>ERZ773038.261-NODE-261-length-36639-cov-7.390936_pt1 | contig 36639 bp, 40 predicted proteins | sample MGYA00511665_ERZ773038 | MGnify/ENA primary metagenome ERZ773038 (study PRJEB29015, sample SAMEA2737966) | human oral metagenome | biome: human oral; feature: human-associated habitat; material: dental | place: China | collected 2028 ... | reverse complement strand
TTTCTGCGTCTCGGATAAACCCTGATTCCGCCACCTGTAGTAGCCAGAACGAGACACTCTAGCCCAACGACACATCAAATACACAAGATAGCTGCCTTCCTTGCGGTGAATATAAACATATTTCGCTGTTACCGAGATTCCTGCGCGAAGAAGGCCGCCGCTTTATCTCTGAACTCGATCCCCCATCTTCGCTTCATCCAGCCTCAGCATGCAAGCACTTGATTTTCCGCCACCTGACCCGACGAAACATCCGCCATACCTGAAAGCTTATTCATAGGGCGGCTGATAAACAGTAAAACTCCTTGTCAGAACAGGTTGGCTGCGGCTGTGAACAAGCCTCTAGGACTTCGCCACCATCTGCGATCGGGCGAGACCCTCAAGAACCTCCGCGATGATTTATTTTTCAGACTTTTTACTGAGGGCGTTATTCACGACCTTAGGTGACTGAGCTCTGGCAAGGGGTTTGCATTCTCCCGCGGTGCTCGTGAATAACCTCTTGAATTTCGAAGCCGGCATGACACAGACTCTTTGCCTCGTATGTTCGAATAGACTCAGGTTTTTCACCACTGTTCATGAGACGCTGGACATTCCACTACTTCCTGTTGTGTTGGGTTCGAAGCCATTTGAGAGAAGAGGTCTGATCTGTCTTCTTTGCCTGGCAGGAAAGCAGGGTGACATGTCTTCTTAGACGCTCGCATCTCGTGCTTATACCTAAATAAATCATTATGGATTTTCTTTTCGGTTGCTGTTTCAATGAGTGATCATCTCGCTTGTGGCTGCAGCTTACCCGTAGTCGGCCTCAGAATGCTAATAAAGTTCGATATTTAATTTCTATCCCTGGTCGAGTGCTGTAGGGCGTTATTTGCGGCCTTAGGAAACTAGGCTCTGGCAAGGGGTTTCACATCCTGGTGAGGTGCTCGTGAATAACTCCTTGAGGCATCGTCCGATCGTTCGGCGTGGGGGTCAGCCTTTCTCTCCGATCGGCTGGGTGGGCGCTCTGGGCTGACGGGTGGGTGGTCGGCTGGGTCTGCCTTGTGGACCGCGACCGGGTGGGTTTGGTGATCCTCGCCCGTGATGCCGACCTTCGCTGAACAGCCGGCCTCCGCTGAACATTGGTATTACCATTGCAGCCAAGGAGGAGGCATGACAGCGATCTGGGCTCATCGCGGAGCATCGGCATACGCCCCCGAGAACACCATCCCCGCCATCCAGCAGGCGATCGAGATGGGTGCGGACGGCGTCGAACTCGACGTGCAACGGACCATCGACGGGCAGCTCGTCGTCATCCACGACGAGACCATCAATCGCACCTCGAACGGATTCGGCAGGGTGGCCGACCTGACCCTGGAGCAGCTGCGGTTGTGCAACTACAGCAACGGTTTCGTCGGACACCGGAAGGTGCAGATCCCCACCCTCCGGGAAGTCCTCGAACTGCTCGAACCCACCCGGTTGCACATCAACCTCGAACTGAAAAACAGCATCGAGCTGTACCCCGGCATGGAGAACGACGCCCTGGTGATCGTGCAGGATGCGGGGCTGCTCGACCGGGTGCTGTTCTCGTCGTTCAACCACTTCTCCCTGGCGAACCTGCGTGGAGTGGTACCCACGGAATGCCTCGGCCTGCTGTACTCCGACGGCCTCTACGACCCCTGGTGCTACGCGAACGCCTTCGGGGCAGGGTTCCTCCACCCGCACTTCTACGCCCTCCAGCAACCCAACTACATGTGGCTGTGCCACGAGGCCGGGGTCGGGGTGAACGTGTGGACCGTCGACAAGAACGAGGACATCCGCGCCCTCGCGGCACTGGGGGTCGACGCTGTCATCACGAATTTCCCCGACCGCGCCCGCCGCGCCCTGGAACGCCCCTACCTCTGAGAAGGCGCGGAACCTCTAGGGTGGAGCGCCCGGCGTTTCGTGGACAGTGGTGAAAAATCCGGATAGTCAAACAGACCGACCGCGCCCGCCGGATAGCGGGTCGTGAGCATCGTCTAGCCGGAGGCCGGGAGGGCAATCGTGGTCATGATCAAGTCCGCGTCGATCAGGTAGCGCCCGCGAACGTCGATGGACAGTCGGTCACTCCCCGGGCTCCCAATTCGGAACTTGCCGATGAACGTCTCGCTAGCGGGATCCACGTGGACCCGGGTGTCCGCGAAGCCTAGGTGTAGCCCCGCGAAGGGGTAGCAGGTCTTGTATAGCGCCTCCTTGGTGCTGAAAAGCAGCCGGTCCCAGTGAATCCCTGGTCTGCTCTTAGAGAACCGGAGGAGGTCGGTTCGTTCGGACTCCGTAGAGATTGCCTTCAAGACATCGGTCGGCAGGGGGTCATGTGGCTCGGCGTCGATGCCAATAGCAGCCCACTCGAACGCGTCGGCGGTGGCCGCTGCCCGGTAGCCGGGGCAGTGGGTGATGCTGCCGACGATCCCCGCTGGCCACTGGGGCTCTCGACCAGGGCCGGGGCGGATCGGGCGAGGCGGGTAGCCCCACACGCCAAGCGCCAGACGGGCGCAGCGGCGCGCGGTGATGAACTCGCGTCGACGTGCCGGGACCGCCCGGGCAATCAGATCTTCTTCGCCCGGAAATACGTCGCACTCAGGGTCGTCGGTGAAGGCTTCGGACACCGCGACGGTGGCTGGGAGGATAGTTTCGAGCATCATCGTTCCGTTCACGACAGTGGCGGAGGTGTCGGGTGACTTTGCGTGGCGCCAGCCCTCTTCCGCGATCCTAGAGATCGGACAGAGGGGTCAGACAGACGGCTCAACCGTGGCTCTAGGCGGCCTTTGGTGTCCCTCTACTGCCGAACCGTAGGCATGAGACATGCAATCTTCAGTCCCCAGCACCGGTGGGCTTGCGCTGATGTTTCCCGGTCAGGGCGCCCAGCACCCAAGCATGTGCGCGTCTCTCTACGGTGTCGAACCCGAGTTCACCCAGGTCATGGAGGAGGGACTCGCCGGGTTGGGCCCAATGGGACCGAGGGTTCGGGATGCTTGGCTTCAAGGCGCCCCCGATTTTGATGACGTCAGTATCGCTCAGCCGCTGCTCTACCTGGTGAACTATGCACTCGGCCGCGTCGTGCTGAGCTGGGGGCTGCCGATTCGCGTTTTGTTCGGTCACAGCGTCGGCGAGCTGGTGGCCGCGACTCTCGCGGGTGTGATGTCGTTCCAGGACGGTCAAGTCCTGATGCAGGACCGAGTCAAGAGCTTCCAAGATGCGGGCAAGGGGGGGATGGCGGCGGTCGCCACGACACTGGACAACGTCCGCCCCGTGCTTAATCAAGACGTTCACCTGGCGGCGATCAACGCGCCCCGCCAGATCATGCTGGCCGGGACCCGAGCGGGGCTGACTGAAGCCCTGGCCACGTTGAACGACGCCGGCATCACGGGCGTCATGATCGCTGCCCGGCAAGCGTTCCACAGCCCGCTCGTCAGCGACGCTGTCGCACGCACGATGAGCAGCTGGCGGGCGGTGGGTTTCCAAGCCCCTGCGATGCCGCTGATCTCCGCTTACACGGGGTCCATCCTCGACGTCGAGCAGGCCACTGACCCGAACTTCTGGGCTAACCAAGCCGCTCAGCCGCTGGACTTCCACCAAGCCCTCACACTCGCCCTCGGGCTAGGACCGCGGTGTCTGCTCGAGGTTGGGCCGGGCGACACGCTACTCGCTTTGGCCCGCCGGGCCCCCCAAATCCGCAACGGGTCGTGTCTCGCGTTGAGCCTGATGACGTCACCTGGTGACGGGCCAGCCGATGGCGGGGGCGTAGAACGATTGCGCTTGATCCATGATTCCGTGGTCGCAGCCATGGCCGGGGGCGAATCACAATGACGACACCTCCGGAGCAGGGACAGCAAGTCGCCGCTCAGATCAAAATCGGCGAAATCGTGCGAATGGCGACCGTACGTCATCTTCCGCCTGGAAGTACCTACAACGAGACCGTGCCCTTTGCTGACCTGGGCATCGAGTCGCGAGCAGTGATCCAGATCCGCGCGGAGCTTGTCCAACAGCTGGGCCGGACGATATCCAGTACGGCGCTGTTCGATCACCCGACTCCCCAGGACCTGATCGCGGCACTCTCCGATATGAAGGAGCCGTGATGTTCACATCCCACGAACCATTAGTGATCACCGCCATGTCGTGCCGGTTCCCCGGCTGTAAGGACCCGTTCGAGCTCTGGCAGACCATCGCTGCTGGCGAGGATCGGATCGGCCCGTGGCCTGATGAGCGAGAGCTTCCAGCTGGCATCGCATCCTCCGATATTGTCGGCGGTTTCCTACCGAACGTCGATGTCTTCGACGCCGGCTACTTCGGGATCTCACCCCGCGAAGCTCAGGCGATGGACCCGCAGCAGCGCCTGGCACTTGAACTTGCGACGCAGGCCTTCGAGTCGGCCGGTCTGAGTCGCAGCGACCTTAGGCGAACCAATACAGGTGTGTTTGTCGGAGCCATGAACCAGGAGTACGGTCCTCGGCTCGCCCAGCGGGATGACGATTCCATCGGCTACGGCATCACTGGCTCATCGGTCAGCGTGATCTCGGGGCGCATCTCCTACGTATACGACCTCAAGGGCCCGGCACTCACTGTTGAGACTGCCTGTTCCTCATCTTTGGTGGCACTCCACTTGGCGGTGCAGTCGCTCCGCGCCGGTGAATGTGACCGGGCCCTGGTGGGCGGCCTGTGCATCATGCCGACGGCTGGACTGTTCGTCGACTTCTCCCGCCAGGGCGGCCTAGACCTGCGCGGCCACTGCAGGACGTTTTCTGCCGAGGCCTCCGGGACCGTGTGGTCCGAGGGGGGTGGGATGGTCCTCGTCGAAACGCTGTCGTCCGCCCGAGCAGGTGGTCGTCAGGTGCTAGCGACGGTGTTGGGGACGGCGATCAATCACGATGGGGCCACGAACGGCTTGACTGCTCCGAGCCGCCAGTCTCAAGAGGCCGTGATTCAGAGTGCCCTCGCAGATGCCGGCCTGGACCCGGATGACGTCGACCTCTTGGAGGCCCACGGCACTGCTACGCCGCTGGGTGACGCCATCGAACTCGCTGCGCTTCAACGCGCGTACGGTCGTGGACGCACACCTAATCACCCTCTGTATATCGGCTCGCTCAAGTCAAACCTGGGTCACACGCAAGCGGCGGCCGGGATCGGCGGGCTGATCAAGGTGATTCAGGCACTACGGCACCGCGTGCTGCCTGCCACCCTCCACGCTTTACCGTTAAATCTTGACTTTGAGTGGGAGGACGGGAACCTATCCGTCCTTACCGAGGCGCGGGAGTGGCAGCCCCGTGGCGTCGGCAAACATCGGGTCGCCGCCGTATCGGCGTTCGGTATAAGCGGGACCAATGCCCACGTCCTGATCGGTGAGGGGGAGCCGTCTCCCGCGATCACTACTTCGGCTGTTCCGGTCGCGGTCCGCGTCGACGGGGTGGATCACCGCGCTCGGCGAGACCGCGCAGCCGAGCTCGGGGCCTACGTGGCTGAGACGGGCGACCTCGGCAGTCTGGCTGACGTCTTAGCGTCCCGACCACGACGCACACCGTGTGTGCATCTGATCACGACCAACCCCAGCGAAGCCGTGACCGCCCTCGGTCAAGGGCCAGACGAGGCCATCGCATCGGACGTGCCGTTGACATCGACCCCGCGGTGGATCGCTCCCCTGCAGGGGGCGGGCCGCCCTGTGTTCGTCTTCGGCGGTCAAGGATCTCAATGGTCGGGCATGGGCTCTGAACTCATGCAAGAGTCGGAGCCGTTTCGGAAACACCTGGATGCGTGCCGAAACATATTGGCCTCCCTCGTCGATTGGGACTTGTTCGAGGAGCTCCGGAAGATGCCGCAGGACGCGGACATCGTGCAGCCCTGTCTGTTTGCCACCATGACAGGGTTGGCGGCTGCCTGGCGAGCGGCCGGTGTCGAACCTGCCGGGGTGATCGGACACTCGCAGGGTGAAATGGCGGCGGCCTACGTTGCGGGCGCCCTCTCTCTTCGTGAGGCAATCCGGCTCGTCGTTGGGCGCAGCCGCGTCATCAGCGAGAATCCTATCCCCGGCGGCATGCTCTCTCTCCGCGCCGGCCAGGAGACGGCGGCTGACTTGATTGACCGCAGCGGTCTTGAGGTGACGATCGCGGCCTACAACGGGCCGAACGCGACTGTTGTCGCAGGCGAAAACGCGGTCCTGGAACACCTGGTCACCTTGGCGGAGAAGGAGGGCTTTGGGGCCCGGCTGGTCGCCGTAGATTATGCGTCCCACTCGCCCGCCACGACCAAGCTTCGGGAACCGCTCAGCGAGGCGCTCGCTGATATCCCTCGGCGCCGTCCCAGCGTGCCGTTCTTCTCAACGCTGCGCGGCGCCCAGCTGGCCGCGGATAATGTGCTGGACACTGACTACTGGATCACCAATCTGTGTGAACCCGTCAGGTTCGAGGCGGCGGTTCGTGGCTGCATAGAGTCTGGGCTGACAACCTTCGTCGAGTGCTCGCCGACTCCGCTCCTCGTGCGCGATATTAAGGAAATTGCGCAGACTTCCGCCACTCCGGTGTTCGCCGTGCATTCGATCCGGAAGGACGCGGCAGGTGTCGGAGAGCTGCTGCGCAACGTGTGCCTGATTGACGAGTCGCGGACCCGTCGCGAGCCCACGCGAGGTTTGCCCGATGCTCCGGCCACTCCTTTCGCCGGTGCATCGTATTGGCTGAGCGTGCCCCCGGATGTGCCTGCGGCCGAGCCAACCCACGGCGGACACGGCCTGATCGTCAATACTGGCCGGCGTCTCGATGGATCCGGCACGGCTCGCCTGGCCAAGGATCCCGCCCAGTTCGCATGGCTGGCCGGCCACCAGGTGCGTGGCCAGGCAATCGTGCCGGCCACGGCCGTCCTTGAGGCCCTCTTCGATCTCGCGCCTGAGGGGTGCCTCATGGAAGAGGTGGTCTTCCGCTCACCGCTAACAGCCGACCGTGAACCGGCCGTTGTGGACAGCGTTCGCCACGCGAACGAAGTTATGGAGTTCGCCGTGAAGACGGACCCGCAGGGGACTGATACAGGCCCGATCCGGCCCCCCGTCGTTGCCAGGGCTGTCCGTGATGACGGTGTTGGCTGGGTTCCACCCATGCCGTCCCAGCGGCCCGAGCCGGTGGACGTCGAGGTGCTCTACCGAGAGCTCGAGAGCCGTGGTTACGGTTACAGCCCGGCGTTCCGGTTGGTAAGCCACATCGAACGGGAGGGGTCGGTCTTCCGAAGTGAGGTCCAGGCTCCCCGCGCCGACGAATCGTGGGCACCTGCCCTAGATGCATGCGTGCACGCCACTCTTCTCGGCTTTGAAGGCTTGATGTTGCCCTTCATGTGGAAGAACGTGCGGCTTGACCGCACGACGCTGGCAACAGATCGGCTACTCGTCACCTCGGAGGTCTTTGGCGACTCGGTGGTACGACTGCAGTGTCGGACCCCCGAGGGCCGCGTCGTCTTTTCGGTTGATGAGATTGAGTTTCGCCCGGCGGCACAGATCCGCCCTGCGCTGGAGCGCGTTGAATGGCATCGCATCCTCAGGGCCCAAGATGTCGAACCCGGTCCGGCGCCCGTCACCCACCCGCTGGCCGGCGCGCCGGGAGAAGTCCTGGCAGCCCTCCTAGAGAAGGACGGAGTCGCGTATGTGGACGTCATCGAGCCGGAGCTCCCGGACGCGGCAACGCTGAGCGACCATCTTGATGCGGCAGCTGCCTGCATACGCCAATGCCGCGGCCGCCAGGGGGCTCGGCTGGTCTTCTTGACGCACGCGCTCATCGTCGATCCCAACGATCAAGGTCCTGGGTTGCTGGGCGCCGGCGTCGCGGCCCTGGTCCGCGCCGCGGAGCGGGAAACGGCAGGCGTCGCGGCTGTGATCGATACCGATGGCACTGCTCCACAGCTCGCCACACGTCCCGAACTCTTCGATCCCTTCAGGGAGGCCTTCGCTGTCCGGCACGGGGAGTTCTTCGAACGCCGCATTGCCCTCGATACCGGCAATGCTCTTCAACTGCCTGCCACCCCAGACGACCCGTGGCGCATCGACGTGAGCAGGCGGGGAACCCTGTTGGATTTGGCGGTGTTGCCGTCAGACGCCGATCGTGAACTGACCGATCATGAGGTTCGGATCGAGGTTCAGGTGGCGGGGCTCAACTTCCGCGATATCGCGGTGGCACTGAATCTTGTTGCTACCGAGCAGACGATGGGGAGCGAAGGGGCGGGCGTTGTCGTCGCCGTCGGCGACAGTGTCACCGCCTTCCAGCCTGGAGATCGGGTCTTCGGGGTATTCAGCGAGTCTCTGGCCAACTGGGCTGTCGCCGACGAATATGCCATCCGCAAGATCCCCGCGGGCTGGAGCACAGTCCAGGCTGCGGCGATGCCGATCGCTGGCGTGACGGCCTACCAGTGCCTCGTCGATGTGGCCCACATCCAGGCGGGCGAGAAGGTCCTTGTGCACACCGCCACGGGGAGTGTCGGGGTCGCGGCGTTGCACATCGCGCGGAGCTTGGGCTGCGAAGTATTCGCGACCGCCAGCCCGGGGAAGCGCGCCCTCCTGCTTGCGATGGGCGTACCGCAGGATCACATCGCCTCCTCGCGCGATACCGCATTCGCTGAGAGCTTCCGGGCTGTGACAGGCGGAACGGGCGTGGATGTGATCCTTAACTCGCTTGTCGGTCAATCAATCGATGCTTCCTTGTCGCTCTTGGCGTCCGGCGGTCGGTTCGTTGAGATGGGCAAGCGCGAGATTCGCCCATCGGCAGAGATTCTCCAGCAGCACCCGAACGTGAGCTACCAGGCCTACAACATTCTGGCCACGCCGAGCGTTCGCATCGGCGAGGTCTTGAATGCCCTGATCGAGCTCTATCAGGCGGGGTCCGTGAGCTGGCCCTACCTCAGGAACTACGACGTGCGGGATGTCTCCCAAGCACTCGGCCGGATCCGTCGAGCCAAGCATCTCGGCAAGCTGGCAGCGTCCATCCCACCCCGTCTGGAGCGGGCAACCACCTGTCTCTTGTTTGGTGGTATCGAGGGCGTTGGTGCGACGGTAGCGCGGCACCTATGTCAGGAATTCCAAATGGGTCACCTCGTCGTTGCCAGCCGCTCACCGGTGGAAGACCAATCCGGACGGCAGCTCGAGTCTGTGGCCTGCGACGTCACAGACGAGGCAGCGGTACGGAGCATCATTGAGGACCTTCAGCCCGATCTAATCATCCATGCTGCGGCAGTTCTGCGGGACCGTTCAGTGGAGAATCTGACCCGAGACGACTTCTTCGATGTGGTGAATCCTAAGCTAACTGGGCTGAGGAACATCTGCCGTAGCGCCGAGACTTTGGCTAAGCCGGTCCGGATCTTGGCGTTCTCCTCGGTGGCCGGCGTTGTTGGTACGGCGGGACAGGGGAACTACGCCGCCGCCAACGCGATGATGGACCGTCTCGCCGAGCACCTCTTCATGGTTCGCGGCTGTCAAGTCCAGAGTATCGCATGGGGTTTGTGGCGCCGGCCGACAAAACTCACAGGGGATCTTTCCGAGACCGACGTCGATCGGCTCGCCACGCTGAGCGGTCTGAAGCCCATGAGCGATATGGATTCGCTCGCCCTCGTCGACCAAGCGGTGCGCTCGACATCCGCCGCAGTGGTCGCCGCGGGATGGGCCGATATCGGCCAAAGCCAGACGCCTACGGTCAGTGCCGGCGAGGAGCCGCAGCCGAGCGACGAGCTCCAACAATTGATGGACGCGATCTGCCGTGAGTCGGAACGTGTCCTAGGGGTGCCAGAGGGATCGCTCGAAGCGGACAGCTCGTTCCGGGCTCAAGGCTTCGACTCTCTCCTCAGCGTGGACCTGCGGAACAAACTCGCCAGGTCCCTCAGCGTTCCGATACGGGCCGACATGGTCCTGGAGGCCGATTCGCCCCGCGTCCTCGCTGACCGCATCCAATCTGGCGGCGGCGCGACCACGTCAATGACCCACAAGGTCAAGGAGGAAAAGTGACACATACCGAACACACCTTGGCCATCTCAGCAGCGCCGGAGGCCATCTTCGACTTCCTGGCGGATGTTAGCCAGTGGCCCCTCTACTTCCCGCCCACGGTTGCCGCCCGCGAGGTGGCTCGCGAAGGCGAGCAGCAGACCATCCAGCTCTGCGCGGTGGGGGGTAATGGCCTTCATCTCTGGCAGTCTCAGCGTCGTCTTGACAGGGACGGGGGGCGACTGAACTTCAGCCAAGTCCAGAGGCACCCAGACCTCGAGTCGATGCAGGGGACGTGGGTGGTCGAGGCATCGGAGAAGCCAGGAGAGACCACTGTCCGCCTGCTTCACGACTTCACCATGACCCCGGGCGCGTCGCTGTCCGAAGACGACGTCGAGCGGATCGTAGACGACAACAGCATGCAGGAGATCGCCTGGTTGAAGCGCGCGCTCGAAGAACCGCCGCTGGTCGTGTACACGTTCAGCGACGAGGTCCATTGCCCCGGTGATCTGACGTGCGCTTACGACTTCATCTATCGGGTCGACGAGTGGCCGAACCTACTCCCGCATGTGAGCGCAGTCACTCTGCGCGAGAACACACCGGGCCTCCAGATCATGGACATGACGACCCGGTCTCCCGACGGCTCCGAGCACACGACGTCGTCAGGGCGTCTGTGTATCCCCAACAAGCTGATCGAATATAAGCAGTTCCAACGTCCTGCCGCGCTCGACGCCCACCTGGGGATGTGGGAGTTCCAGAGCGACGGCAGCGGCACGGTCACGGTGCGCTCCACCCACACAGTGGGCATCAATATGGCGTCGGCCAGGGAGGTGCTCGGTGATGACTGTACCGAGGACCGCGCGCAGCAGGCAGTGCGCAAGGCGCTCGGCACCAATAGCCGGGCCACGATGAACAAACTCGCAGACGCTATCCGCGAATAAATACTCTTAACTTCTCTTCTCAACCAATGAAAGGCAGTACAACCATGTCAGAATTCACCAATGACCAGCTGAAGACCTACCTGATTCAGGCACTGGGTGGGGACGACGAGGGCGACGATATCGCCAACGCAGAAACCTCAGCCTCACTGCGCGAACTGGGCGTGGACTCGCTCGCCATCATCGACACCGCGAACCGGCTCGAGCGGGACTTGAAAATCAAGTTCCCGGAAGGCGCCATCTCCCGGCTGGACAACATAGCGGAGTTCGTCGCACTCGTGAACTCGCTCACAGAGGGCAAAGAATGACATCCATCCCCGCAACTGTTGAACCTTTCATCGCATTCGCGCGTGAACATCTCGATCCTGCCATTCTCGACATGGCAAGTGACCATCCACTGGCCGAGACGGTCGCGTTCAATGACGCCGGGCTCAATTACTGGTGGTTGCCGGAGGATATGGGTGGTCGCGGTCTGGACATGACGGAATCACTCGAAATCGTCTCCGGTATGTCCTATTACGACGCCGGGTTCACTTTCGGGACGTTCCTCTCGATCTTAGGCTCCACCATGATCGAGAAGTTCGGGCCGGAGCAGACCCGCGGGGAGCTCCTCAACCGCCTTGTGAAGTCGCGGCGTCCCTGCTCCGTGCTTGCAAGTGAGGACAGCGCCGGCAGCGACCTGACAAAGATCTCGACAATATTCCGTGTTGAGGGCGATGCCCTGGTTTTGAACGGCGACAAGTCCTTCTCGACGAACGCCGACCAGGCCGAACTGTTGGTCGTGCTAGCCCGAAATCAGGACGACCCCACCGACTACCGAATCGTCGTCATACCCAGGGATACCCCAGGGATTACGATGGTGGGGCGCTGGAACATGCTGGGGGTGAGGGGATCAGCGACCTATCAGGTAGGCCTCACCGACGTGCCCGCGCCCTCGCGTTACGTCCTGAATGGTAACGGCGTGCGAGTGCTCGAGGTCGGCCTGAATCTCAGCCGAACGCTCATCGCGGCTTGCGGAATCGGCATCGCCCGCCGGGTCCGGGATCTCAGCCTCCAGTACGCTGCCACAAAACTAGTCAGCGGACAGCCCCTGAAATCCAACGCCGTATTCGCGGAGAAGCTGGGTCAGATGGAGGCCGATATCGAGATCATGCGAAACCAGTGCCGTACTGCCAGTCGGGAAATTTTGGAGAGCCTTCAGACCATGGGCGCCGACCCCGTCCGTTCGAGTCTGTTCCGGATCGGGACTCTACGATCGGTCCTGGTGGCGAAACTGGCCTGCGGACAGTTGGCGTGGCGGGTCGTCAGTGTGGGCAGCGAGATGTTCGGGGGCGCTGGATACCAACAGATGCATCCGATGAACAAGCTGCTTCGCGACGCGCGATACATCGGCATCGTCGAAGGCGGCGAGGACGTCACCCGGGGGCTGATCTATGGGCGCTTCGTGGAGCCGGAGGCCCGCCGAAGCTAGGGCAGGCGGTGGGGCAGTACTCTTCCTGCCCCGCCCGCCAGCAAGGTTGTCCAGCTTGGCGATGAACGCGGCTTAGCGATCGCGGAGTATGGCTTCGGTGTTTGTTGGTGTGGGGCCGTCCGGGTAGGTTCTGCCGGGATAGTACGGTCGGTCAACGGCGTAACTTGGATCAAGGAGTTACGAGATGAGTACCCCTGCAGAGACGGCCATTCTGGCCCTGAGTGAGATGCTCGAGAGCAGCCTGTGAGCCCTCATTCCCCGCAGCCTGTGGTTTCTCGATCGTTGGTTGCGCAGCCGGTCGTTCTCCGCCTCTAACCGGGTGATCCGTGCCGCCAGCGACTCACCAACCGTGGGTTTGGCGCCGCCTGTCATGTCGCTGCTGGACCGCACGCCCTTGCCCTACTGCGCGAGGGTTCCTCGGGATACGCACAATTCCGCCTCGATCTGCTTCATCGTCGCATCCGGGGTGGTCTTGTACAAGTCAACAGCCTGCCGACGGAACCCCGTCATGTAGTTTTTCCTGGCTATGATCCTGATCATCTCGCTTCCTCCAGCCCATGCTGGATTCCACGTGTCCACAACCCCCAAGCCTCTCGTCCTCGGAATTAAATGTTATAGCTCGCATTTAACAAAACCTAAATGTTTCCCTGATTTTCAGACCCATACGGCGGGGGTTTGGTGTGTTCAAGACAGCAGGTTTTGTTTTAAGGGGGCTATAGCTGACGCCCCGGCCATTACCCTACTGATTGGCTTATGCCAGACAGGCCGGGACACCGCCATTGAACTCGATCATCTCTTTGAATGCCTGCTCAGGATCGAACGGGAACTGGTCGGAGTCTAGATCCGAGTAGGCACGCCGAACGTTCGCTACCAGCCGTTCCGGATCTTCGAGCGCAGGCGCCCGCCCGGCCGAGCGCATCCGCCGACTCACTTCCAAGGGCGCCTGCCCGGCCGCAATACCCTCTCTTGCAAGGTCTAAGCACCAATTCAGGTAGTCCCGCGTGCGGTGCAGGATCTCGAGACCACCGACAGCGCCGTGACCAGGGACGATGGTCTCGGGCTGCAAGCTCTCCAGCATGTCGATCGCTCGGAGCGACCCAAGGACCGACCCGAAGAGCACGAACGGGGTGACTCCGTTCCACAAGATGTCCCCGGCGTACAACACCCGGTCCGATTCGCTCCATACGGCGACGTCGCTGGGGGAATGGGCCGACGGGCACTCGATCAGCCGCAGGCCGGCCTCGCCGAGTTCTAGGGTGCCGTCGAAACTGACTTCAGGCAGCGTCAATGAAATCTCGCCCCAGTCGACGGCCGGCCAGATGTTGCAGAGGCCCAGGCCGGCCTGAGGAATGAGTTGCTGGGTGACGGAGGAAGAAATGATGGTCGCACCCTCGGCGAAGACTTGGTTTCCGAAACAGTGATCGCCATGGAAGTGGGTGTTGACGACGTAGGTTGGGGCCGGTAGGCCCGCTGTGTGGATCGCGTGGCGAAGCGTGGTCGCACGCCCAATAGTTGCGGGCGTGTCGATCACCGTGATCATGCCGTCGCGCCCAGCGACCACACCTGAGTTGTTAAGGCACCAGCCGCCCGGCGGCTGTACGAATGCCCAAGTGGATGGGCTGAGCTGCTGGAGCTCCCCTGAATTTTCACTCGTCATGCTGGTCCAGGATTTGGGAGGCGCGCATCTTGTCGATGGCGAGGACAAACAGCCCCAAAGTCTCCCCCGGCGACGGACCGTCCAAGGCGGCGCGCATACTTGGGGCGAACTCGCCTAGACGATCCAGCTCGACATGGGCTAGCTCGACAGTAGTGCCGCCGTCGGCCGGGGTGAAGGTGACTTCGATCTCGCTGGCCGAGGCGTCCCCGTCGAGCGGCCGCCAGTTTTCACCGACGCGCCAAGTGAACCGAATCAGTGCCCCCGGGGCCCAGCTAACAACAGTGCCCCACTGCCGCTCGTTGCCTTCGGCATCCCACTCGTAGTAGCGACCCCCGACCCGGGGCTCCATGATCAGGCCCACTCGTGGATTGTCAAGCAGTAAGTGGCGCGGAGGCCACCAGGTGCTGGGTTGCTGCGTGAACACCTGGAAGCAACGCTGGGGATCGGCGTCGACCACCACGGACTTGCGGACATCGGGAACACTCACGAGCGAGCTCCTCAGACTGCGTTGAAACAGGACTTGCTCGATGCTGCCCGCCTGCTCTCGAGTGCCGGTTGACGTCTGGTAGAGCCATAGCACGAGCACTCCACCACCCCTACAGCGGGAGTCGAGCCGGCTGTTCGACAGTCACACTGATAGTCGGGCCGCAGCGGCCCAGGACTGAAAGGTCAATGACGATGGCAGTAAGACGGGCCGTAATCACGGGGATCGGCGTGGTCTCCCCCGGGAGTACCGGTAAGGAGTCTTTCTGGGAGCTCCTAAGCAATGGGCGCAGCGCGACGCGTCGAATTCGGGCGTTCGACCCTACGGGTCATCGATCTCAGGTGGCGGCGGAGTGTGACTTCGATCCGATCGCCGAGGGGCTCACGTTCCGTGAGGCCCGGGCGAACGATAGAGTGACGCAGTTCGCGCTCGTGGCCGCCCGCGAAGCCCTGGCCGACTCGGGGCTAGAGGTGACGTCAGGTCTTGCGGAGCGGACAGCGACGGCCCTGGGGAGCGCGGTCGGCGGCACAACCACGATGGAGCGCGAGTACACGGTCCTTTCTAACGGCGGGCGGGACTGGGTCGTCGACCCTTGGTACACGACGCCTCATGCCTACGACTATTTCCTGCCCAGCAGCCTCGCCGCTGCCGTGGCGGCGGATGTCGGTGCCAGCGGCCCAGCTGTCGTGATCTCCAACGGCTGTACGTCAGGAATCGATTCCGTCGGCTACGCCAAGGAATTGATCGAGTTCGGCGAAGCCGACGTGGTGGTGACGGGGGCGTCTGATGCGCCGATCTCTCCGATCACGCTGACCTGCTTCGATATCCTGAAGGCCACTTCGGCATGTAACGATACGCCGGAGACGGCGTGCCGCCCCTTCGACCGGGAGCGAACAGGTCTCATCCTCGGTGAGGGTGCGGCCATTCTGATCTTGGAGGAACTGGAGCACGCGCTGAAGCGAGGTGCGCGGATCTACGCAGAGGTGAGCGGTCACGCGACGCGGTGCAACGCGCTGCATATGACCGGCCTCACGACACATGGGCGCGAGATGTCAGAAGCAATCAACAGGGCATTAGACGAGGCCGAGTTGAGCCCGACGGACGTCGACTACGTCAATGCCCACGGGTCGGGCACCCAGCAGAACGATAAGCACGAGACGGCGGCGGTGAAGGCGAGCCTCGGGGCCCACGCTTACCAGATCCCGATGAGCGGCATCAAGTCAATGATCGGGCATTCTCTGGGCGCGGTCGGTTCGCTAGAGATCGCCGCCTGCGCGCTCTCGATGCAACGAGACGTGATCCTTCCCACAGTCAATCTGTTCGTCCCCGATCCGGATTGCGACCTCGACTACGTACCCAATGAGGCCCGTGAAGGCCACATTGACGTCGCGCTGTCGGTGGGAAGTGGATTCGGCGGGTTCCAGAGCGCGATCATCCTCTCTAATCCTGAAAGGAAGCGTTGACATGCGCAAACCAGTCATCACTGGGGTGAGTGTTGCGACGTCGATCGGATCGACAACCGAGGAGTACTGGGAGAAGCTAAATCAGGGCGCGTGCGGCATCGCGCGCATCGATCGCTACGACGCCAGCACCTTCCCGGTGCAGTACGCCGGCATGGTCCAGCCGTTTGAAGGCGAGACGGTTATCCGCAAGCGGCTAGTTCCCCAGACTGATCGCATGACGCGGATCGCGCTGGCCTGCGCGGCTGCCGCGATCGACGATGCTCACTTGGATCTAGAGGCAGCCGACCCCTATGATGTCGGGCTCGCTATCACGAGCTCGACCGGTGGTCTCGAATTCGGTCAGACAGAGCTCGGCAATCTGTGGCGCGACGGCTGGGAGAGCGTCTCCCCGTATATGTCGTTCGCCTGGTATTACGCCGTCAACACCGGACAGGTGTCGATCGCCAACGGCCTCCGTGGGCCGGGCTGTGTGACGCTGTCCGAACAAGCGGGCGGCCTCGACTCCATCGCGCATGCCGCGCGGCGGCTCGCCAAGGGGACAGCGGCCATGATCGTGGGAGGCATCGACAGCATGCTGTGCCCCTATGGGTTGGCTATCCTCGGGGTGGCCAAGGGGATCAACCGGACGATGGACCCCAGCAGCTACCGCCCCTTTAGCCCAGAGTCTGCGGGGTACTTCCCCGGCGAGGGCGGCGCCATCATGGTGCTCGAGCGGTGGGACCATACGAATCCTGCCCGTGCTTACGCTCAGGTCTCCGGCTACGCGGCCGCGTTCGATCCGAACGAGGGATCGGACGCTGGTTATCTAGCCGCTGTCCGCGGCAGCTTGGCTCGCGCTGAGCTGGCTGCCCGCGACATCGATCTGGTGTTTGCTGACGGTTGGGGCGCTCCGGAGCCTGACGCGGTCGAGGCCGCCACGCTCACAGACCTCTTCGGGGACCAGATCCCGGTCACAGTGCCCAAAGTAGCAACGGGCCGTCTTCTCGGCGGTGGTGGTTCGACCGATGTCGCGGCGGCTAGCCTTGCCCTTAAAGAGCAGGTGATCCCGCCGTGTCCGAAGGCTGCCGGGGGGCAGATACTCGACGCTAGCCTGCCGGGGTTGGTGACTGCATCCACCCCCGCCGAGCTGGGCAATGTGCTTGTGGTCTCGCGTGGGCACGGAGGCTTCGTGTCTGCGCTTGTTCTCAGCAGGGTGTCCTAATGGGGGTTTATCTGGCCGGGACCGGCGTAGCGCTGCCGGAACCTGTGCTCACCGAGTCAGAAGTGGCCATCGGCCACGTTGAGGCGCGTTTGGCTCGGCGGCTGGGAATCACGTCGGTGTGCACTTCTGAACTGTCCGGGGCCGAGGTGGGGGCACGGGCCGCGATCGAGTGCGTTCAGGCAGCGGGGATTCATCCCGACGACATCGAAACAGTCCTGCACGCCAGCGCCTATCACCAGGGTTTCGACCTATGGTCCTCGGCGGCCTACGTGCAACACATCGCGTTGCCACATTCCGGTGCCGTCGCGCTCGATGTCGGCCAGCTGTCCAACGGTGCCATGGCAGCGCTGGAGCTGGGGTGCCGGGCGCTTGAGGCGTCGAGTCCGACGAGTGCGATCCTGATCACCACGGGGGACCGTTTCGTCCTACCGGGCGTCGATCGCTGGCACACAGATCCCGGGACGGTGTTCGCGGATGGCGGCACGGCGGCGATCTTCTCTCGGCAACTGGGCTGGGCCGAACTGTTGTCGCTTCGGGGGCACGGTTCCCCGAAGCTGGAAGAGATGAGCCGTGGAGCAGACCAGCCTAGCGCCGCACCCCTGGCGCACCGAGTGCCGATCGACATCAGCTTAGGTCGGGAGAGCCTAGTCAATGGATTTGGCTTGGAGGAGTTGTTGACCAAGCTGCAGGAGGGCCAGACTGAGGTCTACCAGACGGCTCTCCTCGAGGCAGGCCTGGCCGCGACCGACATCGATTGGCATGTCGTCCCTCACTTGGGCGAACCCAAGATGGAGCATCAATTCTTCGAGCCCTTGAGCATCGATCGGAAGCGCAGCACCTGGGAGTGGGGCCGGGGCATCGGGCACCTCGGAGCTGGCGACCAGTGGGCGGGTCTCCACTGGCTGAAGACTTCGGGCCGCGCGCGCCCCGGCGACATCGTGGCGGTTCATGGCGCCGGCGGCGGTTTCTACTGGTCGTGCGGGGTCTTCAAGGTGCTTGACACATGAACGACCGGGAGGACCCGGTCGGATGGATGGCGGCTTCCGGTTGCGGGCGTGCCGAAGAGATGATAAACATAAAACATGTCAAATAACAGAGTAGCGTCGCGCATAATCTCAGGGCCCGAAGGACTGCTCTATCGCGAAGCTGGCCCGAGTGATGGCCGACCGATCGTCTTCCTGCATGGTTGGCTGGCGGACGGTAGCTCCTGGCCTGAGGTCATGACCCTCGCCACTGACGAGGGATTCCGCTGCTTGGCCTTTGACCTGCTCGGCATTGGCGATCGAAGACCAAGAAGCCCCACGGTCGCAAGACCGAACTGGCCCAACGCATCCTCAGGTCCTCGAAGAGTTGGGGATCGGACCGGCCACCATGGTCGGGACCGATGTCGGTGGGATGGTGGCCTATGTGTGCCTCCGCATGAGCCCCGAGGCCTTGGAGTCGGCCGTGATCATGAACACCGTAATTCCAGGGCTTGCCCCATGGGATGAAGTTGAGCACAACTCACATATCTGGCACGTCGCGTTCCACGCGATCCCCGATCTGCCGAAATTATTGTTCCAGCCAAAAGTTCCACTGTACTTCGGATATTTCTACGACGTCATCTTAGGCGATTCCTGCGGTGTCGATGAAGAGGCTCGACGGCGCTATGCCGAGAGTTACTCCGATCCGATTTCGATGCGCCAAGGATTCGAGCTCTGTAGATCTGTCGCCGCAGATGTGAAAGACAATCTGGCCGCTCACCACGCGTTGTAGGCGCCGATCCTTTATCTGCGAGGCGAGTAGGAGGGCGACGATCTTGACGCCTATCTGAACGGATTCTGGGCTGCCGGAATCAATAAAGCAGTGGCATCCCCTGTACGGAGCGCTGGCCACTTCTGCCCCGAAGAGCAGCCAGCCGTGACCTGACATGAAATCAGTAAGTTTATCGATGAGCGACTTCTGCGCGACAAGGGAAAAGGAGACGAATCATGAGCAACACGAAGGGAAACGAAGAACGGCAGGAGGGGGCGATGCAAGTACGCCAGTCTCCAGCACCGCATGAACCGGAGCCGCTCAACTTGGGCATAGTGCTGTTCATCTGCTGCCTCGGGCAATTCATGGTGGTGCTAGACGCCTCGATCGTGAATGTTGCCTTGCCGGACATGCGGCGCGAGCTTGAGCTCAGCGGCGAACAGCTGCAGTGGGTGATCAACGCCTATACGGTGATTTTTGCGGGCTTCTTGCTCGTTGGCGGCCGACTCGCCGATCTGATGAGCATCCGCAAGGTTTTCGCGGGAGGCACCATCCTGTTCGGATTGGCTAGCCTGGCGGCTGGTCTGGCTCAAACCCCCTCGGCCCTGCTGATTGCCCGGGCAGTCCAAGGTTTGGGCGGCGCGATCCTGGCGCCCGCGACCCTGACGATCCTTTTCACGAGTTTCACGGACCAAGGCCAACGGATGAAGGCATTTGGTTCCTGGAGCGCTGCCGCCGCCGGAGCCGGCGCGGTGGGTGCACTCCTGGGAGGTGTGATCACACAGTGGACCTCGTGGCGCTGGGTCTTCTTGATCAACGTGCCGATCTCGCTCATCTTGGTGCTGGGCGCGCTTCGGGTCGTGCGGGATGGAGCGCGCTCCAAGGATGGTTCTGTCGACATCATTGGCGCGATTCTCATCACGGCGGGCCTCATGGCCGTGGTATACGGCTTGGTTCAAGGAAGCTCTACCAGCTGGAACACCGTCTCGACGCTGGTCCTGATTCTTGGACTCATCCTCTGTCTGGCGTTCGTCTTCAACGAAGGCAAGTTGGCTAAGTCCCCATTGGTGCCACTCGGTATCTTCAAGAACCCGTCGGTCTCCGCGGCCAACGTAATTTCCATGACCACAAGCGGCGTCTTGATCGGCGTCTTCTACTTGATGACCCTGCTGCTGCAGTACGTCTACGGGACATCCCCCCTGATGACGGGCGTCGCATACTTGCCGATGGCGCTTGCGATCCTGTTGACTTCCCGCTGGGTCGCGCCCTATCTGTTGGGCAAGTTTGGTCCGCGGCCGGTGCTGATCACTGCGTCGCTGTTGGCCTTTTGTGGCCTGTTCTGGCTATCACGAGTGACGGGTTCGGGCTCATGGTGGCTGCAGGTCGTGGTCCCGTCTCTGGTTTTCGGCCTTGGGCAGGGGCTCGCCTCGGCCAGCGTGACGACGGCCGGCACGACGGGAGTTCCGTACACCATGGCCGGGCTGGTCTCAGGTCTACTCAACGCCAGTCGCCAGATTGGTGGTGCGCTGCTCCTAGCCGTCTTGGTTGCGGTTGCTGGTGCGGGGCTTCGTCCCGGCGGAGGGATTGCCCCTCACCAGACCGCTTTCCTCGTGGCTTCCCTGTTCCCAATTGTGGGCTTGATCGCCGCTACGGCGATCCCGAAAAAGGAATCGAAGTCCCACTGAGCGAGGAAGATCCGGCAGCGACCGGGGCGCGTGGTCGCTGCCGGATCTCACTTTGGGGTCAGCGTGAGATAGTCACCCTCCCGCCGCCCCCAGGGGCATAGAAAGCCAGCAGCGCGTGTGCCTCGGCCTCCAAGAGTTCCAGCTGGCCAGCGGGACACTCGCCAAAAAGTTCGATGGAGATTTGGGCTGGCCGCTTGCGGCTGGACGACCGCGCATAGGTCCACCGACCGGCCACCATTCCATCTATCAGCACCATAGACTCAGACGTCGCGAGCTTGCGGTAGTCTGGCGCGACGATTCGGCCGCGATCGTCGTAAGCCTGCAGCGCGTTGTCGAATCGTGCCATGAGGAGCGGCCGCACGACGACGTCGGGATCCGCGATCACGCCGTCCTGGACGTCCACCAAATCCCGGCCCAGGTCGTCACGACGGTGGATCAACCTCGGTTCCATCGCCTGCAGGACCTCGCGGACACCGGTGATACCGCTCCAGACGCGGATATCACCCGGCGTGGCGGGTCCGAAGGCGCCAAGATATCGCAGCACTAATTGCTCTCTCGCTTCCGCAGCGAGAGTGGGGGAGCCAATCCAATCCGTTGCCAGCACAATGGTCGTCTGGCTGCTGGTTGTCCACAGGCCGTCCGGCGGCGGGTGCACCACCGCGAGGAGATGCTGCGCTGTACGCGCCAGCATGGTCCCGTCTGCTTCCGGCCAACGGTCTTTCAGCGATTGTGCGAGCCGGGGTCGGGTCCATTGGGATCCATCGGCGAGGAGCTGTCTCGCATATTCCTGGATCTCCAGCCGGTCCGCGCCGGCGAGCCGTCGGGTAAAGGATCGCTGCTGCTGCTCGAGGAGAGGAGCGAAGAGGGGCTGAAATCTCAGGTAGTCGGCCGTATCAACGAGATGCTGCGTGCCGCGCATCATCATGGCACGCACCGCGCGCCGCTCGACGAGTAGAGTCTCCAGCTGCTCGGGCACGAAGCCCGAGATCCGATTCCACATGCCGATATAGGGCGGCGCGGACTCCTGCGCTTGCAGCCCCACCAGCGACGACAGGAGGGCCCCAGGGGTGGTGTCGGCACGCGTCACCAAGCCTTGGCGCAGAAGTAAGGTGCGATTCAGCGTTCTCAAATCGAGGCCGGAAGCCACGGAACCTCCCGTTCGCTCGCAGGCAACCGTCGCTCAAGTCGTGATCAAGCGACCGTCCCCAGACTACGTTTGTAGACGGATCATCCTTCGACGAGAGAGTACCGTGAAGATGCAAGAGCAAACAATCGCGCCGGACGTACGGGAGCTGATCGAGAAGGCACGTCGGGGATCCGCAACAGCCGACTCCGAGGAGGCTCTTTCCACCGAGGTCGTCGACCTTCTGCGAGCGAGTGGCGCGGCTGACGTATTCGCGCCCTACCGTGACGATAACCGGCCTACCTTCCGAGGACTGACGAGCACCCTCGTGGAGCTGGGTGAGGCCTGCGCATCCACCAGCTGGCTGGCGTCGGTCTACTCCTACAACGGTCGGATTTGCCGCTATTTCTCCGCTGAGGGCCAAGCGGTTATCTGGAATGGGGAAGATCGACCGCTGATTTCCTCCGGTCTGATGCCGATGGGTTCGCTCCGACACACCGACGGGGGAGTCGTCGTCGGCGGAACTTGGCGCTACGTGAGCGGGTTAACCCACGCCGATTGGGTAGTGCTCACGGCTCGTGGCGATGAAGAACCGGAGCCTCGGAACTGGCTGGTCGCGATGCCAGTGAACGACGTGACACACGAAAAGACATGGAATGCACTTGGCCTGCGCGCGACCAACAGTGACTCGGCCCGGGTCGATGACATCTTCGTCCCGAATCACCTCGTGACACCCCACAACTACCTAGTGGCGGGCACGACGCCAGTCGACGGCAAGCATGCGTGGAACCTGCCGCTGCCCGCCGTCGGTGCGCTCACTTTCGCCGCCCCGGCGCTCGGCGCCACCTCCGCCCTGCTGACGGCGCTAGTTGATAACGCCATCGCGCGGAACGGAGCGAGCACACCGCCGCCGCACGTGCTGGCGCCGCTCGCAGAGGCAGCCGCCAGCGTCCGGACCGCCCGGGCGACGCTCCTCAGCGTCGCCGATCGCCTTGATGTCGGCCGTGACTCCTTGGTAGTCGCGGATACTGCCCACGACTGCGCCTTTGCCGCTGAGCTGTGTCGGCGCGCGCTCGTCCCGCTGGGTGCGCTCATGGGGACCGGCTTCCTGGCCCACCCGAACGGCATTCAACGACACTGGCGCGACGCGCAGATTTCTCTCACCCACGCTGCACTCGGCATCGAGAAACCCAACGTGGCGTTGTGGCGCGCAATCACGACGCCCCAGAAGCGACAGGAGCAGCAGCGATGACCAAGGTATCAATCATCGGCGCGGGAATCGGAGGTCCTGTTCTCGCGCTTGCGCTGCAGGACATTGGCGTCGAAGCCAGCGTTTATGAGGAACACCCTGTCGCGGCCGATGGTGTCGGCTCCTTCATGAACATTGCCCCCAACGGTCTCCAAGCAGTGGAGGGAATAGGACTCGCCGACTACATCCGCAACGTCGGATTCTTCACGCCCGCGATGGCGTTCTATAACCGTAACGGAAGGCGGCTGACCGGAGACATCCCATTCGACGCCAAGGGCGGCACGGGAAACACCACCCTGATGCGTTCCGATCTCTACCGCGCGCTCCGGGACAAGGTTCTCGAACGGAACATCCCTGTGCATTATGGCAAACGATTCGTAGATGCCGAGCAGCACGGCGACGTCATAACCACCAAATTTGCGGACGGAACCAGCGAAGATTCCGATCTTGTCGTCGGCGCCGATGGTCTGTATTCGCGGGTCCGGCAGTACGTCGATCCGCTGGCGGCGACCCCACGCTACCTGGGAGTCTTGAACGCTTGGGGTTTCGTGCCCGAGTACAAGATCACGGAGGCGCCCGGCGTCATCCGCATGTACTTCAACCGCAAATGCTTCTTCATGTTGACGCAGGCCCCCTCCGGGGATCTCTATTGGTACGCCAACCCGGTTTACCCGAAGCGTCCTTTCGTGGATGAGCTTCCCGACGGTGAGGAGTGGCGGCGCACGCTACTCGCCATGGTAGAGAAGGAGGGCTCTCCGGCGCGGGACATCATTCGCGCCACGCCGCAGATGGTTCGTCCCTTCACCAACTGCGACATGCCTGAGGTGGCGCGGTGGCGTCGGCGCCGGGCCGTGCTGATGGGTGACGCGGCGCATGCGGCATCACCGACATCAGGATCCGGGGCCTCCGTCGCGATAGAGGACGCGGTCACCTTAGCCAAGTGCCTTCGCGATGAGAAGAGCATCGAGGTGGCCTTGGCGGTATATGAACAGAACCGTCGGCCACGCGCCGAGTCAATCGTGGCTCAGGGAGCGAAGAATGTCCGCGGTAACACCGCTGGACCGATCGGGTCGCTGTTCCGCGACGCGCTGATCCGGCGTAAGTTCTCCGGCCGGGATCAACCCTTGTGGACGCACCAGCACAAGATCGAATGGGATTCGCCCACCAAGTCCACGGTCTAGGGATCACTGACATGACCAACCAAAGAGTACTTTTGATCGGGGCGACAGGACATCAGGGGGGTGCCGTAGTCCGGGCGTTGGCAGACCGCGATGCCACTGCCATCGCCTTCGTACGAGACCCTGGGGCAGAAGGCGCGCGGGCATTGGCCGATAACGGGGTCGAGCTTCGTCGCGGTGATCTAGAAGATGCGGCGTCACTCACAGCGGCCCTGCGCGATGTCGACAGCGTTTTCAGCATGCAGTCCTTCGCCGGTCCAGACGGCGTCGCAGGGGAACTTCGCCGAGGGCTGGCCGTGGTGCAACGCGCCAAGGCAGCGGGGATCGGTAACCTGGTGTACTCATCGGTGGGCCGCGCCCAAGATGCGATGCGGGTCCCACATTTCAAAAGCAAGGCGCTTGTCGAGGCGGAATTCCAACACTCTGGACTGAATGGCACAATCCTTCGCCCGTCGTTCTTCATGGAGAACCTACTGGCGTACAACGTGCGTCGCGTCAAAGGGGAACTGATTGTCGCCCTGCCCTTGCGACCAGACCGGACCGTCGAAATGGTTTCCGTCGAGGATATCGGTCGTGTCGCTGCCGAGCAGCTGCTCGCTGTCCCGCCAACTGGTATCGAGACAATCGAACTCTCCGCAGACTGTCGCTCACCGCAGGAGATCGCCGAGGATCTGTCGGCGGCGCTGCACGAGACGGTGACCTACGTATATGTCCCCCCGGAACAGGTAGCTGCGAACAGCCCCGACCTGGCGGCGATGTGGGAATTCCTGAACGACATCGGGTATCAGGCCGACATCGACGAGCTTGCCCACCGGTTTGGCCCGTTCACCTCGCTCTGCTCGTGGGCATCGGAGCGCCGCGACTCTTTTCTTGCCAGCGCCCGCTGAGCGAGACCATCCATCACGGGAAGGTGAACTGTCATGTCCGAACCGTTAACACCGCTGAAATTTCTGGCACGCTCGGCCGCTGTCTTCCCGAACCGACTCGCCGTGATCGACGGGGCCATTGAATTGACCTTCCGTGAGCTGGCTGACGAGGCCCAGGCTTGCGCCGGTGCTTTGGTGCGCTCAGGCTTGCAGCCTGGAGACCGGGTCGCTTTCATCGCCCGGAACTCGGCGGAGCTGATCGTCGCTCACTTTGCGGTTCCCCTGGCTGGCGGGACCCTGATCGCGCTCAACACTGGCCTGAGCTTCCATGAGCTGCGAGAGCAACTCGAAATCGCCAACTGCGGATTTGTCTTCGCGGACGCCGCCCTCGTCGAGAAGTTAGGGGAGTTCCCAACAGCCGCCAACACCACCCTGAAGGTTCTTTTACGGGAACTCCGAGTCACTGAGCGGCCCGCCTGGGAGGCCTTCCTGGAATCGGGCGAGGGCATGGAATTCCCTTGGCAGGTCAGCGACGAGAACCAGCTGATCGCCATCAGCTTCACCTCGGGCACGTCGGGAAGCCCTAAAGGGGCCATGTACACGCACAGGGGCGCCTATCTCAATGCCCTAAATCAGGTCGTGCATCAGGGCTTTGACCGGGGCACTCGCTACCTCTGGACACTCCCTATGTTTCACTGCAACGGCTGGTGTTGCGTCTGGGCGACCGTAGCAGCTGGCGCTACCCAGGTTTGCGTGGATAAGTTCTCAGGCCCAGCGATCTGGAGGCAGATCGAAAGGACCGGTATCACCCACCTGTGCGCCGCGCCGACCGTCTTGAACATGATGCTGCGCAACCTACCTGCCGGTGAGCGAGCTTCGCAGCTAACTATCACGACGGCCGGCTCATCGCCCAGCCCCACAATGGTCAAGTCCTTTCTAGACCGGGATATACGCCTTATTCACGTCTACGGGCTCACAGAGACCTACGGTCCCTACACGCTCTGTGAGATTCAGGACTCTTGGGCAGGACTGCCTCCTGATGACCTGGCGACCCTTATCTCCCGTCAAGGGGTGGGCATGCTCGTAGCTGAGCGAGTCCGTGTAGTCACCGAAGCGGACGGAGATTTCGTCGACGTACCCCACGACGGCCGGGCACTGGGCGAAATTCTTCTCCTCGGCAACACCGTGATGGTCGGCTATTACGCTGATCAGGTAGCAACCGACACAGCATTCCGAGGCGGCTGGTTCCACACTGGCGATGTCGGTGTCATCGACCCCGACGGCTACATAAGGGTGGTCGATCGATCGAAGGACATCGTGATCTCCGGTGGAGAGAACATCTCCAGCATCCAGGTCGAGAACGCCATGATGACAATCAACGGCATTCGCGACGTTGCCGTGGTCGGGGTACCGGATGACTTATGGGGTGAAGTAGTCGCAGCCGTTGTGGTGGCCGACGGATTAAGCCGACAAGATGTGATCCAGGGCTGCGAGCGAGAACTGGCGTCCTTCAAGATCCCAAGCTACGTGGAGTTCGCCGCAAGTCTACCGAGAACGGCAACCGGAAAGGTCCGTAAGGACCTACTCAAGGCCCAACTCATCGACCTGTACGGGTGAAGGCCAAGCCATACTGGGGCGCGGGACCCCACCTGGGCCGCAGACTGTAGCCGTTGACAGGTCGGCGGTGTAGGTTATAGTTTGTGGAAAATAACTGGAGATCGCCAAAGAGACACGCTGGCTTTTTGCTCCCCGCAATCGGCCGCCGGGTCGAGCACACGTGGAACCGGTTACTCCGCGAATACGAAATGACGAATGCTGACTTCACCGCGCTAGCGGTGTTGATCGAGGGCCCGACCAGCCAGGTAAATCTCGCCCGCGGCATGAGCATCGACCCCAGGAACGCCGGCGCGGTGGTGAAGCGGCTGCAGAACCGGGGCTGGGTGGTGCCCCGGCGTGACGCGAGCGATGGTCGTGCGCTGCGGATCGAACTCAGCGGCGAGGGAAGCGCCCAATGGGCGCGAATCCAAGAGATTCTCGCGTTTCAGCGGGCATCCCAGCTCGCTGCGCTGACGCCAGAAGAGATCAAAGAGCTGGAACGGCTCCTCAACAAACTGAACGACGGGGCCGCCTGGGGCCAGTGACAACCGGCTCCAGGCGCAAACGCTTACCCATTCTGAGGCTCGCTCGGAAGCGAATCCAAGCACTCGATGAGACCCGGCCGGAGTTGGCTGGGCTTGATCACCTCGTCGATCGACCTTAGGCTGACCGCTCGATCCACATTGTGGATCTCCTCGAAATCCGAGCCCAGTTGGTAGATAGCTTCTGCACGGGCACGTTCCCGGGCCGTGCTGAGGTCAGCACGGTACTGCCGATGCTCCGCCGGAGTGGGTCTGTCCGATAAACGGTGTGTAGGGTCCGGTGGTTTTCATCAGTGAGTGGTTCGGTCGAACCGTCCAGCGAAGGTGATTGCGAACGCGTTGAGTGCGGGCTTCCACCTGATCACCCAGCGTGCCCGGCCCCCGCCGGTGGGGTCAAGGGAGCGGGTCACCAGGTACAGGCACTTCAACGCGGCTTGCTCGTTGGGGAAGTGCCCACGGGCCCGCACGGCCCGGCGGTACCTCGCGTTGATGGACTCGATGGCGTTGGTCGTGCAGATCACCTTCCGGATCTCCACGTCGTAGGCCAGGAACGGTACGAACTCCGCCCACGCGTTGCGCCACAGCTGCACGATCGCCGGATACCGGTCGCCCCACTCGGTGGCGAACTCGGCAAACCGGTCCTTGGCCGCTTGCTCGGACGGGGCCGTGTACACCGGTTTGAGGGACTTCACGATCGCGTCGCGGTACTGCCGGCCGGCGTAGCGGAAGCTGTTGCGGATCAGGTGGATGATGCACTGCTGCACGACCGTGTGTTCCCAGGTCGTGTTGATCGCCTCAGGGAGTCCCTTCAACCCGTCACACACCGCGATCATCACGTCGACGATGCCTCGGTTCTTCAACTCCGAAAAGATCTGCAGCCAGAACCGGGCACCCTCAGCACCGTCACCAGCCCAGATGCCGAGGATGTCGCGTTCCCCGTTCATCGTGACACCCATGACAACGTAGAACGGGGTGTTACGGACTTGACCGTCGCGGACCTTCACCACGATCGCGTCGACGAAGATCACCGGGTAGACAGGATCCAACGGCCGACTCGACCACTCGGCGAGCTCACCGACGATCTTCTCGGTGATCCGGCTGATGGTGTCCTTCGACACCCTCGCTCCGTACACCTCCTCGAAGTGGGCAGCGACTTCACCGGTGGTCAGCCCGCGGGCGGTCAACGACAACACGATCGGATCGATGCCGTCCAAACGTCGCTTCCGTTTCGGGACGATGATCGGCTCGAAGGAGCCGTCACGATCACGGGGTACCTCGATCTCGACCGGCCCGATCTCGGTCAACACCGTCTTGACGCGGGTGCCGTTGCGCATGTTCGCCTCGATCGGCGTGCCACCGTGCTCGTGACCCAGATGCTCGGTCAACTCGGCGTTCAACGCCGCCTCCAGGACGTTCTTCGTGAGCTGGTTCAACAACCCTCCCGGGCCGACCAGACTCACCCCCTGTTCCCTGGCCTGCGCCAGCAGACGCTCGGCCAGGTCCTTCTGATCGATGATCTCTCCGGTCACGGGATCGATCATCTCGTCTTCCATCATGTCGGTCGTGTCAGCCACAGCCGTCTCCTCTCGGATCAGGCCGGACCTCACACACCGTTAATCAGACAGTCCCCTCAGGTCTGAAATCGCCTCGATCAGAAACCGCGTGCTGAAGGTTCGTTTTCGTCCCGCGTTGCTCGGCGAGGTGAAGACCTCGCCAATCGTAAAGAAGTCGTCACCCGACCCGTCATGGCTGGCCTCGGTGATGTTTCGGTCCATGGGATCGTCCGTCGTGGCCCGTCGGGGTAGTACAGCCTCCTACTGTAATAGGTAGGTGAGTTCATGGAATCGCATCAAGAGGCGATGCGTCGCCGCAATGCCGGGTGCCCAGTACTGGCCTGTCCGTTGCGGCCCATGATGCGGTCGTAGCCGCCGATGGCGGTGTTGCTTTCAGCTGAGACGCCGCTGGTGAACTCCAGCGATTGCTTTCCGGTGAGGACCATGGAGCTCTGCGGGGTCATCACCAAGATGCCGCGCGTGTGCATGAGCATGGTCACCTCGGCTTTCCAGTACGACTGCGCACCATGGTGACACCACACAGCAATAGGTTGAGTGCTCGGCCGGCCTGGGTGAACAGCACGATCTCCCGGAGGGCCGCCGCTACGGCGTCCATGTTTTCTGTGCTTGAATCCATAGAGATCTTGGAGCCTGCACTCACTGCGTACCAGTCGACGGGACGCCAAGGATCCGTGCGTAATTCAGAGCAGCGATGATTCGGTTGCATTCGGTCGGAGCCAGTGCCCCAAGTGACTCAGCAGGTCACCAAAGAGCACGACGCGGCGGATTCCCGAAGGCAGGGAGGGTGACACAGAGTCGCTACGCCGACCATGACGCCAGCGTGGTGCTGGCCCGCAGGCGGCTGGACGGTGGCCAGTTCACCGCGCTTGTTCAAATCAAGTTCCTGGAACTGCCCGGCCCGAACCGGTTGATGTGAGGTCGCGGCACGCCTCAGCGCCAGCCTGCGCCCGTGCGCTATCGATCTCATCAGCTGCCACAAACATGATGACCGGTCTTCCGTCGGCCATTTAGCAGTCGACACTGGAGATGTCCAAATCTGTTAACGGCCGGTAATGAATGCCTTCGGCCGCGGCCTGGTACTGCCGGGCGATATAGTGATCGAGCAGTTCCTCGGTGGCGGTGCAGGGTTCGGGCTGGAGCAGGGTGCGAATCAAGGCGTCCTGGGGCGCGGTATTAGTGAGGAGCTGATCGCAGCTGCTCGGGCTGCGGGCGATAGCTGCCCCAGCGCCTCGTGGGAATACTCTTGAGCGTCAGGCTGGGCTTCGGGCACACCGAAGACTTCATCCCACGTGTCAACGGCCGCCTGATTGAGGCGAGTCGTACCCCGGGACGAGCGGACCAGCCGACTCATCAAGGGTCGCGGTAGGTCATGTTTCTCGTCGGCCACGGCCTTCGTCCAAAGCTTGCCGAGCTCAATGACGAAGCGGGAGAAGGTCGACAGCTCGGAGCGGGCGAGTTGCAAGCGGAACAGCGCGGGCTCCAACTCGGGCGACCGTTCTGGCATGGGAGACCCCGTAGTGGCGCAATGCGCGCCCCAGCCGCTCGGCAAACGCCGGAGACAGGGTGGTTGCCGGCGTCCTGAGACACCGTATTGACGTAGTCAAAGAAACACCCGGCGGGGTGTGCGATGGGCAGTTGCCGCTGGGCAACCCCACAACCGGACGATTTCAGAACAGCTCGATCAGATCGAGGAAGGTTTGGACGAGCTGGATCTCTTCGAGCAAAGTGGTTTCTCCCAGGTTTCGCTCGGCGAGATAGAAGTGGAAGAGATCTTCAGCCGGAATCGGAACGTCGGTAGCCCATAAGCGCTGACATCATCCACTCACCCGGGGTGCGGTATTCGAGAGCCGATCGCTGTCAGCTCCGGGATGCGGGTCAGCGCCGGTTGAGGGCGGCAGCGCGGGGCTAGTCGGATCGAGAATAGCGGTGTCCCGATCTTGACGAGAGAACCGACGTGCACTCCGATGTCGGAGACGTAGCCGTTCAGCGGAGCAACCGCATCGAACTCGAGTTTCGTCGACTCAATCACCAGCAGGTTGTCGCCTGTCTCTACCCAGTCTCCCAGTTCGGCCTCCGCCCGGACGGCACCTCCGCCGCGACGCGCGACTGTGGCGGCTCGGTTACCTCAAAGGTGTGCGGATCCTCCCTTAGCCGCACGCTTATGCCACCGATGGCCGGTGTCGCGGTAGCCCAACATTGCTCCGTGGTCATCGGATAGCTGGAAGTAGAGACCCTTCCGCCGGACGGACACTACGGAGCCATTCGGGCCGTCCGTGGAGACGAGAACCTCAGCGTGTGACACGAGCAGAGGGTCGACTCAGATGACGATCCCCGGATGGTAAGCACTATGGGGCTCTCCGTCTCCCCGGGAATGCTGAGCTTGCAGAGGGCAGCGCGATGGATCATGGTCCGTGAGGCTTCTGCAGCCGACAAGGTGTCGCGGACTTTCGTCGTATGGCGGGTCGGATTCTTCAATGCTACTTGTTCTTCCTTGTTACTTGTTCTTCCTCGTCTCGGGAGAAATGTTGGGGCGTCCAGCCGCGCGACTATTCGGCGGCCATGTGGGAGGAGCTGCTCGCGTCCTGCTCGGACCACTGCACTGGGACGGCTTGGGCCTTGTAGACGAAGCCCCGATCCTGGAAGTGGAGTTCTTCCTCCGGCACGGCGAGCGCGAGTGAGGGAACCCTGGTCGAGAGAGCGGTAAGCACCTCGCGTAGTTCGAGTCGGGCGAAGTCCGCACCTAGGCAGCGGTGGCGGCCGTGGCCGAATGTGACATGCCGTTTGATGTTGGCGCGTTCGGGATCGAATGAGTCAGGGTTCGGGAAGACGGACGGGTCGCGATTCGCGGCTGCGGTCGACGGGTAGACGCCGGCACCCTCGGGTATCTGATGGTTTCGGATGGAGACCGGCTCCGCCGCGACTCTCGCCGTCGCCAGATCGGTGACGGATAGGAGCCGAAGCAGCTCTTCCACGACGTTCGTGACGAGCTCGGGTTCCTGCGCCAGACGCTTGTAGATGTCGTGGTGATGCAACAGCAGCACCACGCTCAGCGAGATCGTGCTGGCGACGGAATCGTGGCCGCCGTTCATCATGAGGCGCGCGAGGTGGATGAATTCGTTCTTCGTCAGCTCGGGGTTCTTCGTGATCACCCTTCCCATCAGGTCGTCGTGGGGCGAGTCGATCCGCTCTTGCACGAAGCTGTCGAAGTAGTCTTCCAAGAAGGTGATAGCCGCTACCCGTTCCTCTTGGGTCCGGTCGCCTGCGAACATGCCTTGCGTTGCCTCGAACAGCGCCGGCACATCCTTCGACGGCAGTCCAAGTAGCGTGCTCACCACCTCGAGCGCCATGGGGACGGCGAAATCAGCGGCAATGTCGCCGGTCCGAGATGGGCGCTGCAGAAAACGCGTGAGATGTGCATTCACAATGGCATGGACCATCGGAGTCCGCTCCCGGGTCCGCTGCGCGGTGAACTCCGCCTGGATCTTGGAACGGAGTGCCGTGTGCTCGGGCGGGTCCATGCTGAGCATGGACCCGTTCGTCCGGAAGCTCTCTGGTATGGGGAGTGGCGAAGGGTAGTTCGGATGGGTCCGCTGAATACTGAAAGACGTTGAGCTCAGGCAATGGCGGACGTCTTCGTACTGGGTGACGACGTACGTGGAGCCGGTGTGAGCGAGGGGAATGTCGGGAATCTCATCGTTCCTCTGGAATTCCCGGTACTCCTCCGGGATCTGGAACGGTGTGGGTCGACGGAATGGGAAAGAGCTGACCATGATGTACCTCCTACGGCCGGGTGATGGATCGGGAGACCAACTGCCACCCGTCGGGATCGACGGGGTGTAGCAGGTCAGTGCAGATGTTGAAGTGCCGGATGGCTGCTGACGCGTCTGGTTCTGTTTGCAGGGTCAGCGCGTAGCTGACCGCGATCACGTCGCCATTGGGCAGACGTTCTGCCCCCGTCATTGCTATGAAGTGGCGGCGGTGCAGATTCTCCTGCTGGAAATGCGTGGCCGCCTGGAGACCACTTTCGCGAATGCGGTCGCGGCCGACGACCGGGGCGGGGAGCGCTTCGCTAGCGAACTCGCCCTCGGGGGCGAAGCCCGCGGCCCATTCCTCGATCTTGCCTTCGTCCAGCAACCGCATATGTGCCGCCAGGAAGTGGATCACGGATGCGTAGGTGGTCGGGTCGAGTGGAGCCTGGGCATCCATCAGATGATCTCCTTTAGCGGTGGTTGATGTAGATCGGGGCGATGTTCCGAGCAACTCGTCGGCAGTTCTCGACCATCAGGCCGAACTCATGTGGCTCGGACTTTTGGTGTTGCGAGTGTGGCATGCCAGCGTGCAGGGCGGAGATGACGTAGGTTTGCATTCCCAAAGTGTCACCAAAGAGACCCTCGAGGTAGGGGCGTGCGTGGTCCTCGAGGTGAGTCGTGTGCTTGGGTTGCCCGCCGCCGCCGTAAGCCAGCAGGATGACGGCAGTGCGTCCGGTCAACGGGTGTGGGATGGCCCGCGAGGGGAGCGTCAGTCCGGGCACCAACATGAGGTCCAGCCACGCCTTCAAGTTCGACGGCAGTGACCAGTTGTAGACCGGAGAGCTGATCATGACCACGTCTGCCAGCGCTACCTGCTCGGCGTAGGTTTGAGTTTCCCCGTTCGGCAAGTTCACAGTCGAAGCACTGGGTGCCCCTCGGTGGTGCAGTGTGAGTAGTGCCTCGTCGGTCAGGTGTTCGGGTGGATTCTCAGCTAGATCGAGGTGTGTGATCGCAAGGTGCGGCTCCACGACGCGGAGTTCGCCGTCGAATGCGTCGGCCAAGCGTCTCGAGACCGATGTCGCGGAGACTGAGGCATCCACGCGGAGGATATGCATGCTCTCTCTCCCATTCGCTTCGCTTGAAGTTTCGATGTCAGGGTGCGCCGGGTGGCTCGAGATCCACTAGAGGGCGGCTGCAGTGTGTGGAGCTGGCGAGCAAGCCGACCTTGAGTGAGGTTCGAGCCCGACCTTTCACGCTGACTTCAACAGAGGAGGACCTGATGGCGGTCAACATTGAGAAGAAAGTCGCGCTGGTCTCCGGTGCGAGCAGCGGCATCGGCTTGGCCGTCATGGCGCTGCTCGCGTCGTCGGACTACCGCGTGTTTGGAACGGCGCGTAACGCAGAGCACCTGGCACAAAGCCTAGGCGACCTCAAGGGCGACGTCACGGGCGTGCCCGGTGACGTCACGATCCAGGAGGACATCACGCGTGTCGTGAATGAGGTCATGGAACAGGCCGGCCGGATCGATGTTCTGGTCAACAATGCCGGGACGAACGGCGGCGGTGAGTTGGCGGACATCACCGACGAGGCCTGGGAAGCGGTGATGTCGACGAATCTGACCTCCGTCTTCCGTCTCACCCGCGAGGTCACGCGGGCTGGCAATCTGAAGCGGGCTGGCAGCAGGCTGATCAATATCGCATCTACGGCTGGCAAGCAGGGCGTCATCTACGCGACGCCCTACTGCGCGTCGAAACACGGCGTGATCGGCTTCACCCGAGCCTTAGCGTTAGAACTGGCGCCACACGACGTGACCGTCAACGCGGTCTGTCCGGGCTACGTCGAGACGCCCCTGGCACAGAAGGTGCGGCAGGGTTATGCCGACCACTGGGGCGTGAACGAGGAAGAGGTTCTGCGCCGGTTCAATACGAAGATCCCGATGGGTCGTTACTCCACTCCGCATGAGGTGGCCACCATGGTGGCGTTCCTAGCATCGGAAAATGCGAGCACCATCACGGGCCAGGCCATAAACGTATGTGGCGGCCTCGGCCGGTTCTGACGCCGTAGCCTCTGATTAGCGGGTAGCTGCTTGCCTGAGCTGCCGCCACTGTGCCCACCGCACCGTCGACGGTTCCCCGTTGAGGATCGCCCGATGGAGTGCACTCAAGGAAGCGGACGGCTGAACACCCAATTCTTCCCGGAGTAGTAGTGATATCTCACGGTAACATGAGAGTGATTCGGCGACTCGGCCGAGGTCGTAGAAGGCGTTCATGGCGACGCCGCAGAAGAACTCGTTGAACGGATCCTTGGCTCGCAGAGACACGATATCGCCCAGTATAGCGAGGTGATTACCGCGACGAAGCTCCGTCACTAACCACGCCTCTAGGGCCGAGCGATGCAGCTCGTTGAGTCGCGCCAGCTCGACGGCCGAGTGCATGCCGACTTCGACGTCGGCGAGCGGCTGGCCCTCCCAGATCGATAGAGCCGCTGCCAACTTCTGGGCGGCTTCATCGTATCGGCCGGCACCTAGCGCCCGCACACCGCACATAGTTTGCCGCTCGAAAATGTTAGTGTCCACGTTGGCGGAGTTGACATGCAAAATGTAACCGCCGTGGCGGGTGGCGAGGACCAGCTTAGAGACCACCTCGCCGTCCTCGGCCGATGCCGACGCTAGCCGACGCCGAATCTGAAAGATGTAGGTCTGCAGTGTCGTCTTGGCGCTTCGGGGAGGGTTCTCCCCCCAAAGCTCCTCCATCAGTAGGTGGCCTGACATCACCTCGTTGGACCGGAGCGCGAATAGCGCGAGGAGTTGGTAGGGCTTGGCGGCGCTTGGCAGGACCGACCGCCCTTGAAGGCTCGCCCGAAATTCGCCGAGCAGATGAAAACATAGATCATCTGGGAATTGCGCAGTGAGGGAGGATGCTTGGAAATTTTCAATCAATGCCATGCTTGTCTCGCAAACTAGTAAGGATGGGTCTAGATCTCGTGGTTGCGTGTGCTGAAGGACGTGTGAGCCGCGTGATGGGTAGCTGATCGGGGATGATATCTCCAAAAAGAGGCTTATTCACGGACAGTCGACGAGGTCACGGACCCCCTTGCCGATGCCAGCTTGTCATGAGCTATGAATAAGCTTCCAGCTGTCCAACTTTGGAGTCGGACGTGGAGTGCTATGGGTTTTGTGGACACCCATGAAAAATAGGATTTCTAGGCTGCTTCCTGGTGTTGTAGCCCCCTTAAAACAAAACCTGCCGTCTTAAACACACCAAACCCCCGCCGTATGGGCTTGAAAATCAGGGAAACATTTAGGTTTTGTTAAATGCGAACTATGACTCCATTCTTGGTGGAGGTGGTTGGGTGGGCGGTGCCTAGCGTCGAGTGGAGTAATTTCTGATTAAAACGTAACTCGATCCAGGCTGCCGCATCCTTTATGGGATATTTCTGTGTCGGGTAGATTTCCCGGTTTACTACCTCTTTCTTGCAGGAGGGTGTTGATTGAATTTGCTGCGGCATTGTCGTAACACGACTCGGTTCTACCCGCCGAGGTGCGGATGTCATGAGGCTTATCAGCAACACTGTTAAGCCTCTGGCAACTCGCGGTTGATAAGGGGAGATGTTGCGGAGAAATTGATTCCTGAATAACCCTCCATATGTGCTCATGACTTCCGCGCAATTCAGCTGAGATGTAAGTGTGAACCACGCATCGAAACGGAAGACGGTTTCACCCCGGGTTACTGGGCAATTTCTGACTGCCATGTGTAAAGCCTCGGTAACAAGTTGGGTGTGCATATTCCTGGCGATCGCATAACCGATGATCTTTATCTTGGGTAGCAATCCATCACAGTTGCCAGATAAGTGAATCCTTCCTAGGTGGGGATGCAGGTGATATCGCCTACCCATTTCTGCCCTGGTTTGGTGGCGGTGAAATTCCTTTTCACCAGATCTGGGCGGTGGTGAAGACCTTGAGCCAGGATGGCGGTGCGGGGCCGGGGAGGCCAGGTGCATGAGCTGGCGCACCAGATCTAGGCTCGCGTGGACGCCCCGTTCAGCCAGGGCTGCGTGAATACGTCGATACTCGTAGGTTTGCTCAGATTCGTGGAAGAAATACGTAATCAAAATAATGACTTTATATCGGCATTTCTGCGTCTCGGATAAACCCTGATTCCGCCACCTGTAGTAGCCAGAACGAGAC
>ERZ773038.260-NODE-260-length-36677-cov-23.151657_pt1 | contig 36677 bp, 51 predicted proteins | sample MGYA00511665_ERZ773038 | MGnify/ENA primary metagenome ERZ773038 (study PRJEB29015, sample SAMEA2737966) | human oral metagenome | biome: human oral; feature: human-associated habitat; material: dental | place: China | collected 2028 ... | reverse complement strand
GCGCATGACTGTTAATCATGATGTCGTAGGTTCGAGTCCTACTGGCGGAGTTAGAAAAAAGAACACCATTGGTGTTTTTTTTTCTTTTAGTTATGTGACTATCAGTCCGTCTCGCACCTCATGGAGCGAGACAAATCAACCACCCGCATAGCGGGTGTGCATCAAAGGTTATACCAAAAAACTCCAAACGCTTTACAATAAAGGTGTTCACCCCTAAGTATAGACGAAAAGTCATCTATAATCAATATCGAAGTAGTTTAGGTGGAATATTTCATCGATTGTGTTGTTATAAAGGAGTTGAGATTATTGAAGGTCACTTAATGCCAGACCATGTACATATGTTAGTAAGTATTCCACCTAGAATTAACGTTGTAAGTTTCATGGGTTATTTAAAAGGTAAAAGTGCACTCATGATGTTTGATAGACACGCCAACCTCAAGTATAAGTTTGGGAATCGGCATTCTTAGGTGAAAGGTTACTACGTGAGTACAGTAGGACTTAATGGAGCCACAATAAAGAAATAGATTCAAGAGTAAAGAAATTATCCAGTGGATGATTTCTTCACGAGTACAAAAACTTGAGAACGAGTAAAGCATGATATAGCACTAGATAAGTTGGGTGTAAAAGAATATGAGGATCCCTTTAGGGATAGTGGTAAGTAATACTAAAGCCTCTTTGAGAGGCAAGTGACGAGTCAAGAGCAATAAGGCTAAAACAATGTGAAAGCGAGGTTTTTTAGGCGTTGTCTGATAATTTGAGCTTATATTCCTATTGCAAATTATCCGTTAGAAGTATGCTTATGATTTTATAAATGAAGTAAACTTCTCAAAATTCAAAACTTAATTTTTGCATCTATAAATGCCTTTATATTTTATTTTTAGTTCGTTTAGCTTTAAATTCTACTTTTATAGGATTTGAAGCTTTTTTAGTTCTTATTTTTGTTAGACTAGTGTTAATAATAAGAAAGGGATTTTTTATATGCTTCAAAATTTTTATGATCGAGCATTTGTCTTTTTAAAATTAGTTGAACAAGAATATGCTTCTTTAGGCCAGAGTTGTGCAGAGTGGGAATCACTTCATCTTCGTTTTTTACTTTATTACTTGATAAGATTTAGAATTACAAGCGTTAAAGACTTTAATTTATATCATTTTCAGACGGCTTATCGCTTGTATCTTGATAAATTCCTTCAAGAAGGTGCTATCCTAAACTAGTGAGGATCATATATATCATTTATCACGAACAATAATGAGCATTGGATTTGTGAATTTAAGGATTTTATTTAAAATTTAAGGTTTTGAATTTTATAATTTACAGAAATTCCAAATCTTTTCTAGTGTTTCTTCTTGATAAAAAAGTGTTTTTTTCTTATAATAAATTGTAAGATATAATTGCAGGTGAGACTCCTGCCATGTATATGAGAAAGGACGAGCTCCTGGTAGCTCAGACGAATTTTATTATGACTTCAGTTGTTGTTGTTGGTACCCAGTGGGGTGATGAAGGTAAAGGGAAAATTACAGATTTTCTTTCAGCTAATGCAGAAGTGATTGCTCGTTATCAAGGTGGTGATAATGCTGGTCACACGATTGTGATTGATGGTAAGAAGTTTAAGTTGCACTTGATTCCATCTGGGATTTTCTTCCCTGAAAAAATCTCTGTTATTGGGAATGGAATGGTTGTAAATCCTAAATCTCTTGTGAAAGAGTTGAGCTATCTTCATGAGGAAGGTGTGTCAACTGATAACTTGCGTATTTCTGATCGTGCCCATGTCATTCTTCCTTACCATATCGAGTTGGATCGTTTGCAAGAAGAAGCTAAGGGCGACAATAAAATCGGGACAACTATCAAGGGTATTGGCCCAGCCTATATGGATAAAGCTGCTCGTGTTGGGATTCGTATTGCTGATCTTTTGGATAAGGATATTTTCCGTGAACGCTTGGAACGCAATCTTGCGGAAAAGAATCGTCTGTTTGAAAAATTGTATGACAGTACTCCTATTTCAATTGATGATATTTTTGAAGAGTACTATGAATATGGCCAACAAATCAAGCAATATGTAACTGATACATCTGTTATCTTGAACGATGCCCTTGATAATGGGAAACGTGTGCTTTTTGAAGGTGCGCAAGGTGTTATGTTGGATATTGACCAAGGGACTTATCCATTTGTTACTTCGTCAAACCCTGTCGCTGGTGGTGTGACAATCGGTTCTGGTGTTGGTCCAAGTAAGATTGACAAGGTTGTAGGTGTTTGTAAAGCCTATACGAGTCGTGTAGGTGACGGACCTTTCCCAACTGAGTTGTTTGATGAAGTGGGAGATCGTATCCGTGAAGTAGGTCATGAATACGGTACAACAACTGGCCGTCCACGTCGTGTGGGTTGGTTTGACTCAGTTGTGATGCGCCATAGTCGTCGTGTATCTGGTATTACCAATCTTTCATTGAACTCTATTGATGTTTTGAGTGGTTTGGATACAGTGAAAATCTGTGTGGCCTATGATCTTGATGGTCAACGTATCGACTACTATCCAGCTAGCCTTGAACAGTTGAAACGTTGTAAGCCTATCTATGAGGAATTGCCAGGTTGGTCAGAAGACCTCACTGGAGTCCGTAATTTAGAAGATCTTCCTGAAAATGCGCGTAACTATGTTCGTCGTGTAAGCGAGTTGGTTGGGGTTCGTATCTCAACATTCTCAGTAGGTCCTGGTCGTGAACAAACCAATATTTTAGAAAGTGTTTGGTCATAGGAAATTTTTAAGATTAGTTTAAGACAGGTCGGGTATACTATAGACAGTTACAAGAAGACCTCCTAACTTGTTGTAACAAATATCCTAAACTTTTCTTTTTCATAATAATCTCCCTTAACTCCACCCAATCAGGTGGAGTTTTTTGGCTCTATTTCAGGCTTTTGGGGACTATTCTAAAAATCATTTTTCGATATTTTTCGGTATTTTTCGTATTTTGGTCGGGGAATTGGCGGGGACTTTTTGAGGTTTTGGTGGGGAATTTTTAGCGAATATGACTAAGAAAAAGGTCCGTTGTCGCTTCAGCAAGTTCATCCTCAATTTGGTTATAACGATCCGTCATATAAACCTTTGTATGGCCAAGCGCCTGACTTAGTTGCTCAATAGGAACTCCTGCAATAATGCTTTGAGTTGTGAAGAAGTGGCGCATCATGTGAGGTGTTACATGCAATCCTGTTGCTTCATTCACTAGATTGAAATTTCTATTTAGCTGGTTTGGATTGATGAGACCACCTTTTTCGTTCAGGGTAATATAATCTTTTTGTTGTTCCTTGATAATCCCTAACTTTCGCTTGATTTTAGAAGCTTCAGCTATCAGATAATAGATCAGGTCTGTTCCGATGTCGTCAAGGCAGACGTACCGCTCTGAATCCTTCGTTTTAAGCCCTCCTTTCCCTTTCAAGGTCTGATTGCTTCGGCTATCTCTAAGATGCAGTATAGCTCGTCCACTATCGTTCTGAGTGATGTCCATAGGGCGCAAACCAAATACTTCTCCTCGTCTCAGTCCAAAGATAGTAAGATAGGTCAGAGCATAGAATTGCTTTGGCATAATCTCTTCTGCCTTTGCTATCCAAGTCTTAAACTCTTTGAGAGTCACTTTCTTGTTAGCAGCAGGAATATCACTCTGGCCAATAAAGACACCTTTCAAGCGATTTGAGAGCAGATTCCCACTTTTAACGGCATCATTCAGCAATGCCATGAAGCTGGAATTGAGAGTTTGAACAGTGTATCTGGTATGGTTCTGCAACTTTTCAGCGATAAAGAGTTCATACTCATTTCTATCCAAATTTTTAAGCTGGACAGAACCAAACTTTGGCTTGATATGGTTCTTATAGAGATTGTCATTGAGGTAGTAGGAAGTGTCATTCCAGCGCCCTGTTGACAATCTCTTTTCAGAATAGATATCCCAATACTGATCAAGCGTTAGATTCGTATTGATACCTAATTCTTGGTCTTGTATTTGTTGCTCAATCTCTGTCAAGGCTGCACGAGCTTGTGGAAGGGTTGTGAGACCACTTTTAGTAATCTCTTTCTTTTTACCATGAAAATAGAAAGAGCGTCTGATGTAATAACGTTTGCCTTTTGCAGTTTCATAGTAATAGATATTTGGGTATTTTGTTTTATTATATTTCATTGTATTCTCCTTGTTTATCGGCTTCTGGACAAGGTCTAAACATTGAGAATATTGACATCACCCCTTTCATGGTGTAAAATAGGGTATAGAAAAGAGGCCTTTTTAATGGCTGATTTTTTATAAGGATGAGCTTCACAATCAAACTTTGGCGAGGGCGATTGTGGGGCTTTTTTGTTATTTCTTGACTTTATCTTTTAAAGCTTTCTCTATAGCTTTCTTTAATTCCAAAATAGATGCTTTTTCATCTTTGATAAAGGTTACTGTGTTTTCATCTTTTACGGCATCAAACACACCACCTTTTGTATCAGAAGAACCAGGGTAAACAAGTTGAAGATAGCCAACAGTTGAGCCAGGTTCTTTCAATTGGTATGCTGTAATCTCAGAGAGGAGAATTGACTTTTCGCCATCAAGACCATGAAGAAGAACATTAGATACATTTGACTTTCTTGCAATCCTGATAAAATAATCATCGATTCTTACAACAGTTTTTGATTTCTTAAACTCAAAAACTCGCTCATTCGGTTCCTCTGTGAAGAGTTCAACCTCTAAACTTTCATCTTGCTTTTTACCAAACAATGCCATAAGTAGTTCCTTTCTTTTTCTGCTTCAGCAGTTTATAAACATATTTAACCAATTAAAGTCTGATATTCCTCTTTTACCATGATTTCATTTGTCACGGTTTTAAGATTGTAGTAGGACATGAATTTGAGGTAATCAAACTCTTTGGGGTCGTCTAAGCTTTCTAGTGCGTCTTTTACGAGATGATGGATCATATTCCTATCAGCTTCGTTTTCACAGCGCAGGCGAGCGTTCTGGTACTCTGAGCGTGTATGGTCCTTGTGTCCTAGTTCATGAAGTAGGACCTTAACCCTCTCTTTTTTACTAAGTTTGCTCGACAAGAAAGCTGTATTGGTTTCTTTTTCGTAAAATCCAAGTTCATCAGGCATCAAATCTCCATCAAAATCGATAATACGAATCTGAAAATGACTTATAATTTCTTTTTCAGTCACTAAGCAATACCTCTAATCACCAGCTTCTTTGAGATAACCTTCAATGATCGACTGGATGATTTTCTTCTTTTCATCTGTTAATTCTCGACCGCCAAACATCATGACATTCGATGCCATTTCTTCAACATTTAGAACTTTCCCTTGCCATGAATATTCCTTGGTGTCATCTGCAAGATTAGGATTTTCAGTACGACCTAATAAGTAGTCTGTACTAACACCAAAATAATCGGCTATTTCTTGTAGTCTATCAGATTTTGGATTACCTTTTTTTAGACTATAAAGATAATTTGTACTATACCCTAACTTTTCTTCTAAAATATTTAAAGAAATTTTCTGTTTATCAGCCAATTCTTTAATTCTGTCGAATGCTAAGAACATTGATATTTCAACCTTTCTAAGCATTACGAAAAAATATTTTAAAATTAATTATAAAAACCCTTGACAAATTCTAAAACTAGTTTTAAAATAGTATTCGTAAGCTAAAGAGTTAGCGAACAAGACAACTAAAAAATAAAGCCTAACAAAAACTGATTGGCGTCCGTTTTCTAGGTATAACCTTACTTTTAGTAGGTCTTTTCTCTATGTCTATATTCTAAAACTAGTTTTAGAATTTGTCAAGTAGTTCGCTAACTTTTTAGATAATTTTTTAAAAAGGAGGTCAGGAATGAGCCAACAACATAAAAAATGGATTCGGTTAGTTAAGGATAAACTGAATTCAGAAGGAATGACACAAACACACCTTGCTCGTGCTTGTGGAGTGAAGAAACCTACCATTTCAGAATTATTGAAATATGGTAAAGGTAGCGACAAATTAAAGAACCGAGTTTGCGACGTTTTAGGAATTGACGAAACTTGGGTTGATTTAGGAGAGTAGGATATGAACGAAAAGAAACAAAATAACGATCTCATCAAAGAAATTATTGAGAAACATTTTGAAAATATGGTTGATGATATTTTGGAACACACAGAGACCTATTATGAAGCTTTGGGCGCTGTTTCTTGCATCAAGGGAAGCAAGATTCCAAACATGATTCAACTAGCTGATTGTTTGGGAAAAGCTATCAGAAAACGTGCTATGCGACAGAAAACATCTAATCACAACTAGATTTAGAAAGGAACATTATGAACGAAATTTTTAATTTTAACGGGCAGGAAGTCCGTACTTTGACAATTGATGACGAGCCGTGGTTCGTTGGGAAAGATGTTGCAGATATCTTAGGATATAGCAAGGCTAGAAATGCGATTGCTCTTCATGTTGATGAAGAGGACGCCCTAAAACAGGGCATCCCTACTAGCGGTGGAACACAAGATATGTTGATCATCAATGAATCTGGTCTCTACTCTCTCATTCTTTCAAGTAAGCTTCCACAAGCAAAAGAGTTCAAGCGCTGGGTCACATCAGAGGTCTTGCCAGCCATTCGCAAGAAGGGCGGATTCATCCGTGAAGATTTGGACGAGGATGCTTTTATTGCTCTATTCACTGGCCAAAAGAAATTGCGTGAGCAACAAGCGACCATGCTAGAAGATATTGACTACCTCAAGAGTGAGCAACCGATTCATCCTAGCTATGCTCAATCATTACTGAAGAAGCGCAAAGCTCGTGTCGTGGCTTGCTTAGGTGGTATTGATAGTCCAGCTTATGCGGATAAGACTTTCGCTCAGTCAGTCTTTAGACAAGCTGAGATTGATTTCAAAGACCACTTCAACATTAGTCGCTATGATTTGCTACCGAAAAAGTTTGCAGATGCAGCCTTGGCCTACTGGATGACGTGGGAGCCAAGCACAAACACTAAGATGAAAATCATGAAATTAAACTCATTTGATGACGTCTAGAAAGGGGAAGAAGATGGACAATGTTCTACTTTCACTGTCTGAATGGATTAAATCTATTATCAAGGACACAATCACAAGGCTAGTCGAAATAGAAAAAGATAGTGATCACTATCCAGAGTTGATGGATGTGAACACTACCTGCGAATTTCTAGGAATTAAGTATGCCACCTTTTCAGATAATTATCGTTACTTAAAGGGATTTCCAAAGGAATTACCTGGTAAGAAATGGTCAAAAAGAGCCATCAAAGAATGGCTCTCTAATCAAATATAATAACTTTACTAAAAGGCTTCTGGACAAGGTCTTAGCAAAATTATTTGACTATATTATAGCACAAAAAGAGGATAAAAAACATGAACAATTTACAAATTATCGCAGTAGGCACAGTAGTATCAGTGGTATTGATTGAATCACTGATGATGAATATCAAGCTAAAAATGGCAATGAGACAGAAAAAGAAGATTCAATTTCAAGTGCCACAAGTTGAAAAAGGGTTTATCGACTTTAAAACTGGCCGATGTGTGGACATTGATCCCGTGACACGAAAAGAAACATTTGTGAATTAAAACGGAGGGGAGTAATGTCTGAAATCAAATGGATTAAGATTACGACGGACATTTTTGACGATGAAAAAATACGTCTTATTGATGCACTACCAGACCATGATGCCATTTTAGTTATATGGTTTAAAATCCTAGCTCTCGCTGGCAAACATAATCGCAACGGACTTTTGATGATGTCAGATAAGGTTCATTACACTGATGAAATGCTTGCTACAATTTTTCAAAGGCCTCTAAATACTGTCAGAATGGCCCTGGGAGTCTTTGAGCAATTTGGGATGATTGAGATTATTGACGGTGTCATTACTTTGCCAAATTGGGAAAAACATCAAAATATTGATGGCATGGAAAAAATCAAGGAACAAACACGGAATCGTGTGGCAAGACACCGAGAGAAGCAGAAAAATCTTGCTCTTGGTAACGTTACATGTAACGTTACAGTAACGGACGGTAACGCACTAGAAGAAGAAGGAGAAGGAGATAAGACTAAGAATAGATTAGATAAAGATAAGAGTATAACTACTACTAGTAGTAACGAAAATATTCTTGAATTATTCCAATCTGAGTTCCGTAGATTGCTATCAGGTTTTGAGATTGAGGAAATCAATCATCTTTTGAACGAAAATGATGTCGATTTAGTAAAAGAAGCATTGAAGATAGCTATTAATTTAGGTAAGCCTAACATCAAGTACATTGGTGGAATTTTAAGAAATTGGCAGCTGAATCAGGTTACAACAGTTGAACAGGTTCAACAATCTCAAAAACAACATCAAGAAAAAAAATCAGGCAAGGAGGCGACAGACGAATGGGGATTTTAGAACTTATCGAGCAATTTGAAGATGACTTTTATCCGATAAGCGAGGAAAAGAAGTCACTGCTTGCAAAACAATCTCTTTCTACTGCCACTGCTTGCTTGTCAGATATGGCCAGCTGGCAGGCTTGCGGAGGTAAGGTATCATGGTAACTGATGCACTCGAGGAGATGGCCTTATCTTATCATAGAAATACTGAACAACAGGCTGAAATTTGCGAAAAGCATGGGATTCCCTTGATCAAAATCCTTCGGACAAATGATGTCCTTTGTCGCTTATGTGAATCGGAACGGATCCATGCAGAGAATCAAATAAAGGTCAATGAGTTGGCTGATGCTGAACATGAGCGAGAACGTAAGTTCTATCTTGAGAGATTCTCTCTCTATGATGATGTACTGAAAAATGCTACTCTTGATAACTTTGACACACCTACTGAAAAAGAGGCTGAAAAGTTGAAGTTTGCCCAAAAAATTTGTAGAGAGTGGGCAGGTGGAGCGAGAAACAATGTTGTTTTTCAAGGCGAAGCTGGAACGGGTAAAAGCCATCTTGCTTTTGCCATGATGAAAGCTTTATCAGAAGTTACAAAAGAAATTGCTATCTTTATCAATGTCACTGACTTACTGATGAAAATCAAGGCGGACTTTAGTCAGGAAGAGTTCCTGGTCAATAAAATCGCTAGTGCAAAGTTTTTGGTCTTGGATGATCTTGGTATGGAGAAGGACAGTGAGTGGTCCTTCAGTATTCTTTACAACATTCTCAACAAAAGGGCCAATACGGTTATCACGACTAATCTGACTGCACAAGAAATTCAGAAACGCTACGGTCGGCCGTTTATGAGTCGGTTGATGAAGGGTGTAGACAATGATCATCTGATGGTATTTAATGACTTGAAAAATAAAAGGAAAGATTATTTTTAGAGAGGTGAGACACCTTGTTATTAAATCTCTATTTCGTCTACAATGGGCACTGCAAGTTTTTCCTTGGGAGTTTTAACAATGTGGATGAACTTATCGAACGGATGAAAGACCATCAATGGGCTTTCTCAGGCATTACCAGACCAAGATTTAAAAAATATATCGGAAAAGACGATGTACGTTTTGATTATGGTGCGGTAGATTGCTATTACTTAGCGACAAAATCAACGTGCCGAGAACCACGTTAAAAGCGAGCTAGAATATGCGTCAATCGGTCGTGTGACCTTGGACGAGCGACTGCCCGTATTTAGCCAAACTCACACACAGAGGCAGTCGTATTTTTTGGAAAATAATATGAATGACATTAAAGAAAAAGCTCTGGCTAAGTTGCTGGAGGAATTAAATCAACCACATGATACTGCACTTGACCGTGTTCATAACTGGATATGCGATCAGGAGGATGAGGAATTATTTAAAGGAATCTTAAAAGAGCGATATTCTCTGAAGTGTGCTTTAAGCCATGCTAAAGAAAAAGCTCGTAAATTTGCTGAAAACGGAGTCGCTTGTATCGATGATGCTACTGTCTTCAGATGGGTTAGAGAGTACTTTATCTCAAATTCACAAGTATCTAACATCAAGCAGGTGCCTGTTGAGCTCGTTAAGAAGAAAAAGGAAGACAAATCTCAGGCTTCTCCTGAAGAAAAGGTTGATGTCGCCAAAATTAGGAAAGGCGCTGGTCCAGATGATGATATCATCATGAAACCTAAAATTAAGAAAGAGAAAGGAGTAGTCGAAAAGCAAATGAGCATTTTCGATTTCTTAGATGAATGAAACATGAACAATGTAAGCGAGAAGCTGACAGACGCTTAAAACCACCTGCAGATTTTTGGAGATGGTGTTATTCGCAAATTACAACGTACAAATGGAGCAATAAGGATAAAACCATAATTGCTTCAGACTTGAACCTTGGCTATTGTATTGAAAAACGATTGACGAAATCGTCACGACTCTCTTTTTACGACAAGACCTACTTCTTTTCAATCATTCTCAGCACCTCAAAGCGCATTGAGATCCAATCTTATGAATTTAGGTCGGAGTTAGTTGAAGGAAAACAGTTTATCGATTGGCAATTTACAAATTTGGAGCGATTTGAAAACGATAAACATGTGAAGATTGGCCAAGATTACAACGGGCAATTTTATCCGTATCTATTTGGTAATTTTTTTAGTGGTGGATATTATACAGGTAATAAATTCTATCCGAATAACTGGATTGAAAAACTTAAAAAAGTATCTGAACTCAAATATTTGAAGTTTGGGAATATCGCTTATTGGGAAATCGAACGGCTTTACAAATACAAGTTTGAAATTGAATTTGCTCAAAAAATCCATGCTTACAAATTGGCCAACGAAATCATGTATCCAGGTTACACTGGATTCACCAAAAACGTAGATATGCGAACCTTAAATCGCAGATGGCTTCAGAAGAATAAACAATTTTTCAAGAATTCAAATCGTAGTTTTAATGAATTTGAGTTGAGCCGTCGATTAAAAGAGCGGAACGGCCAGCTAGTACCTGGCATTGAATCTTATCTGACTTACCATGACATCAAGCATATACCGAAAGGTGTAGGGATCAATAAGTTTCAGAATTGGGTTATCAAGAATCATATTGACTTCAATGAATATCTTGACTATCTCACAATGCTACGAGAAATGGGCATTGAGCCTGAAGGTGATGCAATGCTCGTGCCAAAAGATTTTTTTTGTATGCATCAACATACCTGCGGTCTATACAATCAATTCTTAGCAGAAAAGCGTAGGCTGGAAGACAAGAAAAAACGCAAGCAGCTTGAAGCTGAATTCAAACTCAGAGAAGGAATGGATAAGACCATCCAGGGATACGCATTCCATGTCCCTAGAAAAGTGGCCGAGCTGATCTACGAGGGCAAAAAGCTACATCACTGCGTAAGCTCATATACAGACAAGCATTTTAAAGGAGATACCTTAATAGTGTTTGTCCGTTTATCAAACCAACCTAAAAAACCTCTTTACACACTCGAAGTAAGGCAGGGGAAAATAGCCCAATTTCGTGGCAAATATAACCAAGATGTACCAGCTGAAGTATGGGACATAGCCAAGGAATGGATGAAACAAACGAAATTAGTACAAAAAGTAGCGTAGGAGGTGTGAAGGATGAACTTTAGACAAAAACGAAAACACTATAATTATTCGTATAGATATTTTATAGCCTGGCTAGTTGTCGATGATAAAGTTACATTTGCTGTATGTCCGAAGAAATTTAAGAAAACACTCAAGCAAAAATTAAAGGTTAATAAAACCTATGACTACGCTGAGTGCTGCAGAAAATTTTTTCTTCTTGAAGAATATCACGGTGAAGTGCCGAAATTTATGAGAATTATAAGAGGTGCAAGATGATACCAAAATTTAGAGGGCTATCCATTGACGAAAATAGCAAAGGAGAATGGCAATACGGACATTTAATTGAAGATAGAGGAAGAGCATTTATTATCAACGAAGTGGTAGAAGCTAACGAACAATACATTACTATAGGTTCTTGGTGTCCTGTAAATATAGAATCAGTAGGATGTTTCACAGGGATGTTTGACAAAAATTTACGGGAGATATACGAGAAAGATGTTTTTGGTACAAAAGATGGTTTGTTAAACGGAATTATCGAATATAGAGAAGATTTAGGAATGTTTGTAAATAGCTTGATTAGATACAACAATTTTGAAAGATTGTGTAATGTGGCTAATTCAAGAGAAATCATCGGAAACGTCTATGAAAATCCAGATCTTTTGGAGGAGAAGGAATGAGATATTTAAAAATCTTATGTGTTGTTTTACTCGCATCATTCCTCGTGGCATGTCACCAGATTTCGAGTGGTACGGTTGTAGACAAGTACATTGATGAACCTCACACAACATTCATACCAGTGGTGTCTGGAAAAAGTTCGGTACTGGTGCCAACCAGAACCAAAAGAAGATATATTCTAGTCGTTTCAGGGTATGCAGGAAATAAGCAAGTTGAAGAAAGTTTTGAAGTGACAGCTAAGGAATACAAATACTACGAAATTGGCAATACTTTTATACAGGATGCCGTTTCAGAAATCGAAGGAGATGGAGAATGAACATACAGGGAATAATTGAACGCTATGAAAAATTTAAAGCCAGCAAGAAAAAGATGACCTCGGTTGATTTGGTTTTGAAAGACTTACGGTCTTTGGACGAGCCAGAACCGTTGCCGTTCAAATTAAAAGATGTCGTTCGTCGAATTAGAGGGTTTGATCCAACAACTCAAACCAGATGGCTTAATGACATTATAAAAGAATTAGGGGACGACTACGGTTCAATGAAATATCGCAGCGGTTATGAACAAGGCAAACTTGAGGGAGCATGGGTTGGTAATCAATTGAAGGATGCTGATAAGATTCGGCAAGAATTGAATATACCAGTGATACCGCAGTTTGTGGCGGATTTTATAACCGAACAGAAAAAACTGGGGTATACATTGTCTTACTCAATAGACGCAAGCATGTCTGACAGAGTTGCAGAATGGTATTGGGACAACTCCGAATTATTCGCACTAGCTTGGATTTTAGGCCACAAGGTTAAGAAGGAGAAGCGGTATACAGTGGTGATGAAAGAGACAAAACAACCGCTATATTATAATGCTGGGGATAAGAAACTATTCTTCTCTCTGGGTGGCATAGCTACAAAATTTACTCGCAAACAACTAGAAGATGCGGATTTCGGCTGGGTGTTTGATTGCCCAGGGATTGAGATTGAGGAGGTGGAGTGATGAATCTTAGACAAAAAAGAAAACATTACAAATATTCTGAACGATATTTTGTAGCTTGGTTTTCTGTCCATGATGAAAGTTTTTCCATTCCATGCCCGAAACAATATAAGAAAACGCTCAAACGAAAATTAAAAATTAGAAAAACTTATGATTACGATGAATGTTGTAGAAAGTATTGGTTATACGAGGAATACTCTGGCAACATACCAAAATTCATGAGATGAAAGAAGGAGGTCACAGATTGAAACGATTCATAGCTATATGGATTCTGCTGTCAGCTGGATTGAACATCTGGCAGATGGACAGGATTCGGAATCTGGAAGAGAAGAAGCCGATGATTATCTACAAGGCTGATAATCAAGGCGCAGAAATCAAAGGCAGAGTCGTCCACAAAGAAAAAATAGGAGACATGTACACTATCACGGTAAAAAATTACGGAGTGTTCGTAGTTACTAAAACAAACTATGAATTTCTAAAAATAGGAGATGAGGTAATATTGTAATGACAAAATACAAGAAACCAACTTACATCATTATTCAGGAAGCAATGGCAGAGCGCATTAGATTTCTGGAAGATGAACTGTACGAAAGGGCCTATCAGGATATTGAGAAGCTAGAAGCTCAAAATGATTTCTTGAGGACTCTTTGTAACAACCAGCTTGAAATCATCATGGATTACGAATGGAAGCAGATGCAAGAGCAGGCTGCATTCATAAAAGCTAATACCAGGAAATGGAGAGCAAGATGAATAGAAGGATTAAAAAGAAGAAAGCTAAACAACTTGCTCAGAAGAAACAAATAGAATTAGAAAATAAGCTTAGAAAGTTAAGTCAGGAAGAAATTGAAGTTTTATCTAGAATGATTAAGCAGATAGTTTCTGACATCAGTAAGGCTTTTTCTAAAATGTTCGATAGCTTATTTAATTATTTAGAAAATTCGGAGGTAAAATTTGAAGAAATTGAGCGACGAAGACCTCAAAACATTGGACAGAGAACTTTTCAAATTCCAAAACATTCAACGTACAATAGATTTGAGAAGACTAGAATTAGAAACTCGAAACCCAGATGCTCAGAGTGGTCCCAGCGTAGGAATAAGCAAACCTACCGAAACAATTGCAATTAGAATCACTGATGATCCAACCTTAAAATTTCTTGAAGGATTCAAAGGAATCATTAACAAACTCTTGAGCAATTTAGTTGATGAGGATAAGGAAATCTTTAATCTGCGCTGGAGATATCCTCAGCTGAGGTGGGAAGAAATAGCGGAACAGAAATTCATGAGCAAAGCTACAATCTATCGACGTAGAAGGATTATCTTAGAACAGTACGCTATACTGAAAGGTGAGTTGTAAATAAGATTGAGACAAAAGACATCTTGAAGTCTCACAAAAAAAGGTTTATTATGATAGCATGAACTTCTGAAACAAAAACACACATTACATGTTAGGAGTCATCCTTAATTTTAGTCAAACAAGTTGTCCAACAGAAGTATCGTCAAGAGTCAGCAAATGCTGGCTTTTTGTTTTGGGAAAGGAGGTAGAATATGGAATTTGTATCACCGATAAAAGATAATGACGACATTCAGGCAATGAAAGATTATCTCAGAGAGTGGAATGAGATGTATTATATGCTATTCATTACAGGCTTGAATACTGGTTTGCGAGTCGGAGATATACTTACCTTGAAAGTTAAAGATGTTCAAGGCTGGCACATCAAACTGAGAGAACGGAAGACTGGCAAGCAGATAACAAGACGGATGACAAAAGAACTCAAGAAAGAAATGAGGAGATATGTCGAGGGCAAACCATTTCATCATTTCTTATTCAAGAGTAGGCAAGGTCAGAATAAAGCAATCACTCGTGAGCGAGCCTATCAAATCATACATGAAGCAGCTGAAGAACTTGGCATTGATAATGTCGGTACACACACAATGCGAAAAACATTTGGCTATAAATATTACAACAAGACAAAGGACGTAGGAACATTACAAAAAATGTTCAATCACTCATCACCTGCAATAACCTTAAGATACATAGGGATAGAACAAGCAGAGCTTGATGATGCTTTACGGAACTTTGTCATTTAATTTTTTAGATATTACTTTCACATAATGAGTTAAGCATAAGCTGAAAAAATCAAAGAGACGGAAAGCTAGGAGCTGTAAGGATTTGAGAATTAAGGGGAGTTTAACAAAATATAAGATATGTGAAAGTGAGGGATAAAATTGGTATAGTTGGAGGATGAAACATTGGGATTATTTTTAGGATATCTAGTTGTCTATTTTTTAACCTTAATTTTTTTAGTTGTTATTTTTGATTGGGGGAAAAGTGATGTATTAAAGTTAGTTGAGAACGGATTGATATTTCTTTTCTTACCACTCGTATTTGTTTTTGTATTGTCCTATGATTTTATAAACAAAATAAAATGAGACAAAAGACATCTTGAAGTCTCACAAAAAAAGGTTTATTATGGTAGCATAGATTTCTTGTATGAGGAGGGGATAGGTCAAAGGCCTGTCCCTTTTAGCATTGAGAGAGGAGGTTTGAGATGTATAACAAACCTATCAGACCATCCTTGAGATCTAAGAAGTGGGAGAAGTTCCGTGATAGGATAATGCGTAAGCATGATTATCTTTGTCAAGAAAGTTTGCGTTACGGAATTTCTGTTCAAGCAGAAATGGTTCATCATATCTTCCCTGTATCTGAATATCCTGAACTTGAATTCGTTGAATGGAATTGTTTGCCGTTGACGAATAAGAAACACAATACGTTTCATGATAGAGTGAACGATAGAGTAATCAATCAAGGATTGTATTGGCAGAAAAAAAGAAAAAAAGAATTTTTAAATTTTTTCAAAAATGAAAAATGAAAATTTTTAGTCCCCCCTCTTTTTGAAAAATCATTTTGGCCAGTAGGGTACCGGTGAAGGGAACTTTTTCCAAGTCGGAGGCCTTCAAACAAAAAGGGGGTAAAAATTAAGCGATTTTGACGAAAGGAGGTAGTTTTTGGCTAAACCAATCACAGCAAAGTCGATTAAGTCAAAAGTGGTCAAGCAGATGAAAGACTTGGGCACTTATCGTAAAGAGTTCGAAATGATCATTGACATTTTTGCAGGAATGCTCTATCAGTATCAGAAACTTGCTCAAGATTATGCTGATATGGGTTATCCAGTAACAGGCACCTACGTCAATAAGGCTGGTGCTGAGAATGAGCGCAAAGTTCCAATCTTAACCGCGATGGAAATACTCAGGAAAGATATCTTGAGCTATTCGAATCAGCTTATGCTTAACCCAAAATCACTGGGTGAGGTGGTCGAGCAGGACAAAGGCTCCCCACTAACAGAGGTTATGAAGTTCAAAAATGAACTGAAAAAGAAGCGGGTGAAAGATGGATAAAGACTTTGAAAAACGTTTTGCCGATTTTCGCCACGCTACAACCAATCTTGGAAAAGCTAAAGCCTATGTTGATTATGTCCTGAGCTATCAAGAGGAACATAACGAAGAACGGATTTTGGCTGCTGAACGCTTTTTGAGGGATTTGGAAAATCCAGCATATGAGCTTGATGAGGATATAGTGGATTTTGCTGTTCACTTCATTGAGAACTCAATTGTTCATCAGCAAGGAGATGACATGTTTGCTATGTCTATCCGTAACAAGCCTTTGATTTTGCAACCGTGGCAACATTTCACGGTTGTCAATCTCTTTGGGTTCTATCACGCTGGTACGAACGAGCGTAGGTTCAAGGAAGCCTTGATAATGCTGGCACGGAAAAACGGCAAGACCAGTTTTACTGCTGCTATTGCTCTGCTTTATCAGATTTTGGATGCCGATAGTGGTTCAAAATGCTATATCGTGGCCAACTCTGTCAAGCAAGCACTGGAAGCCTTTAATTTCATTAAGTTCAACGTGGAACGATGGAATGACAAATCTATCCGTATCAAGGACAATAACCAAGAACACTCTATCACAGCTAATTTTGGAGACGATGGGTCATTCTATATTCAGGCATTGGCCAATGATGAGAGCCGTTTGGACTCTCTCAATGGCAATGTCACGGTCATCGATGAAGCTCACACCATGCGAAATTCTAAGAAGTATGGTCTTATGAAGAAAACAATGTCAGCATACCGTAACAGTATGCTTTTTGTTATCTCTACGGCGGGGGATATTCCAACAGGCTTTCTTGCTAATCGCTTAAAATACTGTCAGAAAGTGCTCAAGCAGTTGGTACAGGATGAGGCTCTATTTATCTTTATTTGTAAAGCCAATCAGACAACGGATGGCGATGTTGGTGACTATCTTGATGATAATGTTTTGAAAATGGCAAATCCGTCTTGGGGTGTCACGGTGTCCATGCCTGCTTTGAGAGCTGAAGCTGAGCAAGCTATGAATGATCCACAGACAAGAAATGAGTTCTTTAACAAGACATTGAATGTATTTACTAACTCGATGAACGCTTATTTCAATCCTGATGAATTCATTGCTTCAGACAGTCGCTATGATTGGACTTTGGAAGAACTGGCACGCTTGCCTATCCAGTGGTATGGTGGAGCAGACTTGTCAAGGCTGCATGACTTAACAGCGGCTGCTCTCTACGGCGTCTATCATGATGGTGAAAAAGATGTTGATATCTGTATCACACACGCTTTCTTTCCTCGTGTCAACGCTCAAAAGAAAGCTAACGATGACGGGATTCCACTTTTTGGCTGGCAGTCTGATGGTTGGCTAACCATGAGCAATACTCCGACGGTACTCTATGATGATATTGTCAAATGGTTTATCAAGATGAGAGAGAAAGGGTTCAAGATTGCTGCTGTCGGAATGGATAGAAAATTTGGTCGTGAGTTCCTGACGAAGATGAAACAAGCTCGGTTCAAGATGATTGACCAACCTCAGCTTTTCTATCTGAAATCCGAGGGATTCAGACGGATTGAGTTCAAAGTTAAGAATAAAGAATTTTACTATCTTCACTCTGATGCTTATGAATACTGCGTAAGCAATGTCAGGGCGATTGAAAAGGTGGACGATGCTGTGCAATATGAAAAATTAGATGGCGACGGTGGTACTGCAAGAATTGACTTGTTCGATGCCAGCGTTTTTGCTTGCATTCAGGCTCTTGCTAACCTTGGCAAGAATCAGAATATCATGAGCTTCTTTGATTAGGTGATTTATGAATGAAATAGTTTTATCAGAACATGACATCAACGTGTTAATCAACACAGGAAAAGTAAAAGCAATTTTAAATGGTGAAGAAGTAATCGTTCGTCAAAGCTATACGAAAGATTTGAGGGCTGAAACAGTTAACTGGGATAAACAAATAGTTGATGTCAGTCAGAATATAGTAAGAAACAAACACTTTGATTCACTTTTTCAAAATACTTTTCGCTAGAAAGGAGGTGAGGAAAGATGGGGATTTTAGATAGGTTTTTGAAACGTGGTAAGAGTCGAGGTGGAACGAATGTTATCACTCATTCAGATTTTGGGCTTTATATCGACGGTGATAGCTACGTTCCTCTGGCTCGCAACCCTGATGTGATTACAGCAGTCAACAAGATTGCTGACATGGTATCAAATATGACCATTCATTTGATGGAGAATACCGACAAAGGCGACATCCGAATAAAAGACGGACTGGCTCGCAAGATTGATGTAAACCCATGCGACAATATGACTCGCAAAACTTGGATTTTCAAGATTGTGCGTGACCTATTATTGTTTGGTGACGGTAACTCAGTTCTTCATGTTGAGTATGATCCTGTGAATGATTACATTTTGAACCTGAGACCATTCGCAATGAGTGAAGTCTCTTTCAAAAGTGATGATATTGGTTATATCGTGAATTATCGTGGTATCGACTACAACCCAAGTGAAGTCGTGCATTTTGTAATCAACCCAGATCCAGAGAATCCATTTGTAGGGACTGGCTACAGGCTTACTCTGAGGGATATTGTTAGGAATTTAAACCTTGCTACTCAAACCAAAAAAGGCTTTATGAATGGGAAGAACGTTCCTAGCCTGATTATTAAGGTTGATTCTTCGAGTGGAGAATTGGGCACACAAGAAGGACGAGACAAGGTTGCTAAGAAATACTTAACAACAAGTCAAGCGGGTGAACCGTGGATTATTCCAGATGCTCTGTTAAATGTCGAGCAGGTCAAGCCATTAAGCTTGAAAGATATTGCTATCAATGAATCTGTTGAAATTGATAAGAAAACAGTTGCTGGGCTTTTGGGAGTTCCAGCTTTTATTTTGGGAGTTGGTAAATTTGACAAAGAAGAATACAACAACTTTGTCAATACAACGGTCATGAGCATTGCTACGACAATCACTCAGACTTTAACTAGAGACTTACTCGTTTCAAATAATCGGTATTTCAAATTTAATGCTCGTTCACTATATTCTTACGACATTACAGAATTATCATCAGTAGCACAACAGATGACTAAAAGCATGGCAATGCGTAGAAATGAGTGGCGGGATTGGCTTGGGATGCCACCAGATCCTGACATGGATGAGCTCCTTGCTCTTGAAAATTATCTACCACAGGATAGACTTGGGGACCAGAAGAAATTGAAAGGGGGTGAGGAAGAGAATGAAGAAACGGAATAGTTATCGAACCGCTCAATTCAAAACACGAGAAGAATCTGAAACTGGTGATTTGATTTTGAGCGGGTACTTTATCAAGTTTGATGAGGTCACTGAATTATGGCCAGGCTACTTTGAGGTAATCAAGCGTGAGGGTGTTGAAAAAGCTATCAAAGGAGCTGACATCAGGGCATTATTTAACCATGATGATAGTTTGGTGCTTGGTCGGACTGGTAATGGAACGGTCATTTTGGGAGTTGATGAAATCGGACTTTACGGGGATATCATCATCAACAAAGATGATCCGCAAGCTGTTGGGGCCTATGCTCGTGTTCAGCGTGGTGATGTGATTGGATGTAGCTTTGGTTTTATCCCAATAAAAATAAACACGGAAGAGCAAGCAGATGGTTCGTACCTGGACACCATCCTAGAATTAGAAATCTTTGAAGTGAGTCCATGTACTTTCCCAGCCTATCCACAAACGGAAATTGCTGCACGGCAGAAAGACTTTGAAAGTCAACAACGTGCCAATCGTGAGGCGCTGGATAAGCGCAAAAAAGAAATTAAGGAGAAATTTAACCTATGCACAAATCATTGATTTTAGGCGCTCGCATGCGCAACAAAGCAGAAAAAGTGGTGGAACTTGAAGAATCAATCAAAGAATTGAACAAGCGTTCTGAACTTGAAGCGAAGAAATTGGATCAAGCTGGAACTGATGAAGAAGTTTCAGCAGTTGAAAAGAGCCTGGAAGACATTCAAAAAGAATTGGATGAAAAATTGGCAGAAAAAGAACAACTTGAAAAAGAAATCGAAGATTTACAAAATCAAGTTGAAGAATTGAATCGTAAAGCGCCGACTTACCCAAGTAAAGAACATCGTGGAGGACAAAAATTGGAACAACGTGACGCAATTGCTAAATACATTCGTACCGGTCAAACTCGTGACATCGTAGGTTTGAAAACTACTGATTCAGGAAGCGCAGCTCTGATCCCAACTGAAGTGCTAAAACCTCACTTCGTCAACAAAACACGTAATCCACTTTTGGATCTTGTGGAACGTGTGAAAGTTAACAGTGGGTCTGGTAAATATCCAGTTATCAAGAAAACGGATGGTGTAATGGTTTCAACAGATGAATTGAAATCAAATCCAGAACTCGGAAAACCAGCAATCAGCGAGATTGATTATTCAATCAAGACTTACCGTGGATATATCCCTGTGTCACAAGAAATGATTGACGACGCAGACTATGACATCATGTCCATTGTTGAAGACGAAGTGTTCAATCAAGGTGAAAACACTGAATTGTCATTAGTTACAGCTGTCCTCAAAACAGCTACCCAAGCAGATGCGGCTGGATTTGATGGTATTAAAGATATCTACAACAAGAAGCTTAAATCAATTTATAAAGCAAGCATCGTTGTAACTAAGTCAATGTTTGCTGCGCTTGACAAGGTGAAGGACAAAGATGGGCGCTACATGCTTCAAACTGATGTGGCTTCACCTACTGGCTATTCATTTGGTGGGAAAACAATCTACAAAGTAGATGACACAGTGTTTGGAAACGAAGGAGACATGAAATTCTTTATCGGAGATGTCACTGAGTTCGTCAAAGAGTTTGACCGTGCTCAAGTATCCGTTAAATGGGTGAACAATGACATTTACGGACAATTGCTTGGGCTTTTTATCCGTTTGGATATTAAGAAAGTAGATGAAGAAGCTGGATTCTTCGGAACATACACTGATGTTGTAGCTTAAGGAGGTGGCGTATGAGCTATAAAGTAATCCGTCCTTTCAAGGACTTGGCCGATCCTGAAAATCATGACTATGCTGTTGGCGATATCTTTCCTCGTGAAGGATATGAGCCAACAGATAGCTTTACCAATGGCCTTTTGACTGGTGCCAACACTGCTGGTTCTATCTTCCTTGAAGTTTTGGGAGAGGATGAAACTAAGAAACCAGATCCTGAAACAAAAGAAGTGAAAGAAGAGCCCGCAGTTGAGCAGGAAGAAACAGTTGATGAAACTGCTGAAGAGCCTGCTAAGGAAGTTGAGGAGTAAACATGGACGAAGGTCAGCTTTTGGAATTGCTGAAGCTTAAGTTGGGTATTTCAACCGACTTGAGAGACAAGCCGTTAAAAAAAATCATTTCAAGTGTCATCACTGAATTGACCGATAATCTCGGTATCGAGCTTGTCGGTGAGCGTGCTGACCATGAAATGTTTATCGTTGACTATGCTGCTTATCGCTATGAGGGTGGGGTGGATATGCCACGTCACCTTCAGTGGCGACTGCATAATTTACAGATAGCATCAAAGAAAGAGGTCAAGAATGTGGAATCATGAAATCATACTGATCTCTAAGGAAGTTACAGGTAAGGATAAACTACTACAACCAATCTCTGAAGATGTTGAAGTTACCCTCTTATGTCGCAAAAAAAAGATTACTCGCTCTGAATTTTATCAAGCAAACCAAGCAGGTCTAAAACCGAGCTTGGTCGTTGAGATTCGAAGTTTTGAGTATGAGAATCAAGAGTTTGCGAAGTTTGAAGGAAAACAATATCGTATCTTGAAAACCTATCCTATCGATTCTGAAATTTTAGAGTTGACTTTGTCAGAGGTCTTGAAATGAGCTTAACAAGTGATTTAGCGAATGAAATTGCAAAGGCAATGGCAGAGTACTCTGCTGAGGTAGAAGATAAGATTGACCTGATTGCTGAGGACGTTGTAAACGAAGCCGTTACGGAATTAAAAGCGACTAGTCCAAAACGTTATGGGAAGTATGCTAGAAATTGGCGCTTCAAGAAAAATGCTAAGGGGTCATACGTCATCTACAACGCGGCTCCAACCTATCGTTTAACTCATTTACTAGAAAATGGGCATGTTTTGAGAAATGGCGGTCGTAGTCGGGCATTTCCACATATTAAACCTGTTGAGGAGAAAGTTAAAGAAAACTTTGAGAAGCGTATCAAGGAGATTGGGAAATGAAGCTATCAGACTTTGCTGCTGTTTTGGAACAGGCAAACTTGCCTGTCACTTATCGAGCGTTTAAAATTGGGAACGCTCCTGACTTACCTTACCTGGTCTATTATGAATCTAGTCCAGCCATCAATGCAGCTGACAACACGGTTAATCATCAGATTAAGAGCGTGACAGTAGAGCTAGCTTTTGAGCGGAAGGATGAAGATTTGGAAGAACGTCTGGAAGAGCTGTGGGCAACCCACGAGCTCTTTTTTGAAGTTCAAGAAGAAACATTTATCGATACCGAAAGACTCTATGTCAAGTCTTATACGGTCTATTTATATTAAGGAGGAATGACATGACTCAAGAAAATAAAGTAACTTTTGGTTTAAAAAATGTTCACGTTGCGCCAATTAAATCAATTGGTGCCGATGGAGTGATTGCTTACGATGAAATTTTCCGCTTTCCTGGAGCAATGGAATTGACATTGGATCCAAAGGGTGAATCAACACCAATCAAAGCAGACGACATCGATTATCACTTCATGAACTCAAATGAAGGCTATGACGGTAAATTCAAAATCTCTCACATTATTGAAATGTTTGCGACTAAGATTTTGGGTGAAATTAAAGATGCTCAGACGGGTGTTTTGACTGAAAAAGCTGATGCAGAATTCACATCATTTGCCTTGATGTTCGAATTTTCAGGGGACAAGAATAAAACACGTCACGTCCTTTACTATTGCTCAGCGAGCCGTCCAGGCAATGGCTCAAAAACCAAAAATGGTACAAACGTCAATGAGCGTGAGCTTGGATTTAAAGCAAGCCCTCGTCCTCTGGACTCAGTTGTTAAACGTTCTATCACATCAGCTGATAATAAGGAAATTTATGACAACTGGTTTAAGAAAGTCTATGAACCTACTGCGGTTGCAGCTTAAGGAGAAGATCTATGCGTAAAATCGTTTTGGTTGGTGATCAGGAGTATGAGTTAGGCACAAATGGCTATACTCCTATTGCCTACAAGCAACAATTTGGGAAAGATTATTTTCAAGATTTGTTCTCAATGTTGAAAAATCAATCATTCATGAATGAATTGAACAAGCTGGAAACTGACAAAGAGTTGACAGCAACTGATATTGACGTTTCGATGTTGTCAGATTTTGACATGACTTTTTTCAACCGTCTTTTTTGGACCTTTGCTAAATCTGCAAATCCTCTCATCAAGCCTTATGAACAATTCTTTATGGAAATGGAAGTCTTTCCGATTCAGGAAGTTGGTCCTGTGCTGATGGAAATGCTGAATGCGAGCATGACGACAAAAAAGCACCAGATGAGTCAGAATCAGCTAGCGAAGAAATCTTCACAGTAGAGTCTTATCTGTCCTGCTGTAAAGAAACTGGTCTGTCTATCGATGATCTAAAGCACATCTCAATTGGAATGGCTCTGGATTATCAGACGGATTATGTGAATTTACGGAGTGAGGATAAGGGTGGCGAACGGAAGGCCACGCAAGCTGATTTTGACAGTTTTTAAAGAAAAAATGAGTGCTGAGAGAGCGATTCTGAGACCAAGTTCGTTGGTCTGACTGCATTATCAGTGGTAGAAGTTCTCTCAGCGCTTTTCTATTTTTTTATGAAAGGAGGAAATATGGCAGGAAATATCAAAGGTATCAAAATTGAAATCGATGGCGACACGCAACCCTTGCAGAAGGCGCTGAAAAATGTCAATAAGGCTGCTACTGATGCAAGTCAGGAGTTGAGACAGATTGACAAGGCCTTGAAGTTTGATACAGGGAACGTAACGCTCCTGACTCAGAAGCAAGAAGTCTTGCAGAAGCAAGTTGCTACGACCAAAGAGAAACTAGAAACCTTGAGACAAGCTCAGTCTCAGGTGGAACAGCAATTCAAAAATGGTGATATTGGAGCTGATCAGTATCGAGCTTTCCAGCGTGAAGTCGAAGTCACTCAAAACGTCCTGAAAGGATATGAGAGTAAGCTTGCTAGTGTGAACCAGGCATTATCTGGAAATGGTCAAGCGACAGAAAACAATATCAGTAAGCTAAACAATTTGCAGAGTGAACAGAGCCAACTAGCATCCGAGATGGAAAAGGTGACAAGTTCATTTAAACTGCAAGAAAGTGCTTTGGGTTCAAATGCTAGCGAAGCCGAGAGAAATGCTCTTGCCCAGAAAAAAATTGGTGCTCAGTCTGAGATTGTCAATAAGCAGATTTCAAACTTAGAGCGACAATTGGAGCTCACCAAAAAAGAATTTGGTGAGAACTCAACACAAGCTAACAGGATGGAAGCGGAGTTAAATCAGGCTAAGACTGCTTTTAATCATCTCAATGATGAGATGAAAGGAACAAAGTCTGCTGCTGATAGCACTCAGGAAAGTTTAAGTGAAATCTCGAGAAATTTAAGAGCAGAATTACTTCAACAGTTTAGTGAAAAGTTGAGTGCTATTTCAGATAAGCTTGTAGAAGTAGGGAAAGAAGCGTTAGAAGCTGCTGCTCAAATGCAAGCTAGTAATGCTCAATTTACAACTGTTTTTGGCGACATGGAAGCTCAAGCAAGAGAAGCGTTGAATGCTATTGGTCAGGAAATGGACATTGTCCCAGAGCGATTGCAAGGGTCATTCACTCAGATGGCTTCATTTGCAAAAACTTCAGGTTTAGATACAGCAGAAGCTTTGGACCTTACTTCTCGTGCAACTAGGGCAGCAGCAGATGGTGCAGCCTTCTACGACAAATCTATTGAGAGCGTAACAGAGAGCTTACAATCCTTTTTAAAAGGAAATTTTGCTAACGATGCCGCTCTTGGCATTTCTGCAACAGAAACGACCAGGAATGCAGCTGCAAATAAATTGTACGGGAAATCATTCAAGGACCTAAGTGAAGCGCAGAAGCAATTGACATTGCTTCAGATGGTCGAAGACGGAAATAAACTTTCAGGAGCTCTTGGACAAGCTGCAAGAGAATCCGACGGTTTAGAAAATGTGATGGGGAACCTTAAACAAGCTGGAACCAATGCATTATCTGCTATTGGTCAACCTCTTCTGGAAATGATGATCCCCGTTTTTCAAACATTAGCAACGATTGTTAAAGGTGTGGCTGAACTGTTCCGTTCCTTACCTGATCCAGTAAAAGATTTTATTGTCATCTTAGGGGGTGTTTTGACAATTGTGGGAGCCTTAGCCCCCATATTCTTAACCCTGCAAGCTGTGTTTATGTCCTCATTTGGCGCAATGATTGCAGCGGCATTACCAATCATTGGGATTATTGCAGGAGTAGTGGTGGCTATCACACTACTTATCATCGGATTAAAAGAATTGTGGGAAAACAATGAGGCATTTAAGAATTTTGTAATCAACACTTGGGAAAGTATCAAGAGCGCTATTTCATCAGCTATACATTCTATACTAGAAATCGTTCAAACGATTTGGGATGCCCTGTTAGCTTTGTGGAAGAAAAATCAAGATACGATTTACAATATCGCGAGCACTGTCTGGAATGCCGTCTCAACGGTTATCTTAACAGTAGTTGAAGCGATAAGCACAGTAGTTCAAGACGTTTGGGGAATTTTAACGAATTGGTGGAAAACTAATCAAGAAGATATCCTAAAAACAGCTAGCTATGTTTGGAACATCATGTCATACTTGATAACTTTAGCAATCACTGGCATTGATAAGGTTATTCAGGATGTTTTTGGAGGGATGATTGCTTGGTGGGAATCTAATCATACATGGATTATGGAGATTGTCAACACGGTTTGGGGAGCTATTCAAACCGCAATCAGCACAGCCATCCAGAATGTTTCAGATTTTATTATTTCTGTATTTGGCGGGATCACTGAATGGATAGACGAGAACCAGGCGCTTATTGAAAGCACCTTTAAGATTGTTTGGGACACTATCTCTACAATAATCGGTACGACTATTAACATCATCACCACTATTATTCAAGTTGCTATGGAATATCTGGTTCCATATTTTGAAGCGATGTGGACGAATATGCAAACAAGTGTATCGATGGTTTGGGAGGTTCTTAAAACAGTCGTACAGACTGCTATAACAGTCATCCAAGGTATCATTACTGCTATCATGCAAGTAATCAATGGAGATTGGTCAGGAGCATGGGAAACAATCAAAAACACCATGTCAGTTATTTGGGAAGCGATTAAATCAATTGTTTCGACAGTTATTTCTTCAATCTCAAGCATCATTTCAACGGCATGGCAAGGTATTTCCACAACAATTGGGAATATCATGAATGGCATTTCAAGCACAGTATCAAACGTTTGGAATGGGATTAAAAATTCCATCGGTAGTGCTATCAATGGGGCGAAGGACCTTGTCAGCACGGCTATCAATACCATCAAAGGATTGTTTAACTTCAACATCAGCTGGCCACACATCCCACTACCTCACTTTTATGTGAGTGGTTCGGCCAATCCATTAGATTGGTTGAGTCAAGGTGTTCCAAGTATTGGAATCGAATGGTATGCCAAGGGCGGTATCATGACAAAACCAACCATCTTTGGAATGAATGGTAATAACATGATGGTTGGTGGTGAAGCTGGTAACGAAGCAGTATTGCCGCTTAACGATAAGACACTTGGAGCCATCGGTCGAGGTATCGCTCAGACTATGGGTGGAACTTCACCGACCATCAACATTACTATTACTGGCAACACTGTCAGAGAAGAAGCTGACATCAGTCGTATTGCTGATGAGGTGGCTCAGCGTATTGCTGACGAATTACAACGTAAGACACAATTGAGAGGAGGATTTGCATGATAAAGCATAATGAGCTTGTGATTGACGGTGTGAGAACATCGTCTTTTCCTTTTAAGGTAATTGTCCATAATTCTCCCTCAATTGCTCTGGGAGAGAGCAAGACAGCTCTCTTGGAGCATGGTGGTATCAGTGGAGCAATCGTTCAGACAAACAAGCATAGGGAACTGGTCAAGAAATCTTATACGATTTACTTAGTCAAACCGACTGAGGAGCAGATGAACCAATTTATGAGTCTGTTTATCCGTGAAAAGTTCTGGCTAGAGAGTGAGCGAGTCAAAACAACTCGTCTTTGGTGCTATAAGGTCAATTTGAGCGACCTTGAAGAAGTGCAACCTGGTCTTTACATGACCAAAGCAACCTTCAATTGCCATCCTACAAAATACTTTAAAGGCACCGATACACAGAGATTGACAAGAAGTGGGACCTTGACCGTTCAAGGTTCTGCTCTTGCCTTTCCTAAAATCACAATCGTTGGTCAGAGCGCTTCTGAAACTTCATTTACAATCGCTGGTCAGGTCATCCGTCTTGAACGACTCACTGAATCGCTTGTGATGGTCAATAATCCTGACAATCCTAGCTTTAAAACAACAACAGGGAAGCCAGTGAAATGGTCAGGGGATTTTATCACAGTTGATCCAGCGAAAGTGAAGAATGTTGGGGTTGTTTTGGGTCAAGGTATTCAATCGCTTGAAATCGAGACAGTTTGGGGGTGGGCATAATTGCTTTATCTACTTAATAAAGATGTGAGAACCGTTCGATGGAACGGGGAGCCACTTCATGAAGCGACTTCGGCGATTGTGAAAGAAACCATGAACGGTGATTTCACCTTAACTGTGAAATATCCTATTTCTGACTCAGGTATCTATCAGCTCATCCAGGAAGATATGCTGATAAAGGCTCCGACTCCTGTTTTAGGGGCGCAGCTATTTCGCATCAAGAAACCTGTTGAGAACAATGACCATCTGGAAATCACAGCCTATCACATTTCAGACGATGTGATGCAACGGTCGATCACACCAATGAGTGTGACTAGTCAGAGTTGTGGCATGGCTCTTTCTCGCATGGTACAAAACACCAAAACGGCTCTTGGGGACTTCTCATTTAACAGTGATATTCAGGACCGTAGGACCTTCAACACGACTGAGACAGAAACCCTGTACTCTGTATTGCTGGACGGTAAGCATAGTATTGTCGGAACGTGGGAAGGCGAGTTGGTTCGTGATAATTTCGCTCTGACAGTGAAGAAGAGTCGTGGTGAGAATCGTGGTGTTGTTATTACAACGCATAAGAATCTGAAGGATTACCAACGTACAAGAAGCAGTCAGAATGTTGTAACAAGAATCCATGCTAAATCGACGTTTAAGCCTGAAGGCGCTGAAAAAGAAACGACTATCAGAGTGACTGTTGATAGCCCCCTTATTAACTCTTATCCTTACATCAATGAAAAAGAGTACGAGAACAACAATGCAAAATCTGTTGAAGAGTTGCAGAAGTGGGCACAGGCTAAGTTCTCAAATGAGGGCATTGATAAGATCTCTGATGCTATCAAGATTGAAGCTTATGAACTTGATGGTCAAGTAGTTAATATGGGCGATACGGTCAATCTCAAGAGTTGGAAGCACAATGTCGATGCATTCAAGAAAGCTATTGCTTATGAGTTTGATGCCTTGAAAGAAGAGTATATCTCGTTGACCTTTGATGACAAGGTAGGGAATGGTGGTTCTAAAGCTTCTGGTGGCTTATCTAGCGCAGCCGATGCTATCCTTGGAGTAACAGAATCTGTCCAAGAAATTGCCCTTGACAAGGCTCTTCAAAATGCTAACTTAGACTTTGATCATAAAGCTAGATTGCTTAGACAGGAAATTTCTGACGGTATTGAACTGGCCAAAGCCAGAGCCGAAGAAGTTAAGCAAGAACTCTCTGACACGATTGACCAGCGTTTCAATAGCTTTAATAATGGCTCACTACAAGAGGTCAAGCGTAGAACTGAAGAAGCATTGAAAAATTCTGGGGCCAGCAGTCTACTCGCTCAGGAAGCGAAGCGGATTGGTCTAGATTCAATCGCTAGACTTGAAGCGTTTAAGTCACAGGCTACGAGCGCTCAAACGGCTCTATCGGGTGATTTGGACGCTCTGAAGCGGACGGTCAACAATGAGGTCAATCAAGCTTCAGAATATCGCAGAACGACCACTGAGACTCTTAGTCGAATGACTGGCCAGATGAGTGGATTTGCGACGAAATCAGAGGTTAAACAAGGCATTGATGGGCTTACGCAGACATTCGCTAAGATGAAGGTCGGCAGTCGCAATTATGCTGAAGACTACGATTTTTCAAGAGGACTTTGGCACTATAGTCAAGGTGATAACAGCCCTCGAGATTGGACTATCTCAAACGGAGAATATAATGTAAAAGGAACTACGAAGACTTGGAAACAGTTGCAAATCCATTCGAAAGAAGGAAGTCGAGCATCAGGTAAAAATTCGACAGCTCTTTTGGATTTGGAGCTTGGCGAGACTTACACCCTCTCATTTCAAGGGATTTGCTACTCTGGAAATCCAAGCGTTTGGATCTCTTTAAGAGCTAATCGAACAGTACCTGGCAATCCTGAGATTATAAATGGTAATTTTAATCTCACGTCTAGCTGGCAGACCTATCAAGTCACTATCCCAGCGCTTACCAAGCCTGATAATTTTGATTTTTGGCGAATTATTCTGGGCTATAACGAGATTGGCTATGTGGCTTTTCGCAAGGTTGAATTGACCAGAAGTTCTACTCGTATAGATGCAGGTCCTGCTCCTGAAGATGACAAGACTGACCTTGTCGTTGCCAAGTCTGAATTTCAGAAAACAGCTGAAGGTCTATCTGCTAAACTGGCATCGGTTGAAACCTATGTTAGCCAAGACAGTCAGAGACAAGAAGCATTGAGAAGATACACTCGAGAAGAGAGTGCGAAACAAGCGACAGCGGTCCGTGAGCTTGTGAGTCGTGATTTCGTCGGAAAGGCAAGCTATCAGGAAGATGTGAGAGGTCTTGAGCGTAGGTTTGAAGCTATTACCAACCCCAAAAATGGCTTGATCGCCACTCAGATAGCGACCTACAAAAATGCAGTAGATGGCCGATTTGCAGACATCACTTCTCAGATTGCTGGAAAGGCTAATCAGACAGACTTCCAGAGAGTCAGAGAGACAAGCCAGCTCTATGAGCGAATTTTAGGAAATACTAATAATAGCATCGCAGACAATATCGCTCGAATGGCCTTGACTAACCAGTTGTTTCAGGTTGAGGTTTCGAAGGCTGCGAAAGGTGGCCGAAATTATATCCGAGGGATCAAAGAGATGCGTGTAGCTTCAGGCTCATGGGATTCTGGGACATTTCGAGGCTCAGGTTCTGGAAGCATTCGGACGATTGATGTTTTGGATAGTCCTGTACCTGGTTTTAATAAAGCAGTACGTATACTTTCCAGTGATCCAAAAGGTCAAATTGGCATTGCTCAGGACGGGTTTGAAATTATGCCAGGAACCTATACCATGTCTGTTTGGGTAAAAGGTTCAGTCGGGCAAAGAGTGAGGTTACAAAACTATTGGGCGCCTGACGATGCAACAGGTATAAGTCCAGAATTTATCTTGAAAGATGATAAATGGACATATTTGACATTTTCCAGCGAGCGAAAAAAAGCTGGAAAATTATCAATCGGCTACGTTTACTTAGTAAACGGCGCAAAAGGAGGCTATATCGATGTTTTAGCTCCTCAATTAGAGGAAGGAAGCCTTGCAACAAGTGCTCGTCCTGCTATTGAAGATACCGACGAAGCGATTCGCTCGGTTCAAAGTCAACTGGCTGGTTCGTGGGCTGTTCAGAATATCAACAGTGCAGGGGCTATCGTTTCTCAAATCAATGCGACTAACAATCAAATTCTGATTGAGGCAGAGAAGATTCGTTTGAAGGGTAAGACCCTACTCGATGAACTGACGGCTATTCATGGTTATTTCAAACGCTTGTTTGTAGGCGATGCCAGTGTTGGAACGCTCAATTCAGACATCATTAGATCTAACTCTATCACAGCAGACAAGTTGGTCATGGATATCGCCATGGCAAGACGATTCGTCTCAAGTGATATCTTCACAGATACGCTTGCTGCTAAAGAGGCCTTTATCAACAAGTTGCGGTCTGTTGTAGTCACTGCGACTTTGCTTGAAGGTTATAGAGGGCGAATTGGTGGATTTCAAATCGGTACGCATGAGAAAGATTCATCGGTGTACTGGATAACTGGTCAAAACCAATTTTCAGTCGGCATGAGTAACGGGTCTGGTCAATGGTCACAGACGGCTTTGTGGGTCAATTGGGGCAACAATTGGGGATATCCTGGTGACTATGCTTGGTATGTCAAAAACAACGGAAAGATGTATTGTTACAATACAGCAGAATTTTGGAACACGCCAGTCATACATGGAAATCTACGTGTTACCGGTCACATTTACTACAACAATGAGAACTCAGGAAAAACCGGTCATTGGATTCACTCGTCTAAATACTCAAATTTTGAGCCTTCGGATAACTATCTTTACCTCTATTACAGCGGTTCAGGATACGACTGGATTCCGATGAACAAAGAGATTTCAGACCGTCGATATAAGCACAATATCGAAGACAGTACAGTCTCTGGCCTCGATGTTATCCAGAAGCTTAAAACGTACAGCTATCGCAAAGAATACGATGGAAAAATAGAAGATATCGCTTGCGGTATCATGGCGCAGGATGTCCAGAAGCACGCTCCTGAGGCGTTTTTTGAAAATCCTGACGGCGCATACTCTTACAACACATTTGCTCTTGTGCCTTACTTGATTAAGGCGATTCAAGAGCTTAATCATAAAATAGAAAAATTGGAGAAAACAGCATGAACGAACAAGACAAACAAATCAGCAGCCTAGCGATTAAGTCGCTTGGTGAAAAAGTCGGTAATGAGGCTACTCAGTCAGCAACGCTCGAAGCCCTCTATACAGTAACCGCTATTGAGCTCGAGCAGATGAAACGAATCATCGAGTCAGACGAAGAACTCAAAGCAAAATTTGAAGAAGTGAAAGGAAAAATGGTAAATGGCAATCAATAACTATAAACTAGCAAGCAAACCTTACACACGAGGTTTGGGCGACAAAGTTACAACCATTGTAGAAATCCGTTTAGAGGATGGCAATCGTTACAGCACTAACCAGCGTGAATTGGCTGGTGACCGTACAAATGAATCAGAAGATATCTTAATTCAAGCAGTGCTGGATATCCTAAAAGCCGAGCTAGATCCAGGCAGTGCCATTGTCAAAACACAGGCACAGCTTGAACAAGCTGAGCAGCAGATTGCGCAAAACAAGAGCGAACAGGACCGACTCTCTGCACTTATTAAGCGGACCGAAGAGAACTCGAAGGTGAATCAGAAGGTCATTCATGTTCTTGTCTTGAACTCTGTCATGAGCAAAAATATTGAATACGGAACGACTTACAAAGAATTGGTTGAGCTGATCCCTCTGGCTGAGGTCGGTAAGGCCTACTTACCACATGACCTGATTACCATTGAAGACCCTGAACACGTAGAGGTCAACGGTGAAGGCAAGCGCATCCTTGTGCAGCTTAACAAGGAATTTACATACAACGGCGAGCCTGTCAGCGCATTTGTGACAAATGGTACTTTGGAACAAAACGGAACTGGTGTCGCTTGGAAATTTGAAGGCAAAGAGTAGGAGAAATAGATGAAATTTGAATTGTTTAACTTTTTTAGAAGTTTGATCCAAACAGAAGATGGTTTGGTATTGTATGCGCTAGGCTTAATCGTGATCCTAGAGATCGTAGATTTTGCATCGGGTACGTTTGCAGCGATTGCAAATCCAGAAATTGAATACAAGAGTAAGATTGGTATTAACGGCCTGATTCGAAAAATTCTTGGGGTCCTCTTGTTGATGGTATTGATTCCGATGTCTGTCTTGCTACCTGAGAAGACAGGCTTCGCATTTCTATACTCAATTTACCTCGGATATTTGCTTTTTACATTCCAGTCACTCATCGAAAATTACCGTAAGTTAAAAGGTAACGTGACCATCTTCCAACCTATCATCAAGGCATTTGAACGCTTATCTGGTGACAAAAACGACAAGAACGAAGGAGAACAATAATGGATATTGATACAAGTAGACTAAGAACTGACTTACCGCAGGTCGGGGAACAACCATACAGACAAATTCATGCACATTCAACAGGGAATCCAAATTCAACCGCTCAAAATGAAGCGGACTACCACATGCGTCGTCCTGTAGATTCAGGCTTTTTCTCACATGTTGTCGGCAACGGCCGTGTGATGCAGACATGGTACACCGATATGGGAGCCTATGACGTAGGTGGTGGCTGGAACGTTGAAGGATACGGACAAGTTGAACTTATTGAAAGTCACGAAACCAAAGAAGAGTTTATGCGCGATTACAAGCTCTATGTTGAACTACTGCGCAACCTTGCTGATGAAGCAGGGATTCCGAAAACGCTGGACTCTGACAGTCTAGCAGGCATCAAGACGCATCAGTATTGTACATACAATCAACCTCGAAACTACTCAGACCATGTGGATCCATACCCTTATTTAGCCAAATGGGGAATCAGTCGTGAGCAATTCAAGAAAGACATCGAAGGCGGCTTATCTGAAGCTGGCTGGAAACGTAATGGCACTGGTTGGTGGTGGGAGGAGTCAGATGGCTCTTATCCTACGAACTCATGGAAGCAAATCAACAACGAATGGTTCTACTTTGATGATCGTGGTTATTGCTTAATCAATCGTTGGTTCAACGATGGCAAGGATTGGTTTTATTTAGATAAGCGTGGCGCAATGGTCACAGGCTGGATGTTCCTCAACCATCGATGGTATTTCTTCAAATCGGACGGTCGCATGGCCACTGGATGGGTTAAATACCGAGAAACCTGGTACTTTATGGAAGAAAAAGACGGGTACATGTTATCTAAACAGTTCATTAAGTCAGGCGATGGCTGGTACTATTTGAAGGCGAACGGTGAACTACACACGGATCCTGAATTCAAAACCGAACCAGATGGTCTTATCACAGTAGTTGATAAACCAAAAGAATAAAAATAAAAACAGAAAGGACTTTCAAATTAGATTACACCAACCGCAGGCTCAGGCTTGCGGTTTTTTTGTTTGCAATAATAAAAGCAGTGACCGAAATCACTGCTTATCAGCTGTAGCAAATTTATAAAGTTTTTCTGCCGTTAGAAGTGCCATTTTGTCCATGCTCGTTTTTCCTTTTCTGAGGTCAGAAACGGTAGTCCATGGCACACCAGCACCTTGTGAAATAGCAGATGTAGAAATAGAACTGTTAAGTAATTCTTGAATAACTTTTCTCATATTATTTGTCCTTTTTATTTTTTAGATAGATATATACATTGATCACAATTATAAAAATAGCTATTGCACTAACCATTGCTTTTCCTCTTTTCATTTGATAAAATAGAGGTGTGAGGGGCTTTCGCCCCTACCTCTTAGCGTTTACCTTTTTCTTTTGCGGGAGTTGGGTTTACGCTTTTTGTTTTGCCTTGCGACCGTTATTGCGGTCACTAGACTTGCGATAGCAGTTACTGTTTCAGGGATATTATCTATCGCCTTTTCAAGTAACCTAAGCCAATCTTCTTTGTTCAACTTCCTCACCTCCTTTCCTTATCTTGATTATATTATATCACGGTACACCGAGAAAGTCAAGCGTTTTGATAAAGTTTTTTTAAATTTTTTCAAAAAAAAAATAGACCTTGTCCAGAGGTCGGGGAGTTGGAGGGGACACCCTCCAAAAGTGTTGATTTAATAAGATTTTATTTTACCTTTTTCATAATAATCTCCCTATTAAGTCACCGCATTCGGTGGCTTTTTTAGTTCATAAGTCCTATACAGGCTTCTACTTGACTTTTTAAGATAAAGAAAAAAACAGTGGGACAGAAATCTCTAGACCAAGTCTTAATTTGATAGACCTAGAATTTCATGGTTTCAACAATTCGGTAGATTGGTTAAGGTTGTGGATAGAGAAAGGAAGTTTTGTTTAAAGGAGTTTTTTAATTCTAAAATACCAACAAATAGTTTAATCTACTAATAAATTATAGGTGTACAACTAAGCAAAAATGAGGTTGGGATTTTTGATCCCAGCCTCTTCAGTGAACTATTTTCTTTAGAATTTATAAGTTAGATAAAATTAAATTTTTTGTAAATTAGCTTATTTGATAACTTGGTTTCCTGATTTGTCATTTTGAATTTGGTTCATTTCGTGCATAAAAACATCTGCTTTCAGTTTATCTGTGATGATACTGACACTTATTAGCTTATTTAGATTTTTCTCATATCCTTCTAAAAAAATAGGATTTCTAATTTTCATGGTTAACTTTGCACAATTAAAGAGACGTTTTTTAATGGTTATTTGTTCGATATCTTGAAGTTTAAATTGATAATGTAATACGCTGAGGCCTCTGCTACTATAGGTATAATACTGAACAGTATTGTTTTTATGAACTTCTAATTTTACTCCATTTATGAAGAGATAATACCCCATAAACCATAGAAGAAGTGGAACATAAATCAGTACAATTGCTATAATAATCTTGTCTGTAAAATCGGTATTGTAAGCGATCAGATGCTTTAGAATCCAGAGAATCATAACAGATAAAGATATCATGAATGGTCCCCCTGCTCTATTAAATTGATTTTTATATGGAAACATTAAGGTAAATTTTGGTTTATCCAGTAATAACTCTAATTTCATCATTTACTCTTTCATATTGTTTATTGTATAAATTTCAGTATATTCATCTCTTGAACTTTCTATGTCAGTTATCTCCATTATTTTAAGTTCATGATTTCTGATTTTCTATCAATTTTGCTAATATTATACTCTTTTTAAAACATTATTTCTACAATCTAGCGATTTAATACTATCTAAAGTTAGTCAGTGTAAATATTATAGAGCTCTTTTTTTGTCTAGGAAAACATGCTATAATGGTAGAATTGATAAGTAGGAAAAGAGAGAAGCTATGGATTATACAGTTGAAGAAAAAGAATGCTTCATGAGAGAGGCTTTGAGAGAGGCAGAAATTGCTCTAGAACACGATGAAATTCCAATTGGCTGTGTGATTGTCAAGGATGGAGAGATCATTGGTCGTGGGCATAATGCGCGCGAGGAGTTGCAACGGGCGGTTATGCATGCAGAAATCATGG
>ERZ773038.258-NODE-258-length-36853-cov-13.447253_pt1 | contig 36853 bp, 54 predicted proteins | sample MGYA00511665_ERZ773038 | MGnify/ENA primary metagenome ERZ773038 (study PRJEB29015, sample SAMEA2737966) | human oral metagenome | biome: human oral; feature: human-associated habitat; material: dental | place: China | collected 2028 ... | reverse complement strand
GCGATTAGATTGTCTACAGCTCGCTTGGCAGCAGCCGTTGCAAATGAAGGTGGTAGATATAATTACTATTTATTAGTTAATACTTTAATAGCAGATAACCTTTAATACTTGAGGTTGCGGGAAATCGTCTTGTTCTCCCTTCCCCCTATACTAGGGGCAATGGATAACAATCCAATTTCCCTATTATAAAAAGAAAACAAGAAAAGAAAAAAACCTACAAAAAAAGAAAAGAATAAAAGAAAAACTGTTTAAAACAGCTATAATAACCCCTGTGGGGCCCGAATCCGACTTAACGCAACGACGGCACACGCACTCTTAACCTGACCGGTAACCTTCAGCTTGGTTTCCAGTCAAAGACTGCTGACGAATTGTAGTGTCTCTTGATAAATCATTCGCGAGAGATTTATAAGTGACTAAGTTTTAAAAGGTGCTATAGATGGTTTCCCATACTAGAGTATAAAGGGCTACCTTACCGCGGCCAGGTAGCAGGCCGAATGATGTAACTAAAAGCCGCACAATTTTACGTGATTTGGCAGGCGCACATCAGCCCTTTCCTCACGCCACCCCCCTCATCGGGGTCACTAACCTTTTGGCTAGCTAGCGGTGGATTGAATTGTAAAGTTCATCTTATCATTGAAGATAAGATACACTACTATAATATCAAATCCTGAATCAAGATGCAATAGTTTTTTGGAATAAAAAAATAGCCCCCAGAGGGCTACTGGAGGGGCTATTGAGCTGGACGCTTATGGTTGGGGTTGACCAGCTATGGAGTTTTCTATGATCGAAAGTTAGTTATCCTATAAGCAATAAGTTGTGCGAAAAGAACAAGTTTTACCTTAACACGATACAAGTTTTAAAGGAGCTACCATAAGCTTCTACCATGATTATACCCCAGATGGTATAATAGAATCAATAGATAAACAGGAAATAAAATGAACATTGCACAATTCAAACCACACACCAAGCAACGAGAATTTATGCTGAGTCACGCTCGCTTCAAGGTTGGCAACTGGTCTCGTCGTACAGGCAAGTCGTTCATGATCGGCGCTACAACCATCCTGCATGCAATGGACAAGCCAGGGAACTACTACATCATCGCCCCGACATACCGCCAGGCAAAGTCCATCTTCTGGAACGACATCCTCAAACTGCTCGTGCCTAAGGAGATGATTGAGAAGACAGACGAAACCCAGCTCTATATCCAACTCAAGCCTCTCCACTACAAGGTGCAGGCTGAGAGCATCATTGGCCACAACATCGACTCCGTACACGCTCCTAACGAGCCATCCATCATCTGGCTCAAGGGTGCAGACAACCCTGACTCTCTGCGTGGTGTGAAGCTCCGTGGTGCAGTCTTGGATGAGTACGCCTTCTTCAAGGATGGACAGGAGACCTGGCGTAAGATCATTCGCCCAGCCCTCGCAGACTATCAAGGGTGGGCTATCTTTACCTCGACACCAGATGGCGTGAACAACTGCTTTTACGACGTCGCTATGCTTGCTCAAAAGTCCATGCGGGATAAAGACGGCAAGTACTTCTACTCACACGCAACCATGCTAGACAACGAAGCCCTGCCTCACCGGTTTGAGGAGTGGGAACAATCCAAGCGTGAGTATGAACGAGATGGCCGTATCGATGAGTGGGTACAGGAATGGGAGGCAAAGTTTACCACGCCAAGCACAATGGTCTACAACGAGTTTAATGAGGAGAAGCACATCATCTCTCCAATGGATGTACCGCGTGACAACATGACATACGTGATAGGTATGGACTTTGGCCTTAAAGACCCGTTTGCGGCCGTCTACGTGGCTGTAGACATGAATAACAACTGGTATGTGTATGATGAGATTTACCAGCCAGATTTGCCAATTGACCGCATTGGATATGCCCTCCACATGAAGATGGGCGACCGCCACTTCACTCGCATCATCGGGGACTCAGCAGGTGCTACGGAAATAGCCTCTCTACGCTCTGCAGCGCTTGGAGACAACCGAGTGTGGGTGACACCCGCAGTGAAGGGCAAAGACTCTCTGAGGGCCGGTATACGGCTTGTGAAGACACATTTGTATGTGAGGGAGGAGACGGGTAAGCCAAAGCTGTTTATCACCTCAAATTGCACAAACCTGATACGCGAACTACAGTCGTACAAGTACATGCGCAATCCATTCGGTGAGGTGTCTGAAATTCCTGAGGATCGCAACAACCACCTCCTAGATGCCCTCCGTTATTTATTCCTAGATCAGAAGCACATCCGCTCCCGAAAGGAACGAAAAACAGAGAAAGTTTATGACCCAGAGACTGGACGATTGCTGTCTTAGTGTGGTATAATCAGAGGTAGATAGGAGAAATAAGTAAATGAAAAAACAACTAGCAGAAGATATTTTACGGATCAAGGGTTACCAACAAGCCCTTCGAGCAATCATCAATGAGACTGAGTATTTCGATGGAGAGTCTGGTTTGATTGGTAGTGTTCACTTTGGCGGCAAAGCCTACCTGTTCACGGCTAAGCCACTCGACAATGAAAGCTATCACGATGAGGTTGTAAAGCAGAACCGTATCCTAATGACACGAGGTGTACCAGAGGAATGAAATACTTCACCACAGACGATACTGCACTAGCTGCTTACCTCTATCTCTGTGGCATGGAGTTTGTTCAAGCGACTGTGTATCTCGATGAGCTTCACCGCCGCAAATCATACATCGTCAAAGACACACCAGACCGCAAGAGGCATGAGGAAGACTTTTACCTTCGCAAGACTGCAGTGCCACCGCTAGACTACAACGACGCCAGGGTGCGCGTATCACGCTTTCTACGCAACACAGTAGATGATATTACTAGCGTACTATAGGCCTCAAGTGCTATACTAGAAATAAAAAAAGAGGTAGCATGCAACCAAATCAAGACAAACAATTCCAGCTCCCAGCTACACCACAGCTCGCTGGGCTCGATGAGAAAAAAGAAACCAAGAAGGAAAACAAAGAAAAGACCACTCCAGTTCAAGAGGTTCAGAAATGGAGTAGCCGTTATAACACCGCTAAGGACTATCAGAAGGATCTGTTCAAGAAGTGGGGCAAGTGGTACAACGACATGTACGCCCACGTTGAGAACAAGCGTATGGCGCCGTGGCGATCTAAGGTATACATGCCGATCATCGCCTCAAAGGTATGGGATCTTATCTCTCGCTTTATCCAGTACCGTCCAGGCTGGGAGGTATCAGTACGCACGCTGCCTGTGAACACGCTCTCAACAGAGCAGTTCAACAAGTACATGGAGGTCATGTCCAAGCGTGCAGAGCGGGTACGCATGAAGCTTGAGTATGACTTTGACAACCCACTCCTAGGCGACTCTATCCCCGACGAGCTTCTCTCTGTCATGCTTGATGCAGCAGTCACAGGCCAGGGTGTAGCACGTGTACCGTACCTTACAAAGACGTCCCAGTACAACTCATACACAGCAAACGGGGATATTGTAAACTTCGGCGTAAAGAAAACCGTGTCGGCTCAAGAGGGATACAACGCCTTGCAGGCTGTGAACGTATTCAACGTATTCCTCATGCCAGGCGCACGTAGCCTTCAGCAGTCACCATGGCTCATCATCCACGACAAGAAGCCCTACTACGAGCTAGAGCGTGACACCTCAATCGACCAGAAGGCCCTGCAAAACGCTCGGAAAGGTCTCGTCACCAATGAGTTTGCCCAATACGAGGCTGGCCGCAACAGGCTATCTAACACACAAGACCCAGGCGCTCTCGACTCCACTACGAACATGGTAGAGATTTTTGAGTGTTGGAGTAAGGAGACCAATGAGTGCATCATCTACGCTCAATCAGGCGGTAACACAGAGGCTCAGTGGGTTGAGCTTTCACGCGTTGAGAACCCATACTGGCATCAAAAGTATCCGTTCGTAGCTTTCTACATCCGACGCAAGCCATACCAGTACTTCGGTGAATCTATCTTTGAGAACAGCGAAACCATGCAGGCTGCCGTCAATGACATATTCAACCACTTCATGGATCGCGAGAACACGGCAGATGGTATGCTCGCTATTGAGGAATCTGCTTACGTTGATGACTTTGTGATTAGCCCAGCTGGTACATTGATCTACCGCGGTGAAAGGCCAACGCCAATCAAGTTCCCTCAGCCAGACGCCAACAACATGAACATGGCTATGAACCTCATCAACGGTGCTATCGAAAACGCTACCATCTCTCAGTACGCCTCAGGTGTGCCTAACAGTGCTACAGACTCTACACAGGGTACAGCAACCGGTGTGACGCGTATGATGGAGGCAGCGGCAGAAAAGGTTGGCTTTATGCGCGCAAACTTCCGTCGTAGCTGGCGTGAGGTAGGTGAGATGTGGAGTAGCAACTCTCAGCAGTTCATGGTATCTGACGTTATCTACGACACTACAAAGAACGGTGAGACAATCTCAAACATCATCCGTCCTGTAGATATGATTGGTATCTTTGGTATCAAGATAGATGACGGATCATTTGAGCCAGTCAGTAAAGATGAGAAGCGGCGCAACTTCCTTGACTTTGTAACAAACATGCAGGCATGGCAGACAAGCTCAGTCGGCCAATCAGAACGTACAGGTGACCCAGCAGACGCCCTCCGTATCGACTGGAACGAGATTGTTATGCGGGGTGCAGAGCACTTTGGTGAGAACTACCAACACTTTATTTTGCCACCTGCTGCAGCCCCACAGGGCCAACCACAGAACGGACAGCCACAAGAAGCCCCAGAGATGCCACCACAGCCACAAGCTCCCGCAGCAATCCAACCACAGGTAGCACCAGGGGCACAGGACTTTACAACGCAGTCAGACGGCAAGTCTATGCCAGACACATTCCCCGTTCGCTCACTAAAGAACCCAACTCTAGCTGGGTAGAAAGGAAATAAATGGAAGAAAATTATATAGAACAACTGAAGAAGAACCTAGCCTTTAACCGGGCTAGGCTTCAAGAACATATTGCGGCAGAGGCCCTACTATCTACAGAGGCGGGTAAGTTTGTGCTCAAGGTTATTGACGACGAGATTACTATCGCCGTAAACGCTATGACAAAGAACGAAGCGCTTGATCGCGATACATACCTCAGCCTACACGGGAGAGTCCGTGGCCTTCGCTCAATCCGCAACGTCATTACTGCACGGGCAGAGGATGAGACAACAGCTAAGACAGTGAGAGAGATTGATGACCAACTCCGACAATTCGAATCGTAGCCCAGAGAGAGATAAGACTCTCTCCTCTCGCATTACAAAGATGCACGGCGGAGACTTTGTAGACGGCATCGCACCAGAGGAACTTGTCTCATTCAACGACTCTGAGTGCAAACACAAAACATTAGTACGCATAGAAGATGACCTCAACAGCAATACGTTTGCCTGCGCAAATCCAAATTGCAACGAGATATTCATCTATGATAAAATATAACTAACAAACTAATAGGAGAAAATAATGGACGAACAACCAACTACAGTAGACGCACTGGCTCAAGCAGTTGATACTAACATGCAGCAGGAAGCTCCGCAAGAACAGCCACAAGAGCAACCCCAGCAGATGGCTGAACCTGTGCAAGCACAGCCTGCACAGCAACCACAGGTACAGGAAGCTACTCAACCACAGCCTCAAACCCCTCAGTACCAGAGCTATGATGAATACATGAGCGGTTTGCTTGGTGAGCAACAAGAGGTAGCACTTCCGAAGGTCACTGACATTCAAAACCCAGATGACCCAGAGAGCATCAACAACTTCTTTGGCGACGCCTTCGACAAGATCAGCCAGAAAGTTATGCAGCAAGTTCAGCAGCAGATGACTATCCGTAACAGCGAGCAGCGTCTCTGGAACGAAGCGATGGATGAGTACCCATCACTCAAGAACCCACAGGTTCGCAACATTGTCCACGCAGTCCGCATGCAAGCGCTCCAGAACGGCACAATGATGACTCCGTCACAGGCGGCTGAAAGCATCATCAACATTGCTGGCAACCAGTACCGCCAAGGTATTGCAGACAGCCAAGTCCAAACAACCTACACTCAGGTGCAACCTACCACGAACGGTGCAAGCCAGCCAGTCCAGCAGAAGCCAAGTGCAGCTGATCAGGCACGCATGATTGAGCAGGGTGGGGCAGATGCATTAGCCCAGATCTTGCAGCAGCGCATCGACGAAGGCACATTCTAGTAGCTATTGTTTTATAAATCTCTCCTGTGGTATTATATGTATGTATAAAAATAAACAGGAGAGATATAAAAAATGGCCCAATCATTGACATACAACAACAAGGCTGTTGTCGAAGATGTCTTGAGCTACATCACCAATCTCTACCCAACTGAAACGCAGTTGACTACCGGCCTCGGGAAAAGCAAGGCTGAGCAACCCGTTCACCAGTGGTTGGTAGATGGTTATGATACGCTTACTGACACATCAAACGACAAGAAAGCGGTTGAGGGTGCTGACTACGGCGCTGGGGATGTAACGAACCCGACTCGCAAGACGAACTACACCCAGATCATCGTCCAAGACTGGAAGGTGTCTGGTACTGAGGAAGCTTCGAAGCACGCAGGCATGACCTCGCCAAAGGCCTACCACAGCGCTAAAGCTATGGTGAACTGGAAGCACAAGCTCGAGTGGGCTTTGCTGCACGGTGTAGCCAACGCTGGTAACGCTACTACGGCTCGTGAGATGGGTGGCATCTTTGACCAAATCACCACCAACAAGGTCGCCAACCTTAACAACAACCTGACGGAAGCTTTGCTCAACGACTACTTCCAGAAGGTCTGGGACACCAGCCAGGCTGCTAGCGGTAACGCTGACGCTGTCTACGTTGGTGCTCGTGGTAAGCGAACCATCTCCAGCTTTACTGCTGGCAACACTCGCAACATCGAGGCTAAAGACCGCCGCTTGGTCAACGCCGTTGACGTGTACGAGAGCGACTTTGGTATCGTTAAGATCTTTAAGCACCGCTTCATCAACAGCGTGAAAGCTGCTGCTGACACTGGTAACCTCCTTGTCCTTACTGAGGCAACCTGGAAGATTGCGTATCTCCGTGAGCCAAAGAACATGGACGCACCAAAGGGTGGTGACTACGAGAAGGGTGCAATCGTGGGTGAAGCTACCCTCGAAGGCCTCTACGAAGCCGCCAACATGGCAGTCAAGGGTATCAAGAACGCCTAGTTCCTGTGCTCAGCCAGAGGAGACTCCCCTACCCAGGGGGGTTTCTTTTTGGTATAATTTAGTAAGAGGTATTTAAAAATGAAGAAAACAAAAAACTTTATACTAGCAGAAGACATTGTCAACGAGACAGACTACAAAAAACGCTGGAGAAAGGTTCATGACCTGCTCGGCAAGACTAATCCAAAAGCCCTTAAGGAGCAGAAAGCTCAAGAGCGTGCGCTTAAAAAGGTACGTGAGAACAAGGTGTATAACAAAAAAGAGAAAGGCGCTATGGGCCTAAAGTTCGGTGTAAGTGTACCACGCATGACCTGGCAGGCTATCGTTGGTGTCGATGAGATGCTTGATGGTAAGTCTCGCCTATTCGACACTGCAAAGAAGGAATCAAAGGATCGTAGTGCTACTAACGGCTTAGTACAAGACTTAAGGGAGGTATTCCCAGAATATCGGGTGAACTAATATGATTGATCTATCAGACGTACTTATCCGACTCAACAACCTGATGGGACGCAAGAACCTTCCAGCGGGTGAGACAGACAACCTTGAGCGTTACTGCCAAGATGCTTTTGATTATGCATGGCGGTACTACCCATGGACATTTAGCAAGAAGCGTGCAACAGTAGCCCCCAACAACCAAGGCATCAGCTACCTACCAGATGACTTTGGCCTAGAGGGATGGCGCAGTATTGATGGTGTATCAGAGGTACAACTTGGCTCAGGTAGCTCAACCACAGTATCGTTTGAGTTTGACCAGAACAAAGGTCTATACAAAGCTGTTGGTGCTAATAAGTTCACTATGACCTACCAAACAGAACCACCAGCACTTACCTCTAACAAGAAAGTACCCTTCCCCTCAGCAATGGCAATTGCCCTCGGTGCAGTGATCTACGCCAAGGAAGCAGATAACCCCGCTCACGCAGACGTTACGCAAGAGTGGGATCAATTCCATGTAGAGCTTGATCGCCTAGTAGGCCTAGCCCAAAGGCACACACCACGACACATTACCAGCTACCAGGAAGCTATGGGTACATACACAGGAGACGTAGGAGACTAGTATGGTACGCTGGACACAACAACCCCAACACAGGTTACGTGCCGGAAGCGCTAATGCACGATACAACGATATTCGTGTAATGAACCCATCACGCGGTCTTAACGTGCTTGTGGCTGACATTCTTGCAAATGACAAGGAATCAACCTATGGCACAAAGAACATTGAGTACGTAGAGGGTGGTGCAGCAACAAAGCGCCCAGGATACCAAGCCCTGAACTTCAACCTGTCAGCATCCTCAAATGGCCTAGGCGCTTACCAGTCAGAGCGGTTCAACTATGTCATGCTTGCTGACGGTGGTAATATCCGTAAGTACCAGAACCGCGCACTAAGCGAACCCCTGTCCACTACAGTAACAGTAGACAAGGACAAGGTGGTCAACTTCACCTCACTTTACCAGAAGACATACATCTGGGACAAGACAAACGGTGGTGTCGTATGGGACGGCAACAAGCTAGAGCGTCCAGGCACTATGCCTCGTGCAGAAGGGTCTGTCATTTACAAGGGCTACCACGTAGCATTTGGTACACCAGGCCAACCATTCCGCCTATACTTTGCGCCGGCAAAAGAGCCAAGCCGCTTCACTAACAGTGTTGCACCAAGTGACCCAAACGACATTGCTATCAACAACGCAGAGCAAGTACCAGGTGCTACTGTCTTTGCAGGTGACCAAACATCACGTGCTATCGACATTAATAAGAACGACGGCCAAGCAGTAACAGGACTAGGCTTTTTCCAGGACGTCCTCATCGTATTCAAGGAGCGATCTATTTTCCAGCTATCGTTCAATGACTCTAACAACTTTGTGGTTCAGCGGGTATCAAGCTCGTATGGGTGTGTATCGCATAACACTATCGCCTCAGTGGAGAACGACTGCTACTTCCTCACTGACAAGGGCGTGTATGTCCTTGGTAACGAGCCAAACTACTATGCCGCTATCCGCACCAACGAGCTTTCTAGCCGTATCAAGAACCTCCTCAAAGACATTCCACCAGCTCAATACACACGGTGTACTGCAGTGTACTATGACGACAGGTACTGGCTTTCAGTCCCCCTCAATAGCGATCGCAACAACACGCTCATTGTATACGACCGACGATTCTACGCATGGGCACTATGGGACAATGTGTGCGCCAACGATATACTCACCTTTGTAGACAAGGACAACGACAGGAAATATCATCTAATCTTTGCCGATGATAAGACTACACAGATTCAGGAGTTTGTCTGGGGCAAGTACGATGACAATGGCGAACCTATCGAAGCGGTATTCATTACCCGTGCATTTGAGGCAAAGTCTATTGAGCGAGAGAAATACTGGTACGAACTATTCCCTATATTCCGTCTTACTACAGGTAGTGTGCAAATCTCGTACGAGACAGAGAACGGTACAGCTGGTCGCCCAGTAGAGCTTTCAACAGGATTGCCTGGTGGTCTTGGTACAGATGAGTTTGGACAGTTGATCTACGGTACATCTCAATCAGACACATACACAGAGAACGATCTTGGTCTATCTAATGCTGGTGGATCAGGTGGATCATCTGTTACCAACACCTCTCACACCACATACGAGATTGGTGTCAACATTGATTCACGCACACTAAAGATCCGCTTCAGCAATGATACAGTTGGCGAGACCTTCACCTTGCTAGGCTGGGTACTTGTATACCAGCTCAAGGATCTTCAGAACCAAGACGGAAACTACACATTCCTATAGCCAAATGCTATACTATAACTATAAAAAATAAACAGGAGAAACAAAGTAATGGCAACACTCTCAGACTTTATTGGACAGGTTGCTGATGAATTAGCTGCAATGGACGCAGACCAACGGGCGTGGGATGCTCGGCAAGCAGCTCAGGTTCAGGCGGCAGACCGACAAGCGATTGGCGGCGGTTATGGATATGCAGCACCACGTCGTGCAGCAGCACCAGTTCGCCAAGCTGTACCACGAGTAGACCCTCGTGAGGCGCAAGAAAACGCAGAGCGAGGTAAGCTTCGTGGTGATATTCACGCACGGGTCAATGACCTTAATGCCCTCTACAACCAACTATTCGGTAACCTCGATAACGTAGCCGCTGAGCGTGCACGTGAGCTTGAGGGCAACTATGGTGAGCAACTTGGTAAGGCAGCACAGAAATATGCTGATGGTGTGGCTACTATCGACAACAGCTACGCAGCCCTCGGTTCGGGTGACTCAACAGACCGCACCTACGCAAAGAACAGCGCAAAGAGTGGGTTTGAAGAGACCAACAAGCAGATCAAGAAAAACAAAGAAGAAGACCTGGCTAAGCTTGGTAACTATGTTGAAGGTACGAAAGCTAAGTGGCGTGCAGACCACGAGAGCGCTAACCGCCTCAACGGTCGTGCAGATGAGGTTAAAGACCTTACTGAGCTACGCGGTGGGCGTAACAGTATTGAGGACAAGATTGGTAACGTCAAGGCTGACATTGGTAACATGAACACCGAGTCTGGTGCTCGTGGGAAACTGTCTGAGCTTACCGGTGATGGTGGCCGTGCAGACAGCCTGAGCAGTGCGCTTGACTCTATCCTCAAAAGCTCGATTGGTGGCGGCATGAAGGAAGCTGCTGTTGACAGTATCGGTAATGCTGCTGGTGCAAACAAGGGCCAGATCGACGAGATTAAAAAGAAAAACGCGGCACAGTTCGGTGACGCTTACACAGCACAGCAATAGGAGGTAGACCGTGTGGGGATTTTTTGAAAAGATTGGTAACGCCGTAAAAGGTAACGGTTGGCTCACGAACGATGAATGGCGTGAGTCTAATCGGCGTTTCCGTGAGAACGTAAAACGCTATGAGCCAGAACTATTCCAAGGCGATACCTATGTAGGACGCCAAGGTGGTGGCGGCGGTGGTTACCAAGCCCCACAGCAAAACTTCCAGTACAATGGCGGGGGAGATGAAACACTCTCCCCTGTTCAGCAACAGGTAGCTCAACGCTTCCAAGGACAGCAGCAAGAGGCTCAACCTACCAACCAGCTGAACATCCAAAAGAACAAGCCAAAGGTAGACAAGAGCAAGCTCAACCAGAACGTTTCACACCAGGGGACAGAAGATCCCCAAGCTGCTATTAGGGAGCGTGTACAAGCACAACTCCAACAGCAGAAGAAGGTTGAAGAGCAGAAGAATAACGCGCAGCACGCAGAGGCTGCTCAACTTGCTACTGCACAACCACAGAACGATCGTGGCAGGTATTATGAATCAGACGCGGCAAAGCTCCGCCAAGAGCTGGCCAAGGGAGACCAGGCCAACGAGGGTTATATCCAAGGCCTTACCCAGTCACTGAAGAACCGAGCAAACGAGCTTGGTAGTTTGTCTAATAGGGAGATTGACGCACGTCGCAAGAAATACGGTATTGATGACGGCAAGAGTGACTTTCAGCATGCTGGCGAGTGGCTATTTGAGAACGTCGCAGAAGCCCCTGTAAAGGCTACAGCTGGACGTGTGGTAACATCGCTGGCTCAGTTAGACGACGACACAAAGAAGAAAGTATATGAAGCCCTAGACAAAGCAAATGAAGACTACAAGTGGGGGCGCATCTCCAAAGATAGGCTTCGGCAAATCCTTGAAGAGCAGGCAGGACTGGACATTAACAACAAATGGAAGGTCACAGATGCCGGTCTTGCTAAGATGAACAATGGTGAGCAGCTGAAAAAGTTCATTGCAGACACTGTAGATGCTGGTGTTCAAGGGTCATCTCTAGTGCCTATGGCCGGTGCTCTCAAGCCAGGTGCTAAAGCAGCTACAGCGGCTGCTAACACCTCATGGGCAAACGCTATAGGTCGTGCCGCAAAAGAGGCCGCAGTACAAGGATCTGCCGATACTATCAACGACCAACTGCATGATCGTAGCACACCAGAAGGTACATTCCTCAACTTCATAGCTCCATTCTCTCTTGGTCTAGCTGGTAGCTCATTGCGCGGTCTAGGCAAGAACTTGGATGAGGGGGCATTACGTGCAGCCACCCGAGAGCTAGATGATGACATTAAGATCCGCAACGAACCAAAGCTAGATACTACCACCCCAAGGGAGAAGCTTGAGTCTCGCCCTATTTTGGGTGATGATTTGCGATCACGAGAAAACCCTGTCAGGAATATCGTAGATGACATCAACCTCAGAGACCGTGAGGTTCGCCCTCGTCTTGCTGAGGAGGTGGAAGCCAACACTTCAGTAAAGGAAGGCGCACCTCAAGAGGCAGTCAAGGAGGCTTCTCCAGTAGAGAAGAAGGCCATCGAGCAAGCAGAGACCAAGATCGACAATGATCCTAACATGACCCCTCAGCAAAAAGAGCAGGCAAAGACTGAGCTTGAGCAACGATCACAAGAGCTTACAGAGGAGATTAATCAGAACAAAGTTAGTACAGATGAGGCAGTAGCTAAGCAAGAAAAGGAACTAGACGGAAAGGCCCAGGAGCTTTCTGACGATATTAAGCAGGCCCGTGAGCAGCAAGTAGCTGAGACAGCTCCAGTAGAGGGTGTTCAACAGAAAGCCCCAGTACAGTCATCAGAGGTACAAGCTAACAACGCCTATGACTTTGACGCAGCAGAGGCTGCCAACCGCTCATCATCTGACCTACAAGACGACCTGATGCGTGCTATGGGATATGACATTGATGGCAAGGCCCGCAATAGTGTAGTAGGTAAAACACTTGGTCTATTACCACGAATCCAACAAGCACTAGGCAATAAACTTTCTGACGCTACAAACGAGGCAATCTCAAAGGGTATCAACTCCCGCAACAAGATTACCTCCACCCTCGCTCAAGCTCCACGAAACGTATGGAGCATGTTTGGTCGCACAGATGCAGAGCGTGCAGCCTTGAACCGCTACAAAGGCCAGATAAACAACGCTGGTGCTGTGGTAGACCAGATCGCAGCACGTCGCAACAAGGCTATTGAGAAGGCTGGTAAGGAGACAGGGTGGACTAACCCACAGATCCGTGAGATGGTAGACCGCGTGTTTGAGTCTCCAGAGGTATTGGCCTACCGGTATGGCGCAGACCACAACTACAAGATCACTCCAGACCAACTACCTGCAAGCCTACGCAGTGTCGTAGAGGAAAGTATCCAGCTCAACAAGCTACGTAACGAGATTAACCACAACCTAGGTATCATCAACGACAAGACATACGAGGCCTTTAAGGACGGTATGCATACACCACGTATGTACGACATTGACTTTTCTACCGGCAAGTATGGCGACGTTGACTTAAACAGGCTAGACAAGACAGCAGGTATTGATCGCCTTAAGTGGGACAAGATTGATGACGCAGTCAAAGACAAGCTCATAGACCCATTCTCCTCACAGGACGCCCGTCTCAAGAAGGCGTTAGAGAACAAGGCAAAGATCGACGCAGCTAATGATCTGTTCGAAAACATTGCATCGTTTAAGACTCGCCCTAATAGCGGTTTTGTGCAGCTAAAGGGTAAGCAGTACGGCAAACTAGAGGGTCGCTGGGTAGACCGTGAGATTGCAGAGACTATCGAGGGACACCCTATCTTCAAGTCTGACATTGCTAAGAGTACCCAAGGCTTGATCGACTCTTACCAGAACAGCAAGCTAGGCAAGCTAGACCGTGCAGGCAAGTGGACAAAGACAGTCGGTTCGCCTGGTACGCACGTAGGTAACATTGGATCTAACCTTACCCTATTCTCAACTGGTGCAGGTATTGATCCTGCAACTGCTGCTGCTCGTGCACTGGGCGCTGCTCGTGATCTTATGGGCAACAAGGTAAACGCAGACATTTACAAGCTGCGTAAGGCAGGTATCCTTGGTGGAGACACAGGCCGTGCGCTACGAGGCGCTCCAGAAAAGGAAGCCCTCAAGATCAACTCTCTCCTTACTCAGACAGAGAAGCCAAGCTTTAATACGCTACGCAAAGCCCTGGGTGGGCTAGAAAGTTTCTACGGCGGTACAGACGAAGCCTTCAAGCTTGCTACTTACCGAGAGCTAAAAGCCCGTGGGTACAGCGATGATGCTGCTATGCGTGTTGTACGTGAGCAATTCCAGGACTATGACAACGTTGGTCGGGCTATCAACATGGTTGCGGACTCACCAGTACTTGGTAAGCCGTTTGCTCGCTTTATCCCAGAGCTTGGTCGTATTACTAAGAACACTGCAAAGAATAACCCACTAGGTCTAGCGGCTGGTGTTGGTGGTCTAGCACTTGCGTCTGACGCAGCAAGCAAGGCTGCTGGTGAAACAGAAGCTGAGCGTAATGCTCGTGAGGAAGCTGTAGGCCAGACACGTATCCCTCTTACCTCACTCATCAACAAGGCCCTCACAGGCCGAGATAAGGACGTGTCTCTGAATATCCCTGTAGGTGACAGCTCAGTAAACATTGCTCGTGCAGTAGGTATGAACTTCCCTATTACTCCAGACAACAAGGATGCTACATCAGCTACGATTGATCAGCTTAATCCACTATCTCTGCCCTTCCGTAAGAATGCCCAGGGCGATACTGTATTTGCGCCAGAGCAAGCTGTTAGCTCACTCACCTTCCGCCCAATTGCAGACGAGCTAGCTAACCGTGACTTTATGGGTCGACAGATTGATGATCCAAAGAACAAGGTTATCTACGAAAAGGACGGCAAGAACGTTACCTCTCTCAATGGTAAGCCTTCTGAAGAAGAGCAACGCAACAACCGCCTACGTCACCTTGCTATGTCTTACCTGCCATTTGCCAACGAGGTAGACGCTATCGGTTCAGCCGCTACTAAGGGCGAGGACTACTACGGTAAGAAGCGTGATCTAGGTCAGGCAGTAGCACGTGCCCTCGGCTTTAAGGTTGAGAGCAACGACAAAGATGCACGACAGAAGCGTATCGCTAGCCAGAACTACTATGAGGATAACGTCAATAAGGTGAATGAGTTTCTCAAGCAAAACCCTGATCTGGTTGATGCATACTTCAAGATCAACAACCCAACCAAGGATCGTGAGACTGGTCGTAAGGTTGGTGACGTAATCACCCCAGAGAAATGGGATGTTGTCAACAGTGATACTTCTGGCCGTCTGTTCAACTTCATGAAGGAGCAAGCAGTACGACAATTCCGTGCAGATGGTAAGCCTATCGATCCTATCTTCCACCTTACACCTCAGCAGGCTAAGTATGTGTCAGAACTGCGTAGCCGCCCAACAGGTGAGGATGAGGAAGCTAAGGAGATTCTCCGCGCTACAGAGCCTTGGTATCAGCAGTTCGAACAAGCACAGAACAACTTCTACAAAGCACAGGCAGAGTACTTCAAGTCTAAGCCTTCTAACGACGCTACTATGAACGAGCGGGTGAAAGCCTACCAGGAAGCGTCTATGCCAGTAGAGCAGCCTGAAGCTATCAAGCAGTACTACCAAATCAAGGCAAGTGATCCAGCTGCAGCCAAGGCCTTCTACACCAACAACCAAGAACAACTCAAGGCTGCCTTTGATAAATACAACCAAGACCGTCTGGTGCGTGTCAACGCTATGCGCAGGATTGAAGGCTACCCGCCACTATCACCAGAGGTATACTTCAACAAGAGCTTTGGCTTCGACGCAAACTATGACCAGAACCAAAAGCGCGGTGGCTTCTCACGAGGCGGTGGATTTGCACGAGGTGGCTTTGCTCGTAAAGGCTTTGGCGGTGGTCGTTCAGGTGGAAGCGGTGGTCATGATAACCCATACGAGAAGAATGCCCTCAATGACGTAACTACTACACAGCTCACTCCTGTGTACAGCCCAACCAAACCTAAAGAGGCTAACCTCAACATCCTCAAGGCTGTAGTAAACGCAGCTAAAGCAGGAAGCGGTGGAAGCCGTACACGGGCTAAGCTTGGTGCTAGCGCAACTGGACGTTCACGTAAGAAATAGCATATAATAAGAAGAAAAGGATATACAATGGCTTGGCAAAACTTCTACTCAACAAAACTGTTCGCAGAGATTAGCGCAACAGATACAACCATTACCGTGGAGAAACCACCAAAGACAGCCCCGGGGCGTCTGGTAATCGAAGCACGTAACAAAGACAAGCGGGAGATTATCTCGTTCGGATCTATCTCAGGTAACCAGCTACGCGGTGTAGCACGAGGGATTGGGGGGACTACAGCCACCTCTCACCTCAAAGGTTCTGTGGTTGAAATGAACATCACCGCAGAGGATCTAGAGGAGGCGCTAAACCTCCCTAACACCCTTACTCAGTTCATCGATGAGGATATTGGTGACCACATCGTGCCTAACACCGGCCTCTACTACAAGCAGACCGGCTTTCGTGCAAGCATGGGTAGGATTGTTTATTACATCAACGGGCGCCGCTACGTAAAAGAGGTGACTGATCAGCATACATTCTCCCCCAATAAGGACACATATGTAAGCATCGATACCAACAAGGTAGAGTACTTTGATGAGTATAACCTCAACTCAGACGTACCACCGGCCCGCCCAGATCATATCCTTGTAGCGAAGGTTATCACTAACGGTTCAGGTATTGAGCGTGTAGTTCACTACAACCACGGCCCACTCTCCTCACTGCCTGGGTACACGTCAGAGATTCGCCCAATCGTTGGATTCGAGTGGATGGGTAAGCAGGTATACCGCAAGTGTCTGTCATTCCAAGGACGAGGTGATGGTGTTGAGAAGGTGTACAGTATTGACGATGTTGTAGCTAATATCGATGAGCTTGTACGCCTAGACGCATGTATCAATGTTGGTGATACGGGTGAGCGTTGGGGCAACAACTTCCGCAACCCAGCATCTCCTAACACTCAGGTGTTCATTCTCAAGTTCGCAGACTTTGGTGGTAAACGACAGCTCACTTACACCTCAGGACAGGACGGTAAGATCAATGTCATCATCGAGTTTACAAAGCGGTTTGAGTAAAAAGTGACAAATAGGGCGCTACTATACACTGGCAAATAGCTGGTGTATAATAGTGTAAAAAGGTAAAAACAAACAATGGCAGAGAATCAATCAATGAACCGGTGGGAGATTAAAGAGATGGTCGACAACGCCATCCAGGCCCACGAAACTCGCAAAGAGGGAATGTTTGTCCCTGTGTATATGCTTGAGCTTTATAAGAAAGATATAGAGGCCAAGGTACACGATCTAGAGGGGGGTGTAAAAGAACTAAAGGACGCGGCACAGGACGCTAAAGAGCGCAATAAGTGGCTATTCCGATTGGTAGTTGGTGCAGTGCTCACGTCGTTTATTCCTATCGCTATTGCCTTACTCAGCAAAAACGGAGGCATGTGATGAACAATATCATTGCTTGGATCAAGAAAGATTGGCTGCTTAAGATTCTAACAGTGATGATGTTGTTCAGCCTTTCATTTAGTATCTATACTCTATACAAGAGTCTTACTCTTCAACCAGGCCAATCAATCACCATCAGTGGTGGAACAAAAATAGAAAAGCCGATTACCCAAATCGTAGACGCAAGACTGAATGGATCAGGTAACCTAGTAGTCACATACTCAACAGGCGAGTCCAGGGAGGTTGGCACGGTCACCGGTAAGGATGGAGCTGATGGTAGACCGCCTACCACACAAGAGATTGCTCTAGCTGTAAAGGCCTACTGTCTGACAAACAAATGTTCTGAATCACCCACAAGCGCCCAGGTACTCCAGGCGGTTTCTGCTTTTTGCGAGAACGGTCAGTGTACAGGTAAGACAGGTAAAGACGGTAAAAGCGCTACAGACGAACAGGTAGCAGAGGCAGTAGCAAAGTATTGCGCTAGCGGTAAATGCCAAGGGGCGACAGGTGTGGCAGGAAGTAATGGCACTAACGGTGTTGATGGTAAGGACGGAAAGGATGGATCATCTCCTCAGCTGGCCTGCGTCAACGTCAAGGATAACTCAGGCAACCAAACATCATGGGTAGCATGGAAGTACGAGGGTGAAGCAAATACCGCGTACCGTCGGCTATACAAGATCGATGGTGATAGCAACTGTATTAACATTTAACAAGGAGAAAAGTTATGAACGACTTTCCAACAGCAGTCGACATTCCTGTCGAGCAAGACCAGTTAGGGGGTGACAGTGGCTCAAGTGTATAACCCAAACCTCAACATCCCAGCTCAACGTGGCTGGTGTTTGAAGTATGTGGATGACGCTACTAACGCCCCTAGCCGCACACCAAGAGCACGTGCTGCGTATCTTAATGAGCTTAATGCCGGCCGTATCAACACCGGTGAGCTACCTTGGGATGAGTGGGTGTATGGATTCCTGGACTTTACTGTAGGCGAGTATACAAACGATGGTCACGTGTTTATCATCAAGCGTCACCAAGGCGGTATTGATATTCACGACTCAGAGGTTCACTCAGGTGCTCGTAATGTCTACCACTCTATTGAGGAGCTACTTGCATGGTTTGGTATGTACCGTCCTGTCTACACAGGTTGGAGCGGATCATGTGATGGCCGCACAATGCAAGAGGCTGTACGTGATCGCCAGGATGAGATTAATTTCTTGAACGGTCTATACCACCAGATCCTTGAGCGTGACGTAGACGATGCAGCTAAGCAGCACTACCTTAGCCAGATTGATAAGGGCTGGAACTGGGAACAGATCAAGCAGGATCTTATCAACAGTGCAGAAGGTAAGGTTGTAGCAGAGCGAGTAGAGGCTCGTAACCGTGCACTACGTGAGGCATATGAGTCAGAGACACACGAGATTAGTCGTCTTTACCAGGACATCCTTGGCCGTCTACCAGACTCACAAGGGCTTGAGCATTACCGCAATCAGATCCGGAATGGCTGGAACTGGACAATGGTCGAGCAAGATCTACTTAACAGTGCAGAGAGCAAACAACGCCAAGAGCAAAAAAAGTCTGAAGCTCGTGCCGCTGAAGAGGCCAAGAAGAACGAAGGTGAAGGTGCTGCAAAGCCAGAGCCAGAGACTCCAGCTCCTGAGCCTACGCCTCAGCCAGAAGTAGAACCATCTACTCAAGACCGTGCAGCTACTCCTCAGCCCGATGATGCTCATCAACCAGAAACGCCCGCAGAGACCCCTGAGAGCCCCTCAGAGCAGCCTAAAGCTGAAGAGACTACAACTATACTAAAAGACATTCGTAACCTACTACAGGCCATTCTAGACGCTATTGTAGGTATCTTTAAAAAACAATAGGAGAAAACAATGGAAGCACTAAGTCTACTTATCGTACCAGCAATCGTCAAGATCTTTGACATGCTCAACAAAAAAGAGTGGGGTGGTATCGGCAAGGTTATACTTGCTGTTGCTGCTGGTATTGGTTACCACTTTGTAACTGGCAACTTTGTGTTCACAGACGCAGTATTGTACGAAGGTATCGCCTTTGGTTTGCAGGCTGCTGGCCTTGTGACTGTGGCTGCCAAAGCAGGTAAGCGGTAATGTTTGGCGGGTATCTACGGCCATTCCATATCGAAAGCTTTCTCTCTCGTCACTCAGGTGGTGGCGGGGGAGGGGCTGCACCCGCACCTCAAGAGAACCGTCTGCCTAATGATGATCTGAATAGTTGGTTTAAACCAGGGTCAGTATTAAACCCTTCGACAGAGAAAGGGCCAATCGATGGTAAGCCCGCGTATGCTTTTGTTGCTAATAACCCAACCACATCACAGCTTATCTTTATGGGCAAAAACAATTTCCCTAACCATGCCTACTTTAATATCTGGGCAAAAGGTACAGGTAGTTTTGTTATGATGGTTCAGCGTCGTGCGGGTGGATGGAATATTTATGGCCAGAAAAATCACACCCTGACCAGCAGCTGGAAGCAATATACGATTGAGTATACTGCATCAGGTTACGACCCGAACGACATAGTCGGTTTTAAGATTGATACCCGTGGTGCTGCTAACGCGCCTACTGACATGCTTATCTCTGCCCCAAGTATTACAGACTCTGCACCAGAGCCTCCGCGCCCACAAGCTCCAGCAACACCGATAGGAGACGGTACAGTACGTGACCGGTGGATGGAATGGCTCAAGTCTCAGGGCGCTACAGGCTACCACCTACACGAGCTAGAGATTAGCTGGCTACAAAAGCTTGGTCATACTGGTACGTTTGCTGATATGGTTATCCAGAAATGGCAAACAAAAGACGCACTAAGGGACTGGTTTTTAAATAATTAGTATGCTATACTGATAGTGTCAAAATAAACACTTGACATAAAACTCCTCCTTTCCAAGAAGACTCCTACTGCCCCCCTGTACGGTAGGGGTTTTCTTGTTGTATAATGGGTGTATGAAGAAACGTAAATCAAATAGAAAATCACTAGTCAATAAGTTGGATAGACTATTCTCAGAGTATATCCGTAAGCGAGATACCAAGGATGGTATGTTTATCTGTGTGTCATGTGGGCGCACACTCCCGTATGAGGAGGCAGATGCAGGACACTTTATCAACCGCAAATGGATGCCTACCCGCTGGGATGAGACAAACGTACACGCCCAGTGTCGTAGGTGTAACAGGTTTGATGAGGGTAACATCCCAGAGTACTACAAGTTCATGATCAATAAGTATGGTGAGGCTCATGTAAATGAACTTCTCAAAAGAAAAACCTCTGGTGAAAAAATATCTAACATCGAACTTGAACGATTGATTGGGTATTATGGTGATATGCTCGATGGCTAAGGAAGGGCCTCTAGTCGAGGCCTAACCTTAACTATTGAGTGCTCGCTTTAGCATCTCACTTGCAGCCTGCTTAGCAATTTGCAGGCCTTTTTCTTTACCAGCATCAAATCCAAGTTCGTAACCTTTCTTAGCTCCAAGCCGGTACATTTCTTTCATATCCTTCTGGGTAAACATTTGATCTGCAATGTCTCTCTCTAATGCAATCTCTTGCTTACTCCAGAGGCTCTTGAGCCATGCGATAAACTTCCTCACAGTTTAGTTTCCTCCAGTATATAGCCTTCGCTATCCATTCTTACTCTCACTATCTCCGCTGGATGATTCGAGATTGATAGCAAATGTTTTAGATCCTGTGCATTCTTCTTGCGGTAAAACACTACGGGGGACAGATCGCTCTTGACTATGTACTTCGTCTCGATACTCTCTGGCTTCCCTCTCTCTATCGGTGGCAAGCCGCTGAGCGTCCGCTTTAGAAATGAATCTACCGCGGCTATCCCTTTCTCGGTTTTCCACCATTTCCCGAAACCTCTCTTTGTCCATCCTGGCAAACCCTTTTTTGACACGCCTTATACCTCCATTATATCCGCCAAGGATGCGGTAGGCAGGATGCAGTCTCTCCTCTAACATCTTGCCCCATGATCCCCATTTGCGGTTTACTGTTTCTATACGCTTCCTGTCTCGCTCTCTCATCGTACACCCTTTGCCTCATCTCCCCATGATCGCATAAGTGACTGACAGCCATTAATGTGTAATGTCACACCCTTTACCACAGCCTCTAGACGCTCACGCTTACCCTTCACTTCTGCCATACGTAGTGTGATATTACGCTCCATCTCTGCCATACTCACACGCTTACCAGCCTCCAAAGCTTCTGCCCTATCACCAGACTCCTCAGACAATACCTTGTACTCTAGCTGCCTGTAGGCCTGGATAAACTCTGCATAGTGATCATACAGGATAGTAGCATAGCCAAGAAACTCGGCTAGGTGGGAAGGCAGGACAGCCGGATTCTGTCCCACCTTCTGCTTTACATAATCAAGCTTGAGCTGGCGGAGTTTGTTAATTACCTCCTCAGTCTTCATTATACCCCGAACAACTCTCCGACCTTATCAAGGGTCTCATTGCTGATAGGTTGACCTGGCTGCTCTGCAATAGTATTCGCTGGTACTGCAGCAGGTTGGATCTGGATTACCTCTACACCAACCTTCTTAGCGATAGCATCCACAGTCTCTTTAATGGACAAGATCATCTCAGCCATGTCGTCAAGCTGTGTGCTCGACAGTGAAGGTTGAGCTGCAGATTGTGTGGTAGGTGCGGACACACCTTGTGGTGTCTGCATACCCTTGAACTTCCAGTAGTTGGTACCCTTCTTGCTCGTCATCTGTACAAGCTCACCGTAGATATTACCGGTGGTTGGTACGTTGCCTTGCTTTTTGTTCAGCATAACACCACCGTCAACACCTTCAAACGTACACCAGTAGCCCTGGAATGTACCGTGCTGCGTGCTGAATGGTTCGCCCATTGGGCTGAATGATGTTAGGTTATAGAATTGTGCCATTATTTTGTACTCCTTAGTTCTCGTTTAACTTGTTTTTCTAGATCCTCAGCGTAAGCTTCCATTGTCTGGTGCATCAGCTCGAGCATAGCTACGCCGCTTTCAATATTACCTTCTCCAGCAATAAGGGCTTTACCATCTGCACGCATGATACAGATAAGCCCACCGTCATAGCCCTTGAGAATGTCAGCGACGTTCTGTTTAGTTTCTTCTTTATCCATCGATACTCATCTCCATAAATCGTTTATATTGTTCTGGGAATTGGTTCTGCAATTTGTCCATCATTTGATCTGGGGTAAGCCAGTTCCAATCCTCATATTGTCTGTATAGCTTCACCTTATGCATATCTAGTAATGCAACAAACGGTGGTAGTTTCTTTGTAATGAATACTGTTTTTAGATCATCTATCTCCTTGTCTATCTCCTCCTTATATTCTAGTGGATTAATTTTGAACGAGGCAACACGGTAGTCATCGGCATTCAAGTATTGCAAGTATGCCTCCGATACATTATCGCCCAGACAGTAGTAAGCTAATTGAATTGCGTGATGGTAGTATGGTTGGTCTTCTCTGTCTACCCGTTGATACGCCATCTTGGTAACAGACTTAATCTCGTGGTATACCATCGTATCACCAACCTGCTGTGCCATGTCGATATACCCAACACCGCCACGGTAACTACCTGGTTTCTGAAATGTGAATGTACCTGCAAGCACATTGCCAGGCTCTGCCTCTACTGGTGTGTTGTCTTCTACCTTGCTTGCGTCAATACCCGTAAGAAACTTGATGGCCCTATCCTCTACGTCATTACCTCGGACGAACTTGCCAAGCAGAAACGCATCGATCTGATCAGGCACACCAATCAAGCTAAGCACGTTCCACAGCAGTGGGCGAGAAAGTTTACCACCACTCACCTTACCTGACGGAGTATGCTTAGCCATCCTCTCCTCGTTATCTGCTATAAGCTTCTCGTGGATCTTTTCAGCAAATGCACGCACCCGTGTAGCAGGTGGTGTACCGTTTAGTAGATCACGTGTTGGAATCTTAACTCCAGCTGGCATCTATGTCTTCTCCTAGTCCTAAATTATTTACTGCTAAATCTCTGTTTGATTGTGAGTCTAATTCAAAGTAGAGACCATAGATACGTTCAATACCTACACCTCTCTTGTATAGCTCTGCAATCAATTCGTCATTTTCGTATGCTTCCATACTCTCATTCTACCTTATAGTTTATATGGCTGTCAACAGTTGTGGTTGTTAAATATGTTATGCACGGTATGTCTTGCCAAATCCGAACTTAGTATTAAATTCCTCTTCAGTCACATCTCTTGCTGAGGTAGGAATCCAGCCATCCTTTGGTTCAGTAATACGTGTCTTGTCCCAGTCAAACCCAGCAATACGCTTCTCGTAATCGATAGCCATATTCCTAGCCTTCACTACCTTACAGAAAAACTTGTCTGTCTCAAACTCATTGTCTAGGTTCTTACGTGATGCTACCAGGATAACGTCTGCGTCATACCCAATAGCAGCAGTGCCCATCAAGTCCTCTGTCTCAATCTCAAACCATTTACGTTTGAACTTACCACTCTCTGCCTTACGTAGTGACACGATGACAATGAACGGTACTTCATACTTAAGGGCCAACTGCTTCATGAGCTTAGACATCTTTGCTACTTCCTCATGAGTCATACCTCGGCCTAGATATTGTAGATAGTCAAGCACTACTAGCTCTACACCTTCCTCAATACCAGACTCAAAGATCTTCTCTAGATGACGGTAGTCAATCTGATATTCTGTCTGAAAGTAAATGTCTAGCCCCTCGATAGTACCACCATTCATATGGCGGAAGCGTGAACCTGCCTCTCCCTTACGCATCTCAAGTGTAATGAATAGTACACCATGATTCTTGGCTACATTCACTGCAATGTTTTGTGCAAGGGCAGACTTACCGTTGTTTGTCTCACCACCAATAAGGGTAAGCTCTCCAGGCTTCAGTCCACCAATCCTCTCATCAAGGCTAGGCAGTCCAGTAGTAAGACCAGACACCTTGCCCCATGTCTTAGCAGCTTCCTCAATCTCATCAGCAATATCAGAGATATGAACAATGCCACCCTCTTCAGCCGACTCACGAGTAGACAGCTCTTGCTCACCACCAATGACAATGTCCTCAAGGGTTTCGCTAGATAGCTTCTTTACATCCCTTAGGACGGCTTGGGCTCGCTTCTCTCTGAGCTTTGACTCAACAGCTTTCTCAACCTTGTCGTCTGCCACTGTGTCTCCTTTCTCCTTTCTCGCAAGTGCTTGAATAACCTGCGTCTTAATTCGTTTGTATTCTTTGCTAGCTCTGCATACTGCTCAGCTGCGTCTATATCGCTCTCAACATAGTACTCAGCCATCATCGCAAAAGCTTTTGCCTGCTGATCACATAGCCTTATCTCATCACCTATGAGGGAGAGGTGGCGCTGCATGTCTTCGATAGATTCATTGACAGACAACTCCAACCTTTCGCTCTCACTAAGCTCATTGAGCATTACGGCTTCAGCACCAAGGTCTTCGTATTCTCCCATTCAATAGCTTCCTTTATATCACTAATAGCTTTATCGACAGCTCCTGTTCTATTAAAGTTCGGTATCGTGTTAGGGGTGATATATACAACTAGATCCTCGCCCTTATTTAATATATCACGATGACCGTTTAGCACATCTACTATTGAGCCGGCTGTAGTCACGTCATGATAGTTGTTGACAGCAAAGCATAGTCGTCTGATAAAGCTAGGGCTAGCCACAGCAACCAAGTCAACAGGATTAAGTGGATCACCAAAGTCATTCAGCTTTACCTCTATCCACTGTGTCTCCTCTGCGCTCATGAATGTAGTAGATACCCTAGCACCACTTATATATAAGGCGTTGATTATCTCAGCAAGCTTCTCTGCACCAAGCATTACATCCTCAGCATCGTAGCTAGCTGACACACTAGCATTGATATACACACTAACAACCTTGCCCGTCATGTCGCCATTGATATTCGTACCGAACACCTCAGGCTCTCCAGACATATACCTGCCCATATCCAGGTAATCACCAGTGACATTATATTCTACATCGATACCAGACGTGTGTATATTCTTAATGTACTTCTGTTGAAAACCTTTAGGCAGTAGCTCATGCCTTTTATTTCTAAACAGATCAATGGCTTGGTCTAGAGACTTAGTGCCGTACCAACCATTATTATGGGTGTAGGTACTAGAACCAGACTTTGGTTTATGGTTTGACACATAGTCAACAAACGCTCTTATGTTCGGTGCAACAATTGCCGGCCTCCTGCCTTCATCCCTGCCTGTCAATGTCCTTTTAACCCAGCCGGCATAAACCTCTCCATCTTTTTTTAACTCAGCCCAATCACGAGGTAATAACATACTACCTCCCAAACAGACTACTAGAGGCGGAGTGTTCGTAAGCTTCGTTGGCCTTAGCTACAACATCATCGACATACTCACTTGGCACATACGGCTTGAGTACTACATCCCAGATAGCTTGGATAGACCAGTTAAGCTTATGCAAGGCAACCGCCTTCTGTGTTGTGCGTGGTGTGATCATCGCATCAATACTGCGTCCATCACACCATGACCGTGCAGCAGCGATAGCATTATAGATAGCAGTGTTTTTTTCTGCAATAGCACGCTCAACCTTCTCATCAATATTCCAGTGGAAGATTGTGAACCGATCAAGTGTAGCTGCATCAAGACGGTTACGCCCTACATATTTTATACTCTCGCCTTTACCGTAGGTGTTGGCGGTAGCGATAAAGTGAAAGTCTTTGTGTGCCTTCACCTGTTTATCAGGGAAGCTACAGATACCATTACTTAAGGCAGAGTTGATCTGGATCAATACATTACTATTACCTGCATCAATCTCATCCATCACAAACACACCGCCCTTCTCATAGGCTTGCCGGAATGGAGTAGTACGATATGTACCACCCGCATCAATGAATCCAACAATGTCAGATTTGCTTGTCTGTGCACCAACGCTTAGTGAGTAGAATTTCAGACCAAGGGCTTCTGCCACCTGTGCTGATGCATGCGTCTTACCGCTACCAGCACTACCAGTAAGCATGACGTTCAACCCTGCACCTACCATATTAATTAGGACGGGCAACTGGCCGTGTTTAATTCCCTTGACTAGGTTAGCTCCATTGTCGGTTACGACCTTGAGCACCTGCTGCTTTTTTATTTCTTCTCGGAGTACCTTAAGCTCTCCGTCCAACCTGTTATCAAGATGATTAGATACGGCCTCGTCCAATTCCTGTGCGAGGTCATCCCATTTGTTTAGCTTTAGCATTTTCCACCTTTTCAATTATTTTCTCAAATGTTACATACTGCTTGACTGTCATCCCCATTGGGTCTTTCTCAAGCTTTGCATAGGTTTGCCTAGTGACCCCCATAATGGAGGCCACATACTCTTGGCTTAGTTTAGCTTTCTTTCTTTGTCTCTTGATCTGCTTCGGTGTTATCATTCAATACCTCAATAGCTGACTCAATAAAGTTACTTGCGTAGATCATAGCCAGAAAGTTAGCACCTGCCTTGTCTGTACCTACAGCATCGGGTAACTTCTTACGCATGTCCTTCATAGTGGATACGACATAGTCATCAAAGAATGTAGCGATGGCAACACCCTTAGCTAGTCGCATCATCTGTGCCCGGCGGTACTCATCCTCAAACCATTTCTCTGGACTCTTGAATACAAAGTCAATTGATTCATTGTGTACCTCTCGTAACTTCTCGAGATACTCTTCTGTTTGCTCTTTAAAACCTTTACTCATTTTCTTCCTCCCGCATTAAACCTTCAATATATTCTTTATGTTTAGCAATGTCCCTATCTGCTCTAAGCTCTTCCTCTGTCACCTTATCTCCCATCTTGTCTATTAGTTTTGTTATATACTCTTGTGTGTACTCTCGCGCTTCGATAAACTTCTTAGCTTTCTTTACCGCGCTAGCATCCTTCATCTTTTTCTTACAATACTCCAGCAACACTGGTGGCATCCCTTCTCCGTTGGTCTCTATATACTTAGCAAGCAACATCGTCTCAATGCCACCAATATCATCGGTCAGCCCAGAGGTGCTCTTAAGTTTCTTTAGCATCAGTCGTTACACTCCACTGTTTCGAACATGTCGCCAATCTTATGATCGATTATCTTTTCTCTCTTTGTTGCTGTGAGCTTTCCTGCTGCTGATTGTTTATTCTTGGTGAGCACCAGCTCTACATCGTCGCCATTCTCCTTAAACTCTTTTACCCAGTACCCGCTATGATGCCGTATCATGTAGTGCCTGTAACGAAACACGTCTGGCTCAAGAGAAAAATCTGTGGCGATCATTACTATGCGTTTTGCTTTGTCGTCTGGTATACACCTGGTTGTCATTTTAATTTGACCTATACCAGGATAGATAGTAGCTACCTTTCTCCCGTGATAAAACATGTTAACCCTGTTGCTCGGAGTCTCGCGGAGTACTTTACACCCCAGGTTCTCAGCCAAATTAACAAATGTGTAGTAGTTCATTATTCAATTATCCTCACAAAATGTATCTCTTTACCAAATAGTTTTACTAGAACATCCTTCTTGTCTTGTGTCATATATGTGTCCGCCTTATCTGCATCACCAACCATCTCGACCTGTGCGACAAATGAGTTGTAGTATTTCTTCATATCAACACTCTTGACATACATATGGTTACTATGCCTAGCAACAAGACGGTTGCGACGTTCGGTGTATGGAGTGTCAACAAATTTGTTCAAGGCCGACACAAACGATCGCCTGTACTCGATTGGTACACTGCTGGTATCTGCCCAGTACGCAAAGTCTTTATCCATAAAAATCTTTGCACACAGCTTACTGCTGTAATAAACATCAACACAATACTTATGATCTTGTACTGTGATCTGTTTCTGTTTAATTGTTTCTTTAAATACATCAAGATTCATTACATCTTCACCTGCTTAGTGATAGCGTTGCGCACACCACGGGTGTATGCCTTAGCCTGGGCAGTATCGAGCCGGCGGTTGATAGCATCTACGATAGCTTCACGGTCACTAATCTCTGCAAGCATCTGATCCTTGTAGGCTTGTAGCTCCTCTTCGGGTAGTCCGTCTACTGCCTCTTGCATCTCAAACATAGGTGCTTGTACCTCTGGTTGAGGCGTAGCCTCGTGCTGGGGTGTAACCCCAATCTGCTCAAAGTCCTCGTGCGGTTCAGGGTGAGTGCCCTTGATAACTGCACGCGGGATCGCGAACGACTGGACTGCATCACCTAGGGCTGCGCTATTACGTTCAGCGAGTAGCTCCTCGGTCGATGGTGTGTCAATCATCATATCATTGTATGGGCTAGTGTTGTATGGGCTGCGCCCCCGCGAGCTAGGCTCGTATTGCCCAATGTGTTTCTTGTATTCTGTCATAGCTTCCTCCGTTTCATGTTTACAGTGTCCGCGCAAGTGATCACTCAGTGTGTCGAACTGCGCCCACTTGTCGTTAGTTTCTTGGTTTAGTTTTGGTGTGTTGTAGTTCATTTATTCCTCCTACTTGGCTTCGCCATTAATTAATTGTTTACTTTGTTCTGGTGTGATAGGCTCAGCGATATAATCATCTGCCCTCCCTGTTACTTCTGGCAATCTACACATATCATCACTGTGCCCGATCACCTTATTGTTGTACACAAACACTTTGCTGTTGATTGGTGCACACCCAAGGAAGGCCCAGCCTTTACGGGTGATAGTCCATGTTCGTGCTACCTGTCTGTCATCTACCATAACCCTAGCTACCAATCCATGTAGTCGTAGCTTTGTGATCTGTGACTTGATACCATATGGTCTGTCAATGTACGCCATGTCTATCCAGCGTGGATCAAGAAAGCCATTACTTACTTGCTCGTGTGTAAGCCGTGCCATATCCTTTAGCAGATATACCATAGCCGGTGTGACCTTGTACTTGTATACCTGGATAGTCTGGCCACAATGCTCACACTTACCAGGCTTAATCTTGTCACTCACGATAGCCTCCCAATCTCATCTAATATTTTATCTTTGAATATCTCGACAGTAGCATAGACTATCGTTATACTGTCATCGCCCCACTCTTCTACAAGAGCTGCCGTCTTGGCTGCCACCTCATCCATGTCAATCTCGACATTCTCTATTAGCTCTTGTACTTTGTGCTTAGTCATCAACATTGATTACCTCCGCTCTTAATGCAAACCCCTGCTTCTCAGCTAACTCCTTAGCATTGTATACGCCACTTTCACTATAAGCCTTTGCCGCCTTCTTGTTTGTAGTCACTGTTGTTTCGTGCTCATTAATATAAATGAGATATAGACTTAGCTGTGGGTCTGCGCCAAGGATCTTTAGCTTGTATGTTTTCGGCTCACGCTTATTAACCGGGGTGCTGGCATATGCACAGATAACCTTGAAGAAAAGATTATGGTCGTAGCCTGCGGTAACATTTCTTACGTTCATCATACCCTGCACATCCACAACAACGTAGGCAATTATCTCGCCGAACTTATCTTTTATGTCAATGTATTTTGTGCCATAGGTTTCGTTCTGCTCCGGCCTAAGGCCTAGGGCCTCTATCGATTCTGTGAATTGTTTTGTTGTCATGTGTTTAAGTTTCATATTTATCCTCCTTGGTATTATCTTTTAATATCCTGCTCGATATGGACAACCGCGATATGGCGCGTCAACCCTATAGCTAACACCACCATTGAGCAGAAAGCTATCAACTCTTTATGCTCTGCGCTTACCATCCCCGCTATGAATAGGTAAAATCTATATAGCGATATTACTACTGTGTAGAGTATTATTGGCAACAGTATCGCTGTCGCAAGCATCGCTGTGTATCTAATGATATTCTTGATCATGTTATACTCTCCTTCTATCCATCTACCCACTTCCAGAAAGCGTAGCACCCAGCTGCTGTAAACGATAGTGTTGTTAGTAGCAGAGCAAAGTACCAAGCTTCTCGCGGTGAGACGATGCCAGCTAACACCCACATACAGACAGTATGCATTGCTCTTCCTACCACTACCAACATAACCGGCGAGAAGAGGACGAGCAGTAGTTTTGCTATGTATTTTACCCTACTCATCATCTTCGTACTCTTCTATATCTATGTTAATGCCTAGTGCTTCAGATATTTCATCTTTCGCTGCTTGTATTCCGTAAATACTAAACAGATCAGCCCCGTATTTACTTCTGATGAAAGTAAAGCGTCCGTTTTCGTCTCTACCTGCAAAGTATAGCTTGTCATTACTTTTATCTGGTTTGTAATATAATGCAAAAAAATCATCACTCATACATCGCCACCTTCGTTGCTAGGATACCCATACGCTCACGTGGTGTTAGCCCGCCTCGCATGCCATACTCTACATCTCCAGTCATCAGTGCATCTGCTAGGCACTCACCCTTTACCGGACACTCCGCACAGATTTTACGTGCATCATTGTAGTTGTTGTACCCGTTGTACTCATCAGCATATGCTTTGTTCGCCGGGAAGAAAGCTTCCGGGTCTGTTTGCGCACATAGTGCACTGCCTCGCCATTTATTCTCCATATGTTATCTCCTTGTCACTTTTGCCTTCAAAATAAACTATAGTGTCCGCTGCATCTCGCACCTTATCCATAGCGGTTCTCAGCTCGTCTACCACATCGTCAAGCCCATACTGTTTTGCTCGTGCTATTAAGTTGTCGCTCAGATAGTCAATACCCATTTCTGCATCGTATGTGTATGCATACTTCAGTGGTGTTGGGTCTTGTAATAGTTCTTCCATTTGTTCTCCTGTCACAGCTTTACCTCCTCTTTAATTTGGGTTAGCTACCACAGCCGTTAGGATAAAACCAGTAGCAAATGATACCAACAACCCAAGTGCTATTACATTGTTGTAGAATCCAAAGCATGTTGCTATTGCCATAGCAGAGAATACTATCACCGATAAGAATAGTGACAAGATGATAGCAAACATCGTAATCATTCCTGCAATCTTAAGTTTATTCTTCATCGTCTAACCTCCCGAATAGTTTATTTTCTATCATTGCAACTACCCAGTCTGTAGCGGCAGTTGGTGGTGTGTTGCGGTTCTTGTGTTGCTCTTCCCACATATCGTACTGCGCCCGGATAATCCCCATCTGGATAAGGCCCATAATCTCCTTGGCCTTCATACCGTTGTTGGTTGATTTGTCTAGAATCTCTAGAATCTTTTGCTTCATCTGTTACCTCCTTTATTTTCTATTATCTACTACTCGTATACAGTAGTACACAATCAGTACTGCTGTTACGGTTAGCATGCCAACTGCAATGGCTTCCTTATTGTCTGGTGATACTGCGCCAGCAATCAGTAAGAATAAGCCGTACACTATATTCGTAATCAGTCGCATCACTATCACAGATAATATTAATACAATAACCATTAGTATTCGTCTAATCATCTGCACCTACCATCGCTTGATACTGCACTAGTGTGCTTATCGTTTTATCAATTGCTATGATTGCTTCGGCTAGTTCAAGGCGGTAGTCTTGGTCTACCTCTGCTAGCTCGTGCGCCAGCCAGTCTTGCACATTTACTAGGTTGTCTATTGCTGTGTCTGTGTTCATGCCTTCAGTTCCAGTGCGGTGATCCTGCACCCGCTCTTATCAAATGTGTGGTAGATACCTGCCTGTGTGTAGTTACCCAGCAGCGCCTCGTTGTGCTTTGGTGATTGCTTCCACATCTTTAGTGTGTGTGCATCATCTAGTGTGCACTCTGCCAGGTTCTCTGTTGCTGCGTAATACCCATCCTCGATACTGATCGTGCTCATGTTCTGTGCCGTGATCCATGATTCCCCATTAGGTCGTGTGTGATTCCAACACTTCTCACCACACTCTGCTACCTCTGTTGCTCGTACTTGTGCTGCTTGTGTACTGTCAGAGTTAGCCTGTAGTGGGGCAAGCCCCTTCTCTTTACGGTACTCATTGATCTGATCTAGCAATGGTCGTGCTGGCTTCTCCTGTTTGGTCGTGCTCGAGATTGGCTTTTCATCAAGCCAGGTATAATCTGTTGGATGCATCTGTCCATAGATCCAGATGCCCGCAAGGGTGATAGCGTACAGGTACGCGAGTACCAGTGGTACTAATATTAGTATTAATTTCTTTTTACTCATCATCCTCTCCTAGTAGTTTAGCTACGATAAGCTCACGCTCTTTGCCTCGTGATCGTAGTAGTGGTGTCTCCATATCCTCGTCACCATCGCATACGATCAGTGCTAGCAGCTCACGCTCACTTGCTCGCTTGATATACTTCTGTGCTTTCTGTTCGTTGTATGGGCTTACAGTATCCTCTGCTACTCGTGCCCAGTGATTGGTTTGTTCCTTTGTCATGGTTAGTTCCTGTCACATTCGTAACTTGTTAGATGATCTTTGGTGTAGGTGCTACAGCTGTAGCTTTGGAATGCTTTCTTCTGTTCTGTGCTGGCTTCAGGTGCACGGTATCCTACTGCTATGATAAGCAGCAGGACAAGTGCGATGATTGCTAGGATAAGTGAGTTGGTTTGTTGTTCTTTCTTTGTCATAATTCCTTCTCCGTATCAAAGTCTGGTGTCTCTACTGAATCCAGTAGTTGCTGCATTGTTACGCGTTTAAGCTCCATGTTTAGTCTTCCTTGTATACTCGTGTTGATACTTCCCAGCCGTCACCGTCTAGTACTGTTTCCATGATGATGCCACCGTGTGTTGCGGCTACCTCTGCGGCTTCGAACAAATCCATTTGCTTGTTGCGGCCAGTGAACTTGCGCCCGCCCCAGGTCTTGCCGTCCTTCACTACTGTGTATACTGTGTCCTCCGTCATCTCAGGGTAAACGCTGCGGCAGCCCTTGACTTGGCCAAACTGTGTAAGCAAGTACATGTCGTGCTCATTGCCTTCGTCGTCCTGCACCTTGGCAGCAACAACCTGGTAGCTCCAGTTAGCGTAACTTGGTGTGTAGTAGCCGACCGTTTCGTAGTCAAGCCCTCGTAGGTCTTTAGGCAGCCAGCTCTTGGTGGTCTCACTCATAGCCTTGATTGTTGCGTAGTTGATCTTGAACATTTTCGTTATCCCCTGTAATACTTTATATGGTTATTAGTGTAAATAATTTACGTTTATCTATTCTATATTTAATCTCCTCTCGATTAATCTTTTATTTGGTTTGGCCTAATTGTAAAGGTTCGGTAGTGGTTGCTAGCAGCTCTTCCGGTTAAGTTCCGCTGTAGGGGCTGGCCCTTGGCGTCTGCTTCTTTCTTAACTGTCTTTAGTATAGCAAAGCCCAATAGAAATGTAAAGACTTTTTAACAAAATTAGAGGACTTTTTTATCCCAAGTTATCCACAGGACAATGACACAATAACGCCCAGTGAGCAAGTCACGTTTTGCGCGAGAGAAAGCCAAGCCTTCCCCTTACTTGTCATCACTTAAACCACTATCTAGTATTAGGAGATAACACACAGTACAGCAGAACATAAAATACACAGCACACACAATCACATTAGGCTATGTCTCGGGTGACTCTGTCACGTTTGCCGCGAAAGAAAAACAAGCCCACCAATCTCTCTTCATTCCAATACAGAGAGTAATTAGTAGAGAAGTGAATACAAGTCACGTGCACTAATTAAGCCACACTCCAGGAGCTTTGCAACGGTACATATGTTCCATGTATTACACCTGTTATCTATATATATACAGGGCTAACAGGGGTCAAACATCGCATAATGCATATTGTACGAACCATAGTGCCCCCCACCCCGCCTTGCGTGAGGTCTCCATATATGGTACTCTTAGGATAAAGGTTACCCCCACTTTGATACAAAAGTGCTAAAACTAGCCCCAAATCACCCCAAAATGTATACACAATTGCCCCTCTGGTGTACACAGGTGTACACAAATTGGCCCGGATTTAGACTTTTGTGTACACACCCGTGGTGTGCGACAACACAAAGTGATACAATTGAGGGGTAAATCAACGTAACTTGCATTTTCCCTGTGGAGAAAGTTGTCTCGACCACTGTTGAGGCAGTCTGGTTTCCCGCGGAAAAGCTGGAGGAATCATGCGAGAATACAGCATTAGAGAGTTTAGAATGAAGCTCAAGGAGGCGTTTGAGGCTGCTGAGAGCGGAGATGTGTACATTACCCGCAAAGGACAGCGATACAGGCTGTCTGTGGAGTCTGTAAGCCGGCAACTAGATCGGCTGGCAGATGAGCATGCAGCGGCCGAGCGTGAGCTTTATGGGACTCCTGAGGTAACCCCCACCCCAGAAAATCTGGAGCAACCAAAACCCGCGGAACAGCCACAACAGACAGGTTTACCATGCTGTAATCAATCCAGTCCCTGTAAGCATTGGAGATGGGACGCTCAGCTTGCGATGTGGCAGAACATCCTGACTGGCGAGATACGCGAGGCTCAGTAGTGGACGAGCGGGGTTAGAGAGGCGGCATAACAAAAGAGCCCCCGGGTCTTAAGGGCTCTGATGTTTGTGCGTCCGTCATTGCACATCTCTATATTACAGGACAGACACCTATGTGTCAAGTGACCGTAGGTCGGGCTAGCCAGTAGGCTAGTTGTTTTTCGGGATCTTCATGATATGCTCTGCGTCTATTGCTTTATCTGTGCGGACACTGGGCACTTCTGCTGGGGCGTCTAGGCTGAATGTGATGGTCTGCTCTGTGTGCTGGATGCTTTTCTGTGTTGGTGTACCGACCTTTTGGCGGATAAACTCTGTTGCCAGATCAGCCCGCACCTTTTCAGATCGTGCACCGGTGAGCAGTTCCTCTGCAACAGTTAGGGATAGCTCTGCGAGACGATCCATGCGCTTTTGGTATGTCATGATTGCCTTTCTTATGTGGTCTCTATTTACTTTCCATATAGCTGCGCTTTGCAGGTTGTCCTTGGCGTTTCGCCGCTCACGTGAGTCCATAGGAAGGGACTGGGCTTTATGCCAGCGCTGAACTGCACGGTTGTCTGGATATGCTTCACGGAAGGCTGCCGCCCGAGGTTTCCCGTCGAACAGCAGCTTGATGAATTGAATGTCCTGATGAGATAGCTGTTTTGGAACGAGACACTTCATATTTTACCAGTTAGGGCGGATAATCTCACCCATCATGTTAGGTTCTGCTACTGGCTCATCAATGTCGTCGTACGTACGAGTCTTCATTGCAGCCATAGAGGTGCGGGAATCGAACGTGTTGAGCCGACGATGGTCTTCCACAGACAGGATCTGCGTTGGGCGATCAAACGTCTCTCGTAGCTCCTCTGAGGCCTTCTGAGAGCCGTCCAGATCCATCTTTACCTGCTCAAAGTCCATATCTAGCACACCCTGTGCAATAGCCCGTCTAGCGGCCTGATAAGCCTCACCACGCTGATATGCGGTCATTGGCTGGCCAGTGAGAGGGGATACTTCAGACTCAGTTGGCATCTCACCACGGAATACTGTGTAGACACCAAATCGCTCATGCAGAGCTTCAGTAAGCATAGCAATAGGCACGGTATAGATGCTCACTGCATCGATGTCCTCTTGGCTGTAGATGTTTGCGTCCTGTGGAGGAGCAGTAGGTGCAGGAATCTCCTCGTCGGGCAGCGGGGCTGGTGCTGGCAAAACTTCAGGCTCTTCACTTGGAGCTACGTTGCTCCCCACGCTTTGCGCAGGCGCTGACTCTATTTTGCTCTTATTGCCCTCTGAGAGGCTCTCTGCTGCGTTTTGTTTCTTAGGACGACCTACTTTACCTTTTGAAGGTTTAGACGCTTCCTGAGCCGTTTTAAGGGCCTTTGCCTTCTCACGTGCTGCATCTCGCTTATCCATGTCGAATGCCTCACGGAAATAACGCAGTGCGTCTGGTGGTACAGTCTCCATACGTACCAGCTTGTTGTCACATGCTACCCGCAGGATGTCACCTGTGAGCCATGCCGAGTAGTTGCCGTATTGTAGCTTTGCCATTTTCGTTCTCCTATTCGGCTCCGCCGTGGATGGCTTCGCCATAAATTTACTGTTTACTGTTACTATTCTATCACGATTTTCTGCTTGGTTAAAGATTTGAGGATTGACTCTCTACCTGAGGATGTAGTGTGCCTCCGCGTAGTAAGCGACCTTCGTTCTTTGCTTGGCTGCTTACGAGGCTTTGCGTCAGACTCCTTTGTAGGGGAAAAGGTGACGCGGTAAGAATCAGCTGTGAGCCATACCTTGGTAAAGTGCCCGATATGGTTTGTCCATGTCTCGATCTTACCAGTCTTGTCTTTTCTGTTTTTATTCCTCTTCCTTTCCCATTTCTCGATATACCTGGATTGCTCTTCATCTGACAATGCATCCCACCAAGCTTTTCTCTGTTCAGCTGTTTTTCTGGTATAAACATCTTTACTCATTTTCTTTCTCTTTTCCAGTGGCGAAGCCACTGTTTTCTCTTTCTTATTAGTTATTATCTATATATCTATTATATATTATTATTTATA
>ERZ773038.257-NODE-257-length-36890-cov-10.435075_pt1 | contig 36890 bp, 60 predicted proteins | sample MGYA00511665_ERZ773038 | MGnify/ENA primary metagenome ERZ773038 (study PRJEB29015, sample SAMEA2737966) | human oral metagenome | biome: human oral; feature: human-associated habitat; material: dental | place: China | collected 2028 ... | reverse complement strand
GCAACACGGGAAGGGGATGTCAGGGGTGGCCAAAGGTGGCCATGGCCACCCCTGTGCGTGAATTCCCGTACCCGCGATTGATCCATGAATGTTATAAAAACGTTATAATCCCTAGTGAAAGTGGGTTTGGGATGTAACGGATTCATAACGGTTTCTGTGACCTTGCAGGCCCAGGGGTGGCCATGGCCACCTTTGGCCACCCCTGAGGGCCTGTTTCCTAATTCCATGTCAACACCGCCCCGTGGTCGGTTTCGGAGACGGAGACCTGGCCGGCCTCGACGAGACGGGACAGGGCATCGTCGAAGAGATTGCGGTCCCGGGCGGTGATGCCCTTCCTGGCCGCAGAGCGGGGCAGGCTGCCCGCCTTGCGCACAACCCGGGCGACCACGCGTGCCACACGCTTCGCTCCTTCCTCGGCGAGGGTTTCCTCGGTGAGTGCCTGTCGGCGTGCGTCCCGTCTAGCCCGCCCCTCCTCGGCCTCCGCGAGACGCCGCGAGACGCATGCCTGGACTCGCTCTCTGGTGGCGTCGGAGACGGCCATGACCATGCCCGCCAAAGTCCAGTCGGCGAGGTTGACGGCGAGGCGCTGATCGAGGATGGCCAGGCCGGTGGCGACCTTCAGTCGGGTGTAGAGGCTGTGTCCGTCGAGGGCGTCGCCTTCCCCTCTGGCGCGGGCCGCGTGGGCCTCCCGGATGGCCTGGGCGACCTGCTCCGGGATTGGCAGGACGACGCGGCCTGAGCGATCCTGCCGCGCCCCCGGGATGTGTTTGACGACTGCCAGGGGTGCGGTCCAGCGCCTCGGCTCCGGCTCCTGTGGGGGTGTGGCCGTGATGTGGGGATCGGTGACGGGAAGCCACAGAAACCGCTGCGGGGTGCCACCCCCGGCCTCGGCGTCGGCCAGCAGCCAGTCGGCGCGCTCCGGCTGGATGCCGACCGACAGGCCGAGTCGGTAGGAGTGGGCGGGCAGGATGATGCGTCTCGTGGAGTCGGCGTACTGCATGCCGAGGCGTTCCCCGGAGTAGGCGGAGCGCAGCTGCGCCATCAGGGTGGATCCCCGCCTGGACTGGATTGCGGCGACCTGGTCGATTTCGGGGGAGGTGAACAGCACCGACCTGCGATCCCACTGGAGCGGGTCGTCGTGCGGAGGTTCCCCCTTTTTCGGTTGGGGTTTGGGGTGGGCGTAGGCGTGGGTGATGCCTTCGCCGGATCCGAGGGGTGCGGAGTGGAGCGCCGGCCAGGTGCAGGCGTCGGCCGCAGCCGCCTCCGAGGCGCCCTTGCCCGCCCCGGAGGGGCCGACGAGGCCGATCAGGAGGTTGAGGGAGCCGGCGCCTCCGACGATGGGCGGCAGGACGACGTGCGGGGCCACGGCGCCGACGGCCCTGAGGAGGCATCCGCCGAGCACCGCCCAGGGTGCGGTCATGCGGGAGTAGGCGAAACGGTTGATGTGGGTGAGCACGTCGCGGGCTCGCCAGAAGTCCTGCCCGTCGTCGGGGGCGAAGGCCTGGGCGCTGACCTCTCGCACGTCCGGATCGGGGATGTCGGGTGCGGGAATGATGCGGGGCGTCTTGACGCCTGAGCTGATGCCCGAGTTGAGGGTCGCGCGGACCTCGGTGTGGCTGAGTCCGATGCCGAGGGCGGTTGCTTCCAGGGCTGTCCTGATCTCCTCTTCGGAGATGTGGGGGATCAGTTGGGCGCAGGAGAAGGCGGCGACGTTGAGTTGATGGTTGCGGCCACCTTCCGGGGTGGCGGCCAGGATGTCGCGTTCTTTCCGGAGCGCGGCCAATGCGTAGCGTCTGGCGTGTTCCGTGTCCGTCGTGGCTGCCGGCACCGTCGACGCGCCGGCGGCGGGTTCGGGTTTGGCCCACAGGTCGGTGAACTTCATTGTGCTTCGCCTGTCTGCGCCTGGGGGTTGATGAGGTCGATGCGGAGGGGCTTCAGCCACCAGTAGCGACCCTCCGGGGTGGCGGAGGGCGGGGCGACGACGTAGCCGCCCTGCCCCCTCCAGTCCATACCGGGGGCCATGTGGGCGCGATTGCCCCTACCTGTGGCAGGAACGTAGATGTGCCTGCCGCCCCGTCGGGGGGTGACGACCACGCCGAGGCTGTCGGGACGCTCATCCAGGCAGGCCCAGGTGTCGACCCCTTCCCAGCCATCAAGGTCGGCGATGTCAACCAGGAGGCCGGTGGCGAGACCGATGTTGCAGGTGAAGTCCCGTTGCCACCAGGTGTTGATCTGCTCGGGGTCGATGGTGGCGTTGTGGCAGCCGTTGCGGGTCGCCGGGAGTTTCGTTCCCGGCTTCAGGGGAAACACGGCGAGCCCGTTGCTGGCGTACCACAGGGCCGCCTGGTGGAGGCTGGCTGTCGCCGGGGGTGGTTGGGGGGTGTAGCGGTCGCGGCGGTCGCATTCGTCGCGGATGATCTCGACGAGTTCCTGATGGCCGACCCGGAGGGCCTGGTCGAGTTGCTGTTGGAGCTGCTCGTCGCTGACCTGGTGGTACTTCATGTTGCCTCGGGATGTTGTTCTTGCTGGGGGGTTCGGCCGGATTCGACCCCGCCCGGAGTGGGCCGGGCGGGACGGAACCCTTCCGAAGGGGGGTTCAGAACGGGGCGACCGCCGTGGGCTGCTGCACCTTCACGGCGCCGGGCAGGGGCGCGACGGGCGCGGGGTTGAGGTCGACCGCCGGGGCCTGCTGGGCGCCGGCGCCGGCGCCGCGTGCGATTTCCAGGGAGAAGATCTTCGCGGTGCCGTTGGCGGTCTTGGCATTGCCGGAGTGGGTGACGCGCAGGACGTCTCCGATCGCGGGCTGGGCGGCGAGCATGCCGCGGCGCAGATTGGCCTGACCAGCGGTGATGGTGACGGTTTCCCCAATCTGGAAGTCGGAGCGCTCGCCGGCCTTGTTGAAGGAGGAGCAGGGCTCGACGAGTCGCAGGGTGATCTGCGGGCAGGTGGCGCCGGAGAAGTCCTGCCCCCCGGTGGCGCTGTAGTCGATGACTTCGCCGGTGACGACCTGGCCGGGGGAGTCGTGCCATCCGATGAAGGCGCCGGCGGGAACGTTGACGGTCTCGAACTGGTAGGTGGACATGATGATTGATGATCCTTTCGGTTTAGTTGGTGAGTTGTTGCAGCCGCTGTTTCGCGGCTGCGGTGTGGGCGTCGGTCCAGGCCTTCTGGGACCGGCCCCACAGGTCGAGGAGCGCCTCACGAGACGGCGAGGCGGCGATGGCGGCGTGCAGGGCGGCATCGACGGCCTGCTGTTGCGGATCCGGCGCGGCCGGTCGTGGGCCCGGGGCGGGGGCGACGTCGACATCGAGGTCGGTGAGCAGGTTCTTGCGCTTCCTCCACCCGCGGACTCGGGTGCACACCTGGACGGCTTCCCAGCCAGCCTCGAGATCCACCCAGTGAAGCCCCACCTGGGCGGTGTCGGAGTCGAGGGCGATCACCAGCCCCTTGTCGGTGCGGGCGCCGTGGGGCTGGCGCCGCCCCGTTTCGGGGTCGTAGAGGTTGCTGCGGGCGTAGACGGCCAGCTGCATCGCTACCTTCAGGGCTCCGTACTTCAGGGTTGCGGGACCGGTTTTCAGGTCGCACACGAAGGGCCCTTCCTCGCCCGCCACGGAGGGGGCGATCAGGTCAGGGGTTCCGCCGACCTGTAGGTCGTCGTGCACGCAGAACCGTTCGACGGTGCGGGGGAAACCGAGCAGGCGTTCGACGCGTCGGTAGGCGTCGACGTGGGGCTGGTACTGGGCCGGGATGATGCCCGGATCCTCACGCCGGTTGATGCGCTCGATGTAGGCGTGCAGGGCAGTGCCGATCGTCGCCTTCGCCGAGGCCTTCGCGGCCTCGATGGCGGATTCACACAGCTCGTTGAGCTGGACCTTGTTGCCATCCGGGTCGGATGCCATGGACGCGGCCGCCAGGTGCAGGTCCGGGCGGGATGCGATACCGACGGCAACCATTCTCTGCATCCACTTCTGAAGGTTGTACTTGTCCTCCAGGACGTCGATGTAGGTGGTGCAGCGCGTGTACGGGACAGGCTTGCCACCCCCAGGGGGAATGACAAGGGGGCGCTGCCAGCGGTCACGGCCCACCTCGACGGGCTTGAGGGCGGGCGTGGTCATGCCTGATCACCCACCGAAGTGAAGGGGCTGAGTTCATTCATGAGATGGTTTTCCTTGTTCGTGTCTCCGGCAGGGGCAGGGCCGCATCACGCGGTCCCGCTTGGTGCTGCTGGTCTGGATTTCCCTGGGGCAGGCGCCGTCATGGGGTCGGTGCCCGCACCATGTGCAGAGGCCTGTCATTGCGGCTCCCGGCGTTTCAGCACGGCCTCGATGGCGTCGGCGAGTTCGTGGGTGCCGTCCGACAGGCCCGCCAGGTAGCGGCGGTAGCCGACGGTCACGGCTGTACCTTCGGGGCGGGCGTCAACGGCTGCGATGCTGGCAAGGCGTCCGCTTGTGTGACGGTGCATGACTCGCCTGACCTCTTCTGTCAGCGCTTGCACGCTCACCGCTTTCATCACCCCCACCTCCCGAGGAGCCGATCGGCGGCGGCGACGGCGAGGGCGTAGGCCTGCCAGATGTCGGAGTGGAAGCCGTAGAACCATCCGGGCTGCTTCTTGGTGCCCTTGCCGTGATTGGGCTGCCCGGCGGCGAAGCGGTCGACGAGGGCCTGCCTGATAGTGGCGTCGTTCGCCCTGGGGCTGTGGCAGTGGTGGAGTTTCACGTCGCGCCGGTACACGAGTTCCGGTTCCCTGCCGGTGGTCCGGGTGAGGATCTCCGCGAATCGCCCGATCCACACGCACGTCTCGAACACTTCCCGGCCCACGGGCATGCCGTAGGAGGCGACCATTTCGATGCTGGCCTCGGTGCCGATGGGGTCCTGGTCGGTCAGCAGCCGGTGGCGCAGTTCCCGGTTGGGGAGTTTCTCGTAGTTGACGGGGAAGCAGGTTTCGGTGCGGATGAGGGCGTAGGCGGAGTTCTCGTTCCCGGGGTCGATGCCGAGGACGTATTCGGCGGTTGCGGCGGTCACGGCTCTTCCTTCCATTCCTCGAGGGCGTTCAGGGCGGCTTCGGCGGTTTCGCACGGCCATGTCTGGCAGCAGGTGGTGCAGTAGCGGTAGCCGGGCAGGCCCGGGTCGTCCCAGGTCACGGCGGAGGGGTGATGCGGTTCCGGGGCGTGGATCCGGCCATACTCGTCGGTGTTCACGATTCGGCCTCCCAGTTGCGGAGTTGGGCCAGCCACCAATGGGCTTGTGTCTGGTATCCGAGGAGGCCCCGGCGACGGAATGGCCGCCACCACGGCGTCTGACGCCTCTCTCGCTTGGCCCTGTCGATCTGCTCGAGGAGCATTTCCCTGAGCTCGGCCAGGGAAGGTTCGCGATTACTCATCGTCGGCCTCCTCGGCGAGGGCCTGGAGGAATGCCTGGGCTGCGGCGATCACGTCGGTCTCGGTCCGGAAGCCGTCCATCGTCAACGGTTCGATGTGGCCCACGAGGTCGCCCATTGTCGTGTAGACGGCCGCATGGTCAGGATCCTGTCGGGCATCATCTCCGGACAGGCGCGGCCATTCGACGCTGTAGCGGCATCCGTCGACGTTGATGGTGAAGGTGGGGTTTTCGTCGCTCATGCCACACCCCCACGGCGCAGCTCATCCTCGGCGTCCTGGCCGGCAATGGAGGCAAGCATCATCGCCGGCATCCCGGTCGCTGCCGCCGCGGCGGCAATCGCCGCGGACAGCAGGGGGACTAGATCCGTGGCGGCATTCAGGTCGAGGGCGCGGACCGCGATGTCGCCGTGGTCGTCGAGGCTGGCCACGAAGCGAAGCGACCGGGAGGTGATCCGTTCGCCGCCGGGCAGCAGTTCGACGACGCGGAGGTCTCTGTCGGCGGGGCTCATGCCTGCACCTCCAGAAGGGGCCCGATTTCGTGCAAGGCGTCCGCCACTACTTCGGCGGCGCGGGTGTACCCGTTTCGTGCATCTTCGGGGAAGAGTTCGATGATGTCGTCGCCGCGCTGGCGGACAACGCCAAGCCACGGGTGGCGCCGCATTCCGGGCTCAAGGTCCGGGTCCCACGGCCATGCGATCTCGTAGGTGTGCCGCCCGAATTCGAGGGTGGCGATGACGTCCGTGGCGCCGCTCATGCCTGCACCTCCTCGCCGGCGCAGGGATGGGCGGAGGCAGCCGCCAAGGCGAGTTCGTCGGTGTGGCCGGTGCCGGCCGCGCCGCAGTGCAGGCAGCGCCAACGCCACCCGAGGCCGACGCGCTCGAAGGCGATGTAGAGGCCGCGCCGGGGGCTTTCCGCCGACTCCGGGTCGAGGGGTTCGAGGGCGTGGAGCATGGCGCGACGTGGCGCGGGGGACGGGATGGTTGCGGTTGCCATGATTGAGGTCCTTCGTTGGGTGTGCTGGGGGTGGGTGGCGGTGGTCATGACCACCAGCCGAGGAGCGCGCCGCCGACGATGACGGCGATGAGGGCCGCGGTGATCACGGAGCCGGCGATGATGACGGCCAGGTCGAACAGGTCGTATCCGAGGGGATCGGGCTGGAGCTTCATGCCGCGGCCCTCCGGAATTTGTGTCCGATGCTGCGGGCGCGGGCCTTGACAGCGGACCTGGTGCGGGCGGGCAGCATTGCGAGGGCGTCGCGGAGGCCGGTGCAGCCGCGCAGCAACCGGTCCTCGTATTCGCTCCACGGCTTCGCGGCCGGGGCGGTGATTCCGAGGGCGCGTCGGCGGTTGCCCACCGCGACCGGGGTGCGGCCCAGGGTCTGTGCGACCTCCTCGCTGCTGGCTCCTGGGTGGGCGACGAGCCAGGCGTCCTCCTCGGCGGTCCAGTGGGAGCGGTGCAGCGCAGGGGCCTTCTCGGGACTCCTCGGGGCTGAGGTCGTCACGACCGCAGCCGCCGTCCCTCCGGCGTGCCTGCGTGCCCATTCCTGGGCGGTGCGCAGGCCCTCGCAGGGGCGCTCCGGACCGCACCAGCGGGGATTGTCGCAGGGCGGGTCGCACTCGACGGCCTCGCCGCAGGCCGTACACCCCGCGCAATGGCGGATGGTCGCGGTCTTGAGGGCCGTGGCGCCGCTGGGCAACCACGGATGCAGATCCAGTTCCCGGCCGTTGCGGTCGCGGGCGGTGCGCCAGTGCGCGATACGGACTTCGTGGATGCTCATGCCGCACCGCCGTCGGTCTCGGCGAGCCGCTTCTTGGCGCCGTCGAGCGCACTGCGCCCGGGTTCGATGTCGAAGACCTGGGCCAGGGCGCCCAGGGCGTACTCGGTCAGGGAGGCGGTGGCGGGTCCCTCGAGGCCGAGGAGGAGAACGTCGCCCACGATGGGGCCGGGGTAGAGGGTGGAGGCGAGCATGTTGAGGCGCTTGTCCGCCAGCAGGCCTTCCTCGTTGACGATCATGGCAACGTTTTCGATAGGGGTAAGGACGAGTTCCACGTATTGGCAGCCGATGAGCTTTGCCATGTCGCGGGTGTTGTCGGGCCTGACCTGGATGCGCTGGACGGGCCGGTTGACGTCGGCCGGCAGCAGGAGTCCGGTGGCGGGCTGAATCTGGGTCATGACGCTGTCCCTTCGGGGGTGAGGCCGAGCATGTCGGCCAGGTCGATTGCGTGATGGCGGGTGAGGGTTCGCAGAGCGGCGGCTTTCTGGGGCCCGGTGATCTCGGCCGGCGGGAGGAGGTCGCGGACGATGACGGTTTCGTCGAACTCCGGTCTTGTGCGGCTCATGCGATACCCCTCAGTGGGTTGTCCTGTTCGGCGCGCTGCTGGTAGGCGGCGACCGAGTCGGTGTAGATGCGGATCTTGTGCACACGGGAGCCGGGACGGGTGCGGATGGCGTATCCTCCGAGCTCTCCGGCGCGCCACATGGCGGCGACGTTCTTGGCGGTGGTGCCGATCAGTTCGGCCGCCTGGGCGGTGGACATGGTGGGTCTGGGTCCGAGGTCGGTCACGGCAGGCGTCCTTCCGCGAGGGCGTCGAGGAGTTCGTTCAGGGCGGCCTTGTAGAGGTCGCCAAGGTGATCACCGCAGATCCACGCCCACCCGATTCGCTTCCAGCCGAACGCGAGGGCCTCGATCCAGTCGTCGCAGGTTTCCCGTCCGCACGCGGCGCAGACGATGCCAAAGTCGTGCCCGCAGTGCTCCATGTACTCACGCACCAGGAGATGGGTGCCCTGTACCCACATGCAGTGGCGGCAGTAGACGGCCACCGCCTCGGGGGGCTCGTCCTGATCGAGCAGTGTGGTGACCTCGGGGTGCCGACACTGCGGGCAGGGCCGGGGGGTGGTGACGCCAATCAGGTCGGCGACGTCGATGTCGTGGCTCATATCAGGGTCTCCTGCGCGGATTCCTGCGCGGATTCCTGGTCTGATTCCTGGGCGGCCCCCCGCGCCAGGTTGTCGATGCACCTGTCGAGGAGGTTGATGGTGTCGCCGAGGTGATCGTTCGCCATTGCGACGAGACCCGTGTCGGGGAGGGCGCGGTCCTGCGCCGCGGACAGCAGCACCTGGCAGGACTCGATGATGTTCGTCAGCCATTCCAGGTCGACGGCCCGGTGGCGGGTGAGGATGTCGGACACTTCGCCGACAGCCTCCTGGAGGCGCTCCACGGCCTCGTCGTTGGTGATTTTGAGTCGGCGGGGGTCGTACTCGCCGAGCTCGGTGGCCGGGATCTGGAGGGGGTTCATGCCGCCACCTCCTCGGCCGGGGGCCACAGCTCGGCGATGGTGACGAGCAGGGCATCCGAGTAGATGGCGTGCCCCTTGCCGGCCAGGTCGTGCACGAGGTGGGTGACGGCTTCCCGGGGGAGGGTGCGGCCCGTCAGGGCCTCTGCCCGGTGGATGAGCTCTTTCTCGGCTTCCGGGATGCTGGGCCAGGTGTGGCGTTTGATGGTTCTGTCGGCGGTGGTGTTCATGCCAGCACCTCCTGGGCGGGAGCCGGCAGGGCGAACAGGGTGGATTGGATGACGCCCTCGCGGATCAGGCGCAGACGGATCGCCTCCAGTCCGACGGGGGTGATGTAGGTGGTGGCGCGGGCCTTCCCGTTGGTCCTGTCGGTGTTGTAGGTCTTCACCGCGAACCACGACGCGGTTTTCGGATTCGCGTAGGGCTGCCGTTTCCTGGGGCCGTGGGGGATCAGCAGTTTCGACGTGTACAGCCACTCCCACAGGCGGCGGTGTTTGACGCCGAGCAGGTTCGCGGCGGTGTCGACCAGGTAGCAGCCCGAGCCGTTGAGGAACTGGTCGTAGCCGTCGGCCTTGCGCTGGTTCTTCTCGGCGTGCTTCACGGCGGCCTCGAGCCCCTTGGCGAGTTCGGACAGGTAGGCCAGGTTCCTGGGCGAGAGCTCCGACAGGTCCGGCTGCGGGGCGGACGGCGTGGTGGCGTAGGCGCCGGTGCGGCGGATCGCGGGGAGGACCTCGGTGTAGACCCACGTCTGGAATCGTTCGACCTGGGTGCGGATTGCGGGGTCCTTGACCCGGGCGGCTTGCCGCTGCCCAAGGGCCCGGTAGAAGCCGGCCTCGGTGACGTAGCCGACTCGCTGCTCTCCGCCAGGGGTACACGCTGTCGTGTACCCCTTTTCGGACCCCGGGATGTTCTCCAGCAGGCGAGTGGCGTCGCGCATGCCGAGGGCGTGGGCAAGCCCGGGGGCTAGGACGCGGAAGCTGTCACCGTCGGGGAGGATGGACAGCTCGAACTCATCCGAGCTGAATGGGGTAATGTTGGACATGGAAGTTGGACCTTTCTTTGGTTCTTGCCCTCGCTGTTGCCTCAGCGGGGGCATCTTTCATTCGGGGGCATTGATCGGGACCGGTTCCGCGACTTCGGCGAAGGTGGCGGCCAATCCGGCATGGACGGCGCCGGCCATGAAGGCCACGCTGGGGGGTTCGTGGCCGTTCTTCACGCGATTGAAGAATTGGCGACTGACGCCGATTGCGGCTGCCAGTGCGGCGTCGGTAAGGCCGGTGCGGGCGCATCGCTCGCGGAAGTCCGTCGTGAGTCGAGCCGAGGGGCGCATATCCCTCCTTTCAGGTGTTTCGCATGAGTTTTCATGTGTGTCACCTAGCCTAAGGGTCCTCCAAACGGCTGTCAAGCGAGACGCTTGGGAAGCTATGCGTATCGCCTAGCTGGATGGTACGGTGGGCCCATGAGCAAGAACTTGAGCTGGTATCGGGCCGTGACCCAGGAGGACAGCGTGAACGCAGTTGCAAAACGAGCGGGACTCGTTCAAACGACCCTCGCGGCCCAAGTCAGGAAGGGCGAGCTCACCCCGCAGAGCGTGGTCGCCATCGCGCGCGCCTATCAGAGCGATCCACTCAGCGCGCTTGTGGCCGTTGGCTTCCTGACGGATGAGGAAGTGACCGCCTACGCACACAGGGCCGCTCTGGGGGACGCGAGCGATGAAGACTTGGCCCGCGAGGTCTGGCTACGGATGTCTTCCGGCTCGGCATCGGAGCCGATTACTTCCCCGGAGCCGCCCCTGTCGATGCAGGAACTCCGGCAGCAACGCCTCCAGGCGGACGCCCTGCCCGTCGAGGAAGCCGCGGACGCGCGAGAGTGGGGTGGTCAGGATGACGACTGGGAGCCGCGCTGAGTGGTGCTGCGACACGCCGCACGACTATGCCGTTTGTCGCGAACTGTCGGCGTGTCGTGACATGTGGCCGGGGCGGGGAGCTATTGTCAGCCGATAGGACGACACGGCAGTCGTCCCAATGATGAGGCTTCAGGAGGAGCGGTGTCTGTGCCCGCTGGACAACAGGCCCCTGTCGCGCGCAAGAAGAAGCCTCGTTGGCGAATCTGGGTGCACGCCGCCAAGGTCGTTCTGTGGCGTCGTCGCGCCAAGCTGGCCAAGGCCCTGGGGGCGCTCGCGCTCATCGCGGCGGTCTGCACGGTGGTGTCCTACTGGTCCGCGAAGGCGAGTAGCCCGGGGGTGACCACCCCGGCCAAGGGTCCCATGGAACGGGTGGCGGCATCCTGCGGCGTCAGCGCAGCCTCCGACGGGCAATCCATCACGATGCGTACAGCCGGCGCGAAAACCTCCGGCAGGGAGAGCGTCAAGGACGTGGCGTGCGTACTGGCCGGACTGGGGGCCCCTCAGCACATCTACAGCCTGATCGACGCAACTCGGGCGCTCGATGGCATGCAGAGCGAATCCTGGGGGGGTTATGCGGCGCGTTGGACATATCACCCGGACAACGGGTTGACCGTCGTAATAGCCCACAAGCCGAAGTGAATCCCAGCAGGAAGGCGCCAGGAGGAACAATGACCGCATCCGAAGATTCGCAGTCCGTCGAGCCAGCACCCGAGGAAACCCCCGCATCCAAAACCCCCGAGGGGTGGACGGCCGCCTCGGGGTATCAAGTACTGATGGGTATCGCGCAGATCTGTTTCGGAATCGCGATCGCCACCTTCAGTGGTGGCGCAATGGCCTCGGCCGCCAGGGGCGGCCGCTCCTTCAGTCCCACCCCGGCGCCATTCATCGGGCAGATTCCCGCAGGTTTCCTGCTGTTGGCAGGGATTGTCCTAGCGCTGGCCGGGGTTGTGCGGGTCGCACGCAAGTGACAGGGGAAATCGTGATGAAGATGCTTGATGCAAGCGGCAACCTGGCCCCGGCGGGTGCCCGGTGACCAAAACCGGAACCCCCGGCGGGGGTGAGTCGGAAAGCGGGATAGGATCCATACATGAGCACTCAGGCCTTCCTGCGCGGGATGTACGTGGGGACGACCGGGGACCGGACAAGGCTCGTCCAGCTCCGCCGGGAGATCCGGGCCACGAGCACCGTGGCGCAATCGTGGCAGATGGTGGGCGGCTACCTGAAGAACTCAATGGATTCATCCAACCCCAGGAGCAGCCGCCGCTGATCGGCCTCACGGAGATCCAGCAGGAAATCGTCAGCGGACCCATCCCGCCGCCAACCATGCTCGCCCTCTACCGGGACGTCGACCCAACCCTGCCGGGCCGAATCATGGCAATGGCCGAATCCGAGCAAGCCGCAGCCCAGAAAGATCGGCGAACCCTGGTGAAGGCCGAGGCCTTCTCGGTTCGCATGGGCGCCATTGTTGCCCCGCTGATCGTGCTGACTTTCAGCATCGTCGCCATAGCGCTCTTCTGGGGTGGGCAGCATGCTACCGCCCTTGTCAGCCTCGCGGCCGCGATGGCGACAGCGATTGGTCCGCAGATAATGGAATGGCGCAACCGATCCGCAACCCAGAAGGCGGCCAGGCCTGACAAGAAATAGTCCCCGGGAATTGTCGCCCCCGGCCGGCACAATCCCTTGCATGGCTTACGACCCGTGGGGGGAGGTCCCGGCCGGATGGTCGGTGGATTTCGTGGTGATGCCGGTGCGGGGAATGTGCCGGTGGTCGAGGAAGGCGATCCTGCTCGACATCAGGCTGAGCAGGGCCGAGGAGCGCTGCACGCTCACGCATGAACTTGTGCATGCCGAGCGTGGCCCGTTTCCACGCTGGGCGACCGCGCGGGAGGAGGCCGCCGTCAATGCGGAGGCGGCCCGTCGCCTGATACCGCTCGACGCCCTGGGCGAGGCTCTCGCATGGTCGCTGCACCCCGCAGTTGCTGCGGAGGAGCTCGACATCGACCCACCCACCCTCGAGGCGCTGCTGCGGGATCTGGCCGCGGCTGAGGTCGAGGCGCTTCGCCGGCGCCTCGAGCACCACTTCGAGGGTGCGTGAATCCGTTTTGTCGGTGCCTGCTGCCATGCTGTCCCTATCGGAAGGGGAGCGCGGTGGCGGTGCAGGATCTGTGGATGGGTGCCGGCAGGCGCCGAACGGCCCGGTATGGGCGCGGCAAGCGATGGCGGGTCAGTGTGCCCGGGCATCCCACGAAGGCGTTCGCGGTCAAGGCCGATGCCGTCGAGTGGGAGCGGCGGCTGTGGCAGGAGCCCTGCCCCGCGAACCCGGCGGCGCGCGGACTGACCGTCGCCGACTGCCTCGACGTCTACCTCGCGGGCCGAGTCCACCTGTCCGCCGGATACCGCTCCTCCCTTCAGGCCGCCGCCCAGCACATTCGCGCAGGCTGGGGCGACGCGCCGGTCAGCCAGGTGCGCCCTCCCGACCTACAGACCTGGCTCGCCTCGCTCCAGGTCCAGCACGGCCCCCGTGGCGGGCGACGACTGGAGCCGATGGCGCAGCAGACCAGGGCCCGCGTTCTCCAGGCTCTGCGTGGAACCCTTCAGGTGGCGGTGGACCGGGGGGCGCTCGCGACCAATCCGGCCGTTGGTCTCACCCCCGGCAGGGTTCAGCGGCGCGCACCGGAATATCTCACGGTGACTGAGTTGCGGGCCTTGGCCGTGGCGGCTGGCGAATATGGCGCGATGGTGTGGCTGCTCGGCACCACGGGAATACGGATAGGGGAGTGCCGCGCCCTCGACGTCGGGGACGTGGATGCGTCGCGGCGCCGCCTGATCGTTCGCCGCGCGAAGTCCGGTCGCAGCCGGGAGGTGCCGGTCCCCGTTGCCGTCCTGCAGAAGCTCGACCTCGATCGGGAGGGGCCGCTGTTCCGCTCCCCCTCGGGCAGCAGGGTTGACATCGGGAACTGGCGCAGGCGCGTGTTCCGGCCGGCCGCGGCGGCCATCGGCAGGCCCGGCATGCACGTGCATGATCTGCGGCACACCGCGGCGTCGCTCATGGTGGCGTCGGGCGCGAGCGTCCGGGAGGTGCAGGCCGCGCTCGGGCACGCCTCGGCTGCGATGACGCTCGGTATCTACACACACCTGTTCGATGGGTCGCTGGATGATGTCGGCCGGCGGATGGGTGCTCTGATCGGGGGCGAATAGCCGTACCGTTTCCATACCCGGGTCGACTTGACTAGGGGCGACGGCCCCCTGATAAGGATGAGGTCGCTGGTTCAAGTCCAGCTAGGCCCACAAACACTGAAACAGCCCCCGACAAGGCGTGACGCCGAGTCGGGGGCTGTTTTTGTATCCTCGCAGGGACGCCTTCGGTGGGGTGAAGTGCGGTCGCGTGGCGTCTTGTCGCGCCGTACCGGGTACGCCCTGACGAGGGCAAACGCCGCAAGGAGCTGGCCGAGTCGTACCCGAACCGTACCGGGAAACGCGAAAGGACCCCCACCCGAAAGGGTGGGGGTCCGTGTATGTGTGGCGTGCGCGTCCCGGGTGCCGGGGAGTGGTCCGAGGCCGGGGCGCTGGCCACGTAGGGCCCGCCGGGAGCCAGTCTAGCGGGCCTGCTCGACGCCGATCAGAACGACGCTGTGCGCCACCGTGGCGATGGCGCACAGCGATCGCAGCACCAGTTCCGTGACCTCGGCCTGTTTCTCGACCAGGTCCTGCGGGGTCATCTTGCAGGCGGCCCGGAGGGAGGTGAGGTTCCCGGAGGGTGGATTCTCCGGGCCGAGGAGGGCGGCGAGCTTCTCTGCCTCGCGGCGGAGCCGGATCGTCGCGGTTTCGCGCTCCTTGGCTTCCCGTTCCAGGGCGGCGGTGTAGGCCTCTTGGAGTCGGCCGCACGCCTCGAGGAGTTCGGCCGAGGTGCGCCCTGCCAGGTCGGCGGGCAGGATGTCCGCCACGTCAGCCCTCCTGCTTCTCGCCGGCGGGGGTGTTGACGGTGGCCAGTCCGGTGATGGCGGACGCCAGCCCGGACCAGGCGGTGATCTGCTCGCCGGTGACGATGCCGTAGACGCCGAGGACGGCCAGGGCGGCGGTGGCAATGCCGTAGATCCAGCGGCGGACGTCGGGGTTGGTGATGATCATGATGAGTTTTCCTTTCGGGATGCAGCCTCCAAATGGTGGAGGCGGATTGAATGGTCGGACAGCTGTTCGTCGTAGCGACGCTCGGCCTGGGTGGCTCGGGCGGCTGCGCCGGCCGCCAGGTCGTTGGCGCGGCCGAGCTCACGGTCGTGGCGACGGATGGCGGTACGCATGTCCGCCACGTCGTCTCTCAGCGCGGCCAGCTCGGTGGCGTTCTGCTGGGTCAGCGCCTCGACGCGATTGAGTGCGTCACGCATGCTGCTCCCGTGGTCGGGGTGCTGCTGGGCCAGCACCGCGGCGGCGTCGGCAGCGGCCCGGTCGGTTTGGCGCCTCACCTCCCGCAGCTCCCCCACGATCTTGGCGCCGCCGGCGATGGCCGTGACGAGGGCGGCCACGCCGGCGAGGATGCCGCCGACGACCTCCCACGGCGGCACCAGCCATGCGCCGGGCGGCGCCTCCAGGGGGATCATCCGCGCTGCGCCTCCAGCAGGCCCAGGATCTGATCCACCTTGCCTTCGAGCTGGATCAGCTTGGCCTGGTTCTCGAGGCCGAGCGTCTTGGAATCGGCGATTTCCTGCCGCAGGCTCACGTCGCCGTTGCTGTCGGCTGCCGGGTCGCCGGGCCGGTGGATGGGGGCGGTCTGGGTCATGGCGCCGTAAGCCCAGGATGCAGCGGCGTCAGCGCGGGTGGCGGCAGTTCCCAGGCGGCCTTTGGCGGTGTCGCTGGCATCGCCGAACTGGGCGCCCCATGTAGTGCTTGCGATGCGATTGAACTCGCCATCGGTCAGTGGCATGTCTTCCTCCTGAGTGGGTCCTTTGAACCAGCGGCTCGTGTCGCTGGCGGCTCGATGTACCGTCTCCCAGGACGCTGACTCCGAGGTGCGGTTGCGCAGGGAGATGTGGATGTGGTGTTCGTGGCCGCTCGATGGCCGCCACGTCCAGCCGTAGGTGCGGCTACAGATACGGCCGCGGTAGATGACGTAGTGCACCCTCGGGTCGCCGATGGCGGCGTCCAGTAGGGCGTCTACGTCGATTCCCTTGGCGGTGATGTCTATGGCGCGCACGACACCCTCGGTATCGGGGTTGTGCTCGCTCACCCCCCGCTGGTGGGCGGGGTCTCCGATGGTGCCGTCGCTGCTCTTGTCCCGCCCGGGCCAGCGGGCGTTGACCTCGTCGCGCAACGCGACGAGGGCTGGGGCCAGCGTCCAGCGCCGCGCAGCGGGCGAGGGAATGTCGATGCTGGCCGCGGGCATGTACATGCCGCCCAATACCTCTGGCATGCGATTTTCCTTTCGCTAGTTTCGCCACCGCCCGATGGCGGTGGCGCTGATCGTGAGGGGGTCGGCGACGGTGCGGGGTACGTCATCGAGGCCGCGCAGTAGTGCCGAGTGGGTGGAGGCGTCACCGGAGACGGTGCCCCACGACGCACCGGTGGACCACTGCCATTGCGAGCAGGTCACCACCGGAGGTGTCGCGAATGAAATCGGGAACACCCATTCCCAGCGGCCTTGATGTAGGTGGTCCCCGTAGGGGGCGGTGGCGGCCGGGACCGAAGTGGTACGGATTGTGCAGATTTGCATTCCGTCGGGGCTGCGCCACCATGAGCCTCGGCCGGTGGTGCCGTAGCTGGGCCGCCCGGGCGGGCCGATGATGACGATCCCGCCGGCGGCGATGACGGCATACACGAAGCTGTTGACCGCGGGCGGATCGCAGGCCAGGTCGGCGGCCAGAGTGGCATCCGGTGCGGAGGATGGGCGGAAGTACTGCCCGTCCCAGCGGCCGGTGACGAGCCGCAGGCCCGCGCCCCCGGGCGCTGCGGCGCGGGCGAGAAGGTCGAGGGGGTCGGTCACTGCCATGTCTGGCCTCCGGTGTAGATGTGCCTGCCCCGGGATTCGACGACCGCTCCGATGCCGAGGCTGATCTTGCGATGGGTGATGACGACGTCGAGGTCGTGGGTGCGCAACACGACCCGATCCCCCAGGGTGGTGCCGTCGACGGGGTGCTCCCACGTCACATAGCGGGAGAACTCCAGCCCCTCGGCCAGCATTCTCCCGGCCTTGGCGTCGAGGACCTCTTGGGATGTGGCCTCGACGGATTCGGCGCGGCTGAACAGGCCGACGCGATCCTGATGCCACGGATGGGCGGGGTCGGTGATGCGCGCCTCAGCCCGGAGGGAGGGGTGCTCGGAGTCGCCACGCGTCCAAACCAAGACATGGTTGGGCACGTCGGCCAGGTCGGCCTCTTCCTCGTATTCCGGGCGGACCAGGTTGTCCGTGGGGTTGCCGCCATAGGTGGCGCGGATCGGGCGCTGTGCCGGCGGAACGTAGGGTGCCGCCCGCCACCAGCCGGATTGGTCGCACCAGATGGAGCCGTAGCCGATGACGTCCAGCAGGTCGGCGGTGACATTGCCCCAGGTCTTGTCCGGCTCCCATGCCATGGCGGTGCGCAGCGTCTCCCCTGACGGGGTCAGGGCGATTGCGGTTTCCCCGAGCTTGCGGAGGTCCCCGGCTATGCGGTCGGTGACGACCGTGCCGGCCCCGTACTGGGCCCAGTGGGCGAGCTGGGAGCGCAGCCGGGCGGTGGGGCCCTCCAGGCGTACGCTGGCTTGCGTCAGGGCGGTGGTGCGGCGGGTTTTGGGCCAGGCGGGGATGTAGACGCCCATGGGGCGGTCTATGCCGTCGGCGTGGTGCATGATGCGGATGCGGCTGGTGATCCAGTCGATTTTGGGGCTGGGGGCGCGGGTGAATTCCAGGGTGCCGCCGGACTGCACGGCGGCGAAGGCGTTCCATTCCAGACTGCCGGCGCGGATGCGGGGCAGTTCGTCGATTACGTCACCCGCACGGGTGACGATCTGGGCGGACCAGTGCTCCATCAATCCGCCTCCGTTTCGGTGACGGTCAGGGATATGGCCGTCGCGGGGGAGCCTGCGACGTCGGAGGATCTGATTTCCCCGGTCAGGGTGCCGAAGATCCGGTGCCCCCTCGGGGAGCGGAACCACACGCCTTGGTCGAGGAGGGCCAGCCACTCGCTGATGGGGGAGCCGCCGTCGGGGAAGAGGTCGCCGTCGAGACTGATCTCGACGGGGCGTGCCGCGCCGAGGTGGACCATTGGTTTGTTGCGGCCCTCGTAAGTCTCGAGGACCTTCTCGGCGCCGTACTTGGCGTCGATTTTCAGGTTGTCCTCGCACCAGGCGCGGGGGGATCCACCCTTGGCGGCGATCCAGACCCGGCATGTCCGGGTGCCTACCGTGACGATCTCGGAGGCGGCCTCGGACGGAAGCTCCGACTCGGCCACGGCCCGGTATGACGCCGTCGCGCCGAGGGGAGGGAATGGGTCGTCGGCCACCAGTCGGGGGTTGTTGTACACGTCGGCGACCAAGGTCCAGGACTGGCCGTCGTCGTAGCTGGACTCCACCCGTAGACGCACCGCCGCTGGTGTGCCACCCTGCGCCGTCGGCACTGTCGCGTCGAGGGCGACAGTGCCGGCTTCTTCGACGAATCGCGCTTGGAGCGTGGGGGTGGGTGGCGGTTTGAAGTCGGTGTAGAAGGTGACCTGTTTCCAGGTTTGGAGGCCGGTGCCGGACGTGGCGGTGATCTCGACGCGGTATCCGTGCCGGTTGGTGAGCCGCACCGGGACGGTGCGGGGTGTGTAGGCGCCCTGCCCGGTCTCGGACCACAGGATGATGTCGTTGTCGTAGTCGCGCAGCAGCATTTCCCATGCGGCCATGGCAGCCCCCGAGGCGTCGGCCCAGGTGATCTCCGGGGTGATGCGGGACGCGGAGATCGTGGAGCCCGGAGCCGGTTTGGTGATCTCGACAACGGGGGGTGTGGCGCCGCGGAATCCCTGCGCCGGGGACCAAGGCCCGTACCCGTCGTATTCGCCACGGGTGCGGGCCTGCCATTCCCACATGCCGACGGTCAGGGTGACCATCGCCTGCTCGGTCGTGCCGGCGGTGATGGTGGTCCAGTCGTTGGCGCCGATCTGGCGGTAGCGGATTTCGGCGGCCTGCTGGGAGGTCAGGTCGCGGGGCTCGTGCCGCCACCGCAGGGTCACGGGCTGGGTGACGTCGACGGTGCCGACGGGCCCCAGGGGGGCGGGGGCGTTGGGCGGGCAGGGGGCGACGACGACGGGACTGTAGGCCCACTGGGACCAGCGCTGCCCGCCCTCGGAGACGCCGGAGCGGCCGCGGGCACGGATGGTTTCCCCGGCGGCGGTGGTTGTCGAGCCGGCACCGTCGCGGCCGTCGTTTTGCGTCCAGTACTGCCACGATCCGTTGTTGCGCTGGATCTCCATGTACCAGTGCTGCGGATAGGCGGCGCCGGCGGTGAGGGTGATGGTGACGCGTCCACCGTTGCGCGTGGCGGTCAGCGCCGGCGCGTTGGGGGTGGTCCTGATGCCGCTGGTCTCGGCCCAGGCGGATTCGTAGCCCCCGGCGGCCGACGCGCACACCCGCCACTTGTAGCGGTTGTTCGGAGACAGGCCGTAGTCGATGACGGATGTGCCGGTCGTGGACCCCAGTTTGTCCCAGCGCTGGTTGCCCTCGTCCCAGCGCTCGACGTAGTAGCGGTCCGCCAGGTCGGTGGCGCCCCACGAGATGACGGCCTGATCGTCGGAGACGTAGCGGGCCTGCGGTGCCGGCCTGCCCGGGATGCCGCCCGCCTGCCCCGGTAGCGGCACCGACGAGGTGTGTGACACGGTGCCGCCGCCGATGTAGCCGATGTCGGATGCAGATGCGGTGAGCGACACCATGTAGGCGCCGCTGGAGTAGATGGGCAGAGAGCCGTCCAGGCGTTCCAGCACGACGGACCCGCCGGTGGCGACCTGTATACCGATGCTGCTGGATGCGTCACCGAAGGCGCCGTCGCGGCTGTACTGCACGCCCGACCAGTGGAAGCCGTAGCCGGCCTCGAGGGAGATGGTGGCGCTGACGGCGACGCTGGATGCACCCACGGCCGGCACCCCGACCGTCCAGTCGATGCGGATGCGGGCCCGGCGGGGGGTGCCGGAGTTGGGGGTCCACGGTCCGTAGGTGGTGTAGGACGGCATGTGGCTACCTCCTGACGTCCCAGGTCATGCGGCGGGCGCGGGCGGCGAGGTCGTCGAGCCAGTTGGCGGCGGCGCCTCCGCTTTGGGCTGCGGTTGCCGGCATCTGGACGGTGACATTGACGGTTTGGCTGGAGTCCCCGCCGCGCTGCACAGCCAGGGTGGGGGATGGCAGGTAGCGGGGTGGCTCGGTGCGCAGCGTCCCACCGCCGGCGAATCCGGGCAGCAGGTCGCGCGGCACCCGGCGAGCGTTGAGTGCGTACAGCAGCTCCGGGCCGTAGTGCTCCACCGCCGACGCTCTGATCACGAACTCCTTGCGAGAGAGCATGGCGGGGATGGAATCAGAGGTGGGGGTGCCGGGGCCGGTGACGATGCCGCCGGCGGGCCACGCGGCGCGGGTTGGGGAGCCTCCGCCGGCGAGCCGCAGAGTGCGGGCGTAGTCGGCGACGTGGCCGCCGGTTGCCAAACCTGACGGGCCGCCCTCGGTGGTGTGCACGGTGCGGATGTATGTGGTGGCGGTCCGACCGTTGATTGCGGCCAGCGCGGATGCGGCGGCGGCGGCAACGGATGGCACGTTGCTGGATGCGCTGATGGAGACGCCGACGTGCCGCGGGATCCCGCCGAGCGCATCGCGCACCGCGTGAGCGTTCGCGACAGCCTGGCCGTGCCCGACGGTGCCGATGCTCGGACTGGTCTGCCGTGGGATGCGGCCGAGCGCGTCACGCACGGCGTTGGCGTTGCCCACGGAGCCATCCCAGCCGGGCGTGGAGATGGGCACCGCCACGCTGCCCGGCAGCCCGCCCAGGGCCTGCTGGACGCCGCCGATCTGCTGTGTGGCCTGCTCCGCCCCGGGGGTCGAGACGGGCACCTGTTTCTCCCCGGGCAAGCCGAGAAGCGCCGCACCCAGGCCGAGGATCTTCAACAGCACCTCGGCCAGGCCCGGAGATGTGACATTTGCCTGCGTCTCCGGTGGCAGGTTCAGCAGGGAATTGTTCAATTCCTTCGCGTCTGCGCCGGTTTTCGGCAGACCCGGAGAGAAGATATGCACCTCTTTGGAATCCGGGATTCCGTTGAGATTCTTGTCCAGATGCCAGGCCTCCTCGGCGGCCTTCACAAGCTCCGGGTATTCCGCCTTGATCTGGATTTGTTTCTCTTCGGGTAGTTTGCGAATCTGGTCGTAGATTCGCGCCAACTTGTTCTGATCGCCCTCGGCGGCTTTCAGCTCCAACCGGGTGACGATGTCGGCGGGAATGAGTCCCAGTTTGTCGGCATACTTGGCCGCCTCGTCGGCGGACATGCCCATTCCTTGGGCGGTTGCGATGAATTGTTCGCGGGCGCCCGCCATTTTGGCGGCGGTTGCGTCCCCGCCTTCGCCAGCGGCGATCATGTCGGATGCCAGCTTCTGCGCCGCTTCGGCGATCTCCAGGAGTGCGGACCGGTTTGCGCGCCCTTTTTCGGTGGTTATGTCGAGGGTGCGGCCATTCTTCTCCAGGGCCTCCGCGGCGGCGTCGTAGGCGGCCTCCAGTTTGATGGCGGAGTCCTCGGCCGAGGCTACGGCGGAGTAGTAGGCGAGCAGGGCGTCGGTGACCTCTTTGAGGGCCTTTGCCTGCCGTTCCGCTGCCGCGGCGGCGGCCTGCTGTTTGTCGCTGAGCTGCTCGGTCTTGTTTCCGGCGGCGTCGTAGCTGTTGCCGAGGTGGTCCACGTAGGCGACGCCGGCGGCCATGGCCTGCTCGACGGTTTTGATTCCGTCGGCGGTGTACACGAGTCCGGCCGGGAGTTTGCCGGCTGCGACATCCGCCAGTTTATTCATGTCGTTGGCGTAGTCGGCGTAGGCGGGGCCGGCTGCGATGAGCTGATCCTTCACCTTGCCGAGGTAGTCGCCGAAGAATTCGGCAGTGTAGGCGGCATCCTTGCCGTTCTTCTTGAACTCGTCGAAGATCTTCCCGAAGGCCTTTCCGGCCTGCATGGCGTCCATCTGGGCGAGCTGCTTCGACAACTCTTTCAGCTGGTCGACGGCTTTCCCCGCATCGGACTTCAGAATGCCGAACCAGGAGTAGTCGGCGCCGGCGCCCCATCCGGACTTGTCGAAATCGATGGCATCCAGGGCGGATTTCAGGTCATAAATGCTTTCGGTGGCGCCGAACAGGTCGGTTGCCAGGGCCTTGCCGTCGATTCCTCGGAATACAGAATCAACCTTGGCGGCGCCGTTGGCGATATTGTTGAGCGCCCGGGTCACTTCGTCGCCCGTCTTGACAGCGGCCTCATTCCAAGAGGTGAGGGCGGCTGCGACCTCCGCCGCCGCAACGGCGGCGGCTACAATTCCGGCCGCCTTCGCCACCTTGCCCAGCACGCTCGGGATCTTGGACAGTTTTCCGCCCGCCATGCCGAGTTGATCCAGCGCCGCCTTGAACTCTGCGACATGCACGGCGCCACGCATCAGGGCGGCGGCTCCGAGGGCGACCGCGCCAAATACTGTCACCACGCCCATCAGGGCGGCCGCAGCGGCGGGGCTCTGGGCCAGGGCGGACAGGAAGCCGTCGAGGGCCTGCACTGCGGCGCGAAGCGGGCCGTTGGCCGATTCGCCCATGCGAATGGCGAGAGTCTCCCACGAGCCGCCCAGCTTCTCCAGGTCCCCGGCGAGGTTGTCCTGAAGCTGGGCCGCCTGTCGGGCCGCGTAGCCGGAGTCATTGACCGCAGCGGTCCACTGCTGAATCCCCTCGGCCCCCTGCGAGTAGAGGATGCTGGCGGCGCGAATCGCGTCGGAGCCGAAGATCTGCGCCAGGGCCTGCTGGCGCTGAGCGTCGGTCAGATGGCCGAGTTTTTCGCGCAGCTGCCCGGCCAGCCCGGCCAGGCCGACGAACTTGCCCTGGGCGTCGTAGGCGTGGATGCCCAGCTGTTGCATGAGTCTCGCGGACTCCTTCGACGGGTCCGCGAGGTGCTGCAACATGCTCTTGAAGCTGGTGCCCGCGTCGGAGCCCAGCAGGCCGGCCGACGCGAAGGCGGACAGGGTGCCGACGGTTTCCTCGATCGACAGCCCGAACTGGGAGGCGACGAGACCGCCCTGCTTCAGGGCCATGCCGAGATCGGAAACCTCGCCCATGGCTTTGCCTGCGCCGGCGGCGAGGAGGTCGGCAACATGGGGGACATCCTTGCCCGACAGGTTGAACTGCGTCATGGCGATGGACGCGAGCTCTGCGGCGTCCTTGACCTGCATCTGCCCTGCCGCCGCAAGGTCCAGGGCGCCCTTCAGGCCGCCGCCCAGAACGTTCCGGGTGGAGACGCCCGCCCTACCCAGCGCTTCGATGCCCTGCGCCGCCTCGGTGGCGGAGTATTTCGTGTCCGCGCCCGCCTGTAGGGCGGCTTCACGGAGGGCGGACATGTCGGAGGCGGACGCCTGTGTGGCAGCCTGCACGCCGGACATGGCAGACGAGAAGCTGCTGAACTGGCGGACCGCCAGGGCTGCGACTGCCAGGGCCGCCCCGCCCATGAGGGCCAAGGCGTTGGAGGCGTCCAGGACGGCCTGTTTGTTCGCGAGGACCTGCTGCGTCAGGGAGGTTGCGGCAGCAGCGGCTCGGCGTGCCCCACCTTCGTAGCTTCCGGCGGCCGCCCCGGCGGCAGTGAGCGCGGCCGCGGATTCCTTGGTCGCCTGCCCGCCTTCCTTGGTTTTGTTGGCGAGCTCGCCGGCAGCTTGGGCTGCTCGGCGGTTGGCGGATTCGTGGCTGGCGGCAGCGGAGGCGGCTGCGCCGACGGCGGAGGCGGAACCCTTGGTGGCCTGCTGCGCCTCCTTGGTTTTGTTGGCGAGATCGGAGGTGGCCTGGGCGGCGCGGCGCATGGCCGCCTCATAGCCCCCAGTGGAGGCCTCGAGGACGATGCGCACGGTGCGGTCGGACATCGGTCACCGTCCTCTCTCATCATCACGCGACACCGTCCATTTGCGGTGGCGGTGCGGCACGGGCTGCCCCGTGGCGTCGCTCCGCTGCTTGTCGAGTTCCTGCTGTTTTGCTTGAGAACGCTCAAGCTCGAGGCATGCCCGGCACTGCCAGTAGACGGCCCGCCACTTGGCGCGCTCGGACTCCGGCACCTTCGGGTCCCACAGGGATTCGGACAGGGGCTGCCCGCAGTCGGGGCAGCAGTTGGCCTCCCATTCGGCGTAGGCGCGCCACAGGGCGCGCTCCCACTCGTCGTATTCGGCTTCCTGGGTGACCCGCCCGGTGCCGGAGTCGTAGTACCGGGCGGGTTCCCAGCCGAGGAAGCGCCGCAGCGAGATGCCCTGCTGGCGGGCTATCCGCATGTCGGCGCGTAGCCCAGCGTCGTCGGCTACGACGCTGGCTACGTAGGGAGGTCGACCGGGGTGGAGGCCTGGTCGAGGGCCTTGCTGACCTTGAGGCGCTCGCCGACGGGGGCGACGGCCAGGTAGTCGGCGATCACGTCGGCGGTGAGTTCCGGCAGCTCTCCGCCGGTCTCGTCGGTGACGCGGATCACGCAGCGCCGGGTCAGCAGGTCGTAGAGCCGCACCTGATCACTGCCGGCCTGGGCGGCAATCTCGGCCATCATCGGGGCGGAGGGTGCCGTCAGGTGAAGGCGTACGAAGCACGCCTTGACGGCGTCGCGGGCCGCAGCCTCGGCCTCCTGGGCAGCTTCCAGCTCGGCTTCCGCCTGGGCGAGCGGGGACGGCTGGTTCATGCGCCGCTTCGGCCCCTCGCTGGTGCTGGTTTCGGCGGCGAGGGCGACGCGCTTGCGTGCCGCCTCGACGTCGAGCTGTGCCCGCCCCCAGGCCTCCCGCAGCGGCTGATGCTGCTCGTGGTCGACAAGCAGGTCCACGGTCGCTGCGGGCCCGGTGGCGGGGTCGGCGATGCGCTTCTGGATGAGATCGAGATAGCTACTCACTGGATACCTCAGGCGACGATCTTGACGTCAAGCAGCGGCTCGCCAGACACGGCGATGGCCTGCCGGGTGCGCAGCTTCTCGCCCTCCGCGGAAGAGTCGACCGCAACACGGCTGCGGGCTCCGAGGGTGACCGGGTAGATGTCGACGATTTGGTCGGCGGCGAAATCCACGGTCCTGGCGTCGAGGCCGCGGCGGTCGATGATCCAGCCGGTGGTGCCTGGCGCCAGGACGGAGTAGTAGCCGTAGGCGGCGTCACTGAGATCCTGGGGATTGTAGTCATACTCAATCGCTTCAATTTTCGTTGTCGCTCTGCCCAGGCTCTCGGTGGCCTGCTTGTAGCAGTACTTCGTCCTGGTGACGGTGGACTGCTCGGTGCTGGGCTCAAAAGAATAGAGCGCGCAGGACAGGTCCGTGCCGGCCTTGATTTCATCCAGCTTCGGCGCTGCCAGATTGGCGATCGCCTTGACGAATGTGATTTTCGAATTTCCCGCCGCATCAATTCCGGGGGGATCAAAAGGGGAGGTGCTCACTGGTCGGATCCTTTCTCCAGAGCCTTAAGGGCGGGCTCGACGGGCGGGGGGATGGGGGTGTCGCTGGGGGCGTCGCCACCCGCAGGGGCGAGGTCGATGCGGGGCTTCGCTGGCAATGGGCGGCCATTGATGTCGCAGGCCTCCTTCTCGAGGACCTCGAGGTCCTTGTTGGCCTCGGCCTCGGCGCGGTCGACGGTGTATTCGTGGCGCGTCACGGCATGCCTGACGCGCACCCAGTCAGCGGCCATCAGATGGCTCCTATCTGCACGTGCGTGCGGTAGCGGATGGTGATGGAGTGGCGGGGGTCGGCGGGGGTCTGACCGTCGGTCAGCACCGGCCCGGATTCGAGCTCCCGCAGCGGCGAGGCCGTGGGGGAGGGGCGCTTACCGGTGAGGGCTGCGCGGATCGCGGTGGCGGTGGCGCGGCAACCCTGCACGGTTTTGGCGACCGCCAACACGTCGATATCGAGCCGCGCCCAGTGCGGGCCGATGCCGAGGCGATGCGCCTCGGCGGTTCCGATGCCGAGGCGTGTGACGACGTAGGGCGTGGGGGGTTCGCCCGCGGCGCTGGTGTCGTGGACGCGCAGGCCGGCTGCGGTGAGCATTGCGGCGATGGCCTCGGGCACGGTCAGCCTCCTATCGCGTCGATGCCGAGCGTGGACAGGGCTTCGATGAGTCCGGGAATGGCGGCGTCGGCGGCGGGGCTCATGTAGGGCTGGGCGGCCATCTTGTAGGTGCCGTACTCGACGTAGGCGCCGTAGTGGGCGGTGGGGCCGACCTCGACGCTGGCCGGACCGGTCTGGGTCATGCCGATGGATGCGCGCAGGTTCCCGGTGTCGACGGGCGCCTGCATCTGCGCGATCCTGACGACATCCAGGCCGGTTTTGCGCACCGCCATGTCGGCGAGGCGTTTCGCTTTCGCGCCGGCTGCGGCGAGATCCAGGGCGAGTTTCGCGAGGTCGCTCACGGCTTCTCGGCTCGTTCGCCCAGGAGCTCGCAGTGGAATCGTCGGGCGGTGGCGAAGCCGTCGCCGCGGTCGACGGAGGTGATCTGGTAGCGCTGCCCCACGGTCTCTGCGACGTGGGCCTGCGTAATGGTGAGGATCTGTCCGGGCATGATCCCGGCCACGTCCCACGGCACCGCGGCGACGTAGCGGTCGCGTATCACCGCTTCGCCGCCGCCAGCGACAATGCGGATTGCTGTTTCGTTTGCAGCCTGGATGCGCGCGCGCCCGGTGTAGACCATGTCCCCCTCGGCTTGGACTTCTTGGCCGGCCTGGGGGTCGTAGACGGTTTTGCCAGGCTGGTTGATGCGCACCCGAGACGTCATGATCTCGGCTTGCATGCGCCGCGCTTCGGCCAGCTCTGAGGGCGTGAGGGGGATGATGCTCATCGGTTCGTCAATCCGTCCTGCCACCGTCCGATCTCGGCGTGGCTGCGGGGGATGTAGCGATCCTGTTCGGGAGGGCCGATCTCGATGCAGCCCAGCTCGCTCCGGGCCTGGGCGAGTTGCTGGCCGAGGGGTGAGCGGGCGCGCAGCAGGGCGGCCATGCGGAACAGGTCGGGCGGGGTGCGCTCGAAGCTTGCGCCCTCGGATGTGATCCGGGTGAGTTGCGGATCCCCGGCTGCGCGAATGGCGATAGTGGTGACTGCCTCTGCGGCCGCCCAATAGGGGTCGATGGTTTCGATGTAGCCGGACTGTCCGGGGGTACGCCCTTGCGGGTCGGGGGTGCGGGAGGAGTCGAGGGCGCGGGTGATGTCGTCCGGGGCGAGAAGGGAGGCCACGTGTGACCCGATGGCTGCGGTGAGCACCTGTTCTGCTGTGGCGCGATCCATGGCGTGGCCTCCCTGTCTCGTCTGCTACTGGCGGTTGCGCCGCTTGAGTTCCGGCTCGGCTTCGGGTTCCGGCTCGGCTTCGGGTTCCGGCTCGGCTTCGGGTTCCTCGGCGGCCCGGACTCCCCAGCCGAGGCTGTGCATGTAGTCCACATACTCGGCGGGGAAGTCCAGGGTGTGTACGCCGTCGCTCATTGTGACGCGGGCAGTCATGATCAGGCCTCCACGAGTACGGCGGCCGGGTAGGCGGTGCCGGAGCCGACGCGGGTTGCGGGCTGGGCGACCTGGAATCCGACGCGGAACACGAGGCGCATGACCTTCGCATCCTGCTGGGCTGCGTTGAAGATCACCTTGCCGTCGCCGTCGGAGATGACCATCTGGTCGAACAGGCTGAAGGTGAAGTCCTGGCGGATGCCGACCGCGATCTTCTGCCAATCCAGGGCGATCAGGTGGGTGGCCTTCGGGCTGGTGGTTTTCCAGCCGCCGTTGAGGACCTCGGTGAGGGTGCGCCCGTACAAGCGGTCCGGCTGATTCTCCACCAGGGACGGCGTGTAGATGGGATGCCCGTCCTGGCCGCGCAGCGAAACCAGCTGCCAATTGAAGCCGGGCTCGCACAGGAAGCCGGTGGCGGCGTATCCAGCCTTCGCGAGGGCCTTGCCGAGCTGGGCGACGTCGGCGGTCAGGTCCGCAGTGGCGTTGACGGTCTGGGAAGCGGCGGTGGCGGCGGGGACGATGGCGGTCGGCCACGACGTGGGCTTGTCGTCACCCCACAGGGCGGCGAGGTCGAGCTTGCGTCCGATCGCCTCGGTGAGCAGCGGCTTGACCTCACTCCAGAGGGGGATGCTGGAGTCGTCGACGAGGGCGTCGGGGATGGGGACGAGGACCGCGAGCTCCTCGGCGGTCATGACGACGTCCTTCCAGGTCGGGACGGAGGTCTGCTTGAGGCCGGTGTCGCCGTTGACCCAGTAGGCGTCCGGCAGTTCTGCGAGCACGGGCTGCTTGTAGATCTTTGTGGACATGGGGACGCGGCGGGCGTTGGCGAGGATGACGGAGTCGCGGGTCATGTCCTTGATGACGTCCTTGGCGACCTGGTCGGGGACGGGGACGTTCTCGCGCTTCGCGACGGAGTTAAACGTTGGCATGGTGATGCTCCTTCGGGGTGGGGGGGGTTACAGGAGGCTGCGTAGCCAGTCGTCTGCGCTGCCGTTGCCGGATGCCGGGCCGTGGGAGCTGGCGTCGCGGCTACCCGCCCCTGCGGGGCGGAACAGGTGCGGCTTGGCGGTCTTCAGGGCGGCCAGAGCCTCCGCCGCGCCGGCCGGTTTGCCGTCGTCGCCCACGGTGACCTTGTCGGCGACGAGCATGGTGGCGGTGTCGATGTCGATGCAGCCCGCTCCGTGTGCAGCGTCGCGGATTGCCGCCGACTTGATGGTGGCCGCGAGCTGGTCTCGCAGCTCCGAGGCGGCTTTGTCGGCTGCGGTGGCGCGCTCCAGGGCGGCGTCGCGTTCTCCGGCCATTGCCGTCAGTCGGGTCTGCGCTTCTGTGGCGGCGGCCTGAAGGGGGCTGGTGATGGCGTCAAGGTCCTGCTGGGACAGGATTGGGGTGAAAGCGGGCGGCTGGGCCGCGTCGGTTGCCGGACTGCCGTCGGCGTCGCTCATGGGGACTCCTTGGGGTGAGGTACAATGGGGCGTGGACGGAGCGTGACCCCCCGCCAGTCCTGAAATAACGGGCCGTCGGAACGTGGAGGCCGAGCGCTCCGTCTTTTGCTGCTACTCAGAGCAGGTGAATCTCCTCCAGGACGTTGCCGTTCTCCGACAGCACCCACAGGGACTTGATGGCCGCATCCTTGACGCGCTGGTTGTACTTGGCGAGTTGGGTGCGCACCTTGGCCGGCAGCTTGCCGGCGCCCAGGTCGATGACGAAGTGCTCTTTGGCGACGCCGTGGGCGCGTGCCCGCAGCACGGCCTGTTTGATATGCCCCTTGATGGGGGCGTAGGCGGCGGTCGTCGACTTGAGTTCGCGGGGTTTCGCCTGCCAGATGAAGTCGTTGCTGGAAGGGCGCGGCACGCCCGCCCGCGCGACAGGCTTGGGGATCCACTCAATGGTTTCGCCGCGGCTGTCCATGCGTTCGGCGAACTCGATCTTCCGCGGCGTCAGAGTCTCGCCGTGAAGGTCGAACGGCAGCGCGTCCTGTCGGCGCTGGAAGTGTGTCCGCTCGAGTGGCGTGAGCGGCCTGTCGGGCGGCGGTGAGGGCCAGCGCCAGCCGCCTTCCGGGGGTTCGCCGACCTTGCCGGTGTGATAGGCGGTGCGCCATCCGTCGGATGTGCGTGGCTGCGACCATTCGTCGAATGGATACCCACCAGCCCGCCATGCCTCGTAGCGTTTCGGGCCGAGGATGTCACGCTGCACCTCCTCGGGCTGACGACTGAACCAGTCCGGGCCGGACTCGAAGTCGAGCCCCGAGGGTTCGTTGATGTCGAATCCGAGCTCCTGCCAGGTCTTGGTGCGGGGGAGGCGGGTGCAGCGGCCTTGGTGATGGTCTAGAGGGCCGGGCTCGTCCACTTCGTGCAGGCTGCCGTGCTGCGCGATGCAGGACGGGCAGGTGCGGGAGTCGAGCTTCGCATACCACTGCCAGCCGGCCAGGACGTCGTGGTTGGCCAGGTCGACGGCCCGGGCTGCGGCGCGGTGGGCGTCGAGCATTTCGGTGCGGGCGATGACCAGGGCGCGGGTGATGTTGCCGTTGAAGATTCCCTCAGTATCGGCGACCATGCGGCGGGCGGCTTCGCGCGGGTTGAGGCCGCCGGAGATTCCGAGCCGCAGGGCTCGGGTCATGGCGGTGACGGCCTCTTGGGAGAGGTAGTAGGTGCGCACCGTGATCTGTTGTGTGGTGCGCTCGACGATCGCCTTGAGGGCTTCGGGATTGGGGCGGCGGAAGCTGACGTCGACGCCGTGGGGCAGCTGGGATGCGATGAGCTCTTCTTGGCTGCTGGCGGCGTTCTCGACCGCCAGCCTGGCGCCCGGGGTGAGGGCCTGGCTGGTGGCGCGTGCTGCCTCGAGGATCCGCTCGGCGATGACTCGACGGCTCACCTCGAGGCGAGCGACCCGGTCGAGGTCGCCCACGCTCAAGGCTTTGTCGAGTTCCTTCTTGGCCTCTTGCAGGGCATGCAGCCAGGCGGCGATCAGGTCGTCAGCCTGCCCTTGCAGGAGATGTTTGACGGCCCGTCGAGCCTTGGCGAGGGCCTCGAGGGTTTCGCGCGTGTAGGCCATGGTTAATAGACGGCGGGGATTTCGCCGGCGGCGAGGGCGCGCCCGACCGCCTCCGCGGAGGCGGCTCGCTGCGTGGCGGCGCGCTCAACAACGTCGTCCAGGTCTGCGATGCCGAGGCCGTCGAGGACGTCGCGCGTGGCGAGTCCAAGGTCCTGCTTGATCTGGGCGACCTGCCACAGTTCGAGGATGTCGATTTCCTGGGGTGGCGCCCAGGTGATCACCGGATTCTCTATGCCGAGCAGCTGGGCGAGGCCGCGCAGCACGGGGGTGTTGTCGCGTTGATAGGCCCGGACCCGGGCGGCGAGGCGGGCGGTGAGGACACGCAGCGATTCGCCGGAGGGGACGTCGCTGGCGGTGGGGGTGAGGTAGTAGGGCGGGATGCCGACGATGCGGGACGCCTTGAGCGCGTAGGCGTCCTGCGTAGCAAGGATCTTGGTGAGGTCGGCGGGGTCGAGCTGCCCGAACGGCCCGCCGCCGTCGTGCGTGAAGATCTGCTGCCGGGTGGGGTCGAAGCGGCGCTTCACGCTGCCGGCGATGACCTTGGCCGCGGCCTGCATGTATTCACCGGCGGCGGCGAGGGGGTTGGTGGCCTCCGGCTTGTAGTTGAGCAGGTATCGCAGGGGGCGGGAGTAGGCCTCCCCTGCGACGACGAGATCCGCCAGGGACTTGTTGAGGGCGTCCTGTAGCGGGATGACGTCGTGCAGGATGGATGCCCCGTAGCCCCGCTGGTCGACGGCGCCAAGCTTCCACCATGCGACGGGGGTGGCACCGAAGTCGTGCGGGATGTAGTCGCCTGCTTCGTCGTCGCTATATGCCGCCCACGCCGCGGGATCGGTGGGAAGCGCAGTGGTGTCGCTGTCTGCCGGCAGCGGCGGCGTCGTGAACCTGGTCACGCCTTCCGTGTCGTAGACGTTGATCCGCCCGCGTAGCTGGCCGTCCACCCACACTTTCGCGGCCCAGTCGAGGATGGCGGGATTGTCGGGATGGACGTGGGGGACGATCTCGTCGGCGCGATGGAAGTGAGGGGTGGGGGTGCCGTCGGGGCCGGGCCACACAAGCACGTAGGCGTCGCCGCAGCGCCACGCCTCGGCGTCGACGAGGGAGACGAGGCGGGTGAGGCCCTCTGCCAGGGCGGTCGCTTGGGCGTCTTCGCTGCTGCCCCACGTCTCGACGTGGAGGCGGTCGGTGAAGGCGCTGATGACACCGGGGCACAGGTTTTCACGGAGCTCGCCGAGCTGCTGCCCGTACTTGCGTTCGAAGTCGGGGGTGGCGAACTTGAGTCTATGCTTGCCGCTGTCGTAGTCGCGGTAGAGGCGGTAAAGGTGGGCGCGCCGCTGCTGGGTTTCGACGATTCCGGACAGGAGGGGGAGGTAGTCCATTGCGGCCTCCTATCCGATGTCGTAGAACGTGGTGCCATAGTCCCCGTCGGGCCTGGGGGTGGCGTGGGCGAGCATGAGGGCGTCGGCGCGGTCGGGGCTCGGCAGGCCGCGCTTGGCCATGTCGTCCTTGGATTCGATCTTGATGCGACCGCGGGCGTCGTAGGTGTAGCGGATGCTGCCGAGCTGTGCGGCGAGTGCGTCGTCGGTTGGGTCGAGGTCGACTTCCCCAAGCTCGAATGCTCGGCGCAGGCTCCAATACCACTGGGCGCGGGCGTTGGCGAAGCGGTGGGCGTCGTCGCCGTAGGGCGCCCCGCCTGCTTGCATGTCTGCCACGGGCGCCCCGTAGGCATTGAGCAGGTCGACGACACCTCCGCCAACTCCAACGCCGTCGACCTGGGCGTTGGGCAGCCCGTTGGCGCGCTGGGCGGCGATGACGTGCCCGGCGGTTTGGTCGGTGGGGGAGTGGATAAGGGTGCTGGTGATGCGGTAGCGCTGCCCCTTGCGAAGGCAGAGGACAGTCTTGTCGGCGCCGAAGCGGGCAACGTCGACGCCGAGGGCGGCGGGGCCACCCTCGGGGAGGTCGGCATTCTGTGCGGCAGTGATCCAGGCCGGGTGGATGAGGGTGTCGTCTCCAACCTCGGGGAAGTCGCCGAGGACCTTGGAGGCGTAGACGGGGCTTGTCTCGCCCCAGTTGGCTGCGGCGTCCTGCACCCATTCGGGGGTGGGCAGAAGGTGGGTGAGGCTGTCAGGGACTGGCTCCCCGGTGAAGTTGGGGGATTCGAGGGCGGAGATGCGGATGACGTTCCAGCCGGAGCCGGGGCGGCAGATGCGCCCGAACTGAGTGTTGGGGTCGTCAGGGTTGCCGATGGCGAGGATGCGGCAGTCGGCGTTGGTGGTGATGGCTTCGACGCCGGTGTAGAGGTTGGCGGGGATGCCGCAGGCTTCGTCGAGGATGGCGAGCACGTAGCGACGGTGGATCCCTTGGAAGCCGTGTTCGTCGTGGTCGGCGGGTTTGCGCCCGAGGCCGACGATGTCCTGGTCGATGAGCCATTCGTCGTCCAGCTTGACACGTCCGGGGAGGTTGCCGCGTTTGTGTTGTTTGCGGATTTCCTGCCAGAGGACGGCGTGAACCTGCTTGTAGGTGGGGGCGGTGGTGACGACGATGGCCTCGCCGGGCGGGTGGGTGTCTATCCACCAGCAGGCGAGCATCCCGGCGGTCCAGGATTTCCCGACGCCGTGGCAGGACTTGACGGCGGTCCGGCGGTTGACGGCGACGGAGGTGCAGATTTCCTGCTGCTTGCTCCACAGGTGGGCGTCGAGGCGGTCGCGGGCCCAGGCCGCCGGATCGTTTCGCCAGGCTTCTTCTCGCGGATCGGGGAGCGGATACAGCTCAGCGAGCAGCTGCCAGACGGTGCGAGGTGCGCCCATGCTGCCTCCTCGGGATACGGGAAAACCCCCGCCGGTGACGGGGGTTTTCGGGCGCGTTCGTAGGCCGCTAACGGCAATGATAGCAGGTCACGCCCCTTGTCGTAGGCGACTCTGCGCGATGAGGCCACGGATTTGACCGAGGTCGTACAGGCGCCGCCTCGGTCCCTCGGCAACGGGGGCGAGGATTCCGCGGCGCCGGGCCCAGTCGCGCAGGGTGCGCTCCGAGGTGCCGGTGATGGCGGCGGCCTGTCGCAGGGTGACGGCCTGGACGGTGACCTCGTGCCCACAGGCAAGGCACTGCCACAGGGGTTGCGTGCCGGGGACGCGGGTGAGGTGGCCGACGTGGCAGATGCCGCAGGGTACGTCGGCGGGGGAGGGGTCGCGCACGGCCTTCACTGCGCCCCTGACGGCCCGGTGGGTGGCGGTGATGCCGGAGGCCAGCTCGGGCCATTGCGGGAGTCTTGAGGCCCATTCGAGCTGCCCCAGGAGCCATTCCACGACCGCGGGGATGGTTGGCCGTTCGGGGAGTTCGGGGGGCAGCTCGGGGCGGGTGTCGAGGGCGGTCGCCTCAAGGTCGCGGCACCAGCCCCACAGGTAGGGCAGGACGCCGACGCCTTCGGGGTCGCAGTGTTCCATGCCGGAGGTCCAGTCGGTGCGGTCGCGGGTGTCGAGGAGGCAGAGGATGCCGAGGTCGACGGGGGGTCGGGATCCAGGGGTGGGTCTGCTGGTGCCAGTGGTGGGCCGTCGGGTGATGAGCGCAGCCGGGAGGAGTTCGCACAGCTCCGGCAGCTCGGCCAGGGCTTGGCGGATGGTGTCGACGTCGGGGTCAGGGGCGGTCACAGGAGTCCTTCCTGGGTGAGTGCTGTGGCGAGAGCCTGCGGGACGAACGCGCGCTGCGTATCGGTGAGTTGGAGTTGTTCGAGGAGCTGATCGAGGACGCGTTGGAACGCCTGGGCTTGGTCGAGGGTGGGGCGCTCGCGGGCTTGGCGGAGGTGTTCGGCGGTGAGGCCGATGCGGAGCATGTCGGCGAGGGAGCGTTGCGCACGGTCGAGGGAGCGTTCGTAGACCTGGAGGATGGCTGCGGCCTCGTCGGTTCCGGTGATGACGTTGACGGTCGCCCATGTCTGGAGCTCCGTGATCTTTTCGCGGGCCAGTTCTTTGAATGCCCAAGTTTCACCCGCAAGGTCGGCGTAGGCGGCGACGGGGTCGGTGATGGGTTCGATCTCACGCTTGGCGAGCTCGCCTTGGATGCGGGCCTCGAGGGTGCGGCGATTGGCTGCCGCGAGGGCTCGGGGCGCGGCGCCGCCGTGCATGCGGCAGCGGGTGCCGCCACGGATCGGATGCTGCCGGCAGGGTTTGCCGGAGCGGGTTTTGGCGCCGCAGATCGTGGGGGTGGCGTGGGGCTCGGAGTTGTTGCCAGAGGGCATGGGGTTGCTGCTCATCGAGGGTCCTGCTTGCTGGCGCGCGGTGGGTCGCAACGAGGTGGGGCGGTGTGGGTGTCGGCTGGGCGGGGTGGGATGACGGGCGGATGGTTCAGGGATTCGAGGCCGCATTGGCGGAGGTGGCCGAGAAGCGACCGCCACTCTGCTTGACTGAGGGTGGCGAAGGAGACGCGCTCGGGGCTGGGGCTGGTCACTACTGCTCCTGTTCGGCGAGGGGTTCAATGCCAAGGGCGGCGGCGACATCAGGAAGCAGGTGGGCGGTGACGTAGTCCTCGGGGACGGGAGGAAAGCCCGTGGGGATGACGTGTCGTCTGAGGTAGACCAGTGCCGCGGTGGCCCTCTCCTGCACGTCGGTGTAGTCGGGCTCACAAGGGACATGCTCGGGGAGTGCTCCGCGGGCCAGTGCGATGAGATTCGCGAGACGGAGCTGCTCGGCGACCTCCAAGATGGCGTGAACGGTGGCGGCCTCGACGTGTCGGTCCTCGTAGTGGGAGAAGTGGACGCCGAGTTCGTCGAGCGCCGCTTCGCGGTGCGTGGCCGCAAGGAGTCGAGGGCGCGGGGTGGGGGTGGTCATTGCTGGTTCCTTTCAGGGTTGGGTGAGGGGAGCGAGGATTGGGGCGAGCCCGAGGACGGTGATGAGTGCGCGGATGGCGCACCATGCGAGGACGCCGAGGGTGGGGAGGCCGGTGAGCAGGGCGAGGAGCGTCCCTAGCCTGAGTAGGCATCCCGGCAGGTTGCCGTCGTCGTAGTTCTCGGGTGGCGGGACGCCGAGGCGCTTGTAGATGGCCGCCCCGATGATGCCGGCGACGACGATGGTCAGGCTTGCGAGGGCGGCGAGGCTGCCGGCGACGAGGAAGGCGGCTTCCTTGGGGGTCATGGCTCGGCCTCAGTGCTGGCACAGCCCGGAGCAACGGCGCCGCCAGGTGAGCTTCTCGGGTATGCGGATCATGAGGACTGGTTGGCCCTCGTGGGTGTGGATGTCGGGGAGGAGTTCGCAGTCCACGGTTCCGGCGTTCGCGGTGCCCCAGACCTCGATGTTGGCGTCTGGATTGTGGGTGGAGAGGGCGTCGATGAGTTCTTGGACGGTCATGGGGTTTCCTTTTGTGTTCGATTTTTGAGGGGTGTTGGGGCGTGGTGCCGGGCTTCTGTTGTCGGGGTTACCCGTGGGGCGGGTAGTCGGGGATGGGGAAGTTGGTGATGGAGACGACGTTGTCGGGGAGCTGGGTGACATGGCTGGCCCACCAGCCGTTGTGGTCGTCGTCGAGGCCGGCCTCGACCCAGACGCGGGCGTCGGAGGGGAGGTCTGTGAGGATGCGGATGAGTTCGGCGACGGTCATGACGCGCCCCCGAGCAGGGGGAGGGTGATGCGGATGAGTGCCTCGATGAAGGTGCCGATGGCGATGAGGCCCCCGATGGCGACGACGACCAGGGACGCTTGGAGGATTCGGCCCTCGGCTTCGCAGTAGATGCTCCGGGAGAGGAGTCCGGTGATGGCTGCGACGCCGGCTCCGGCGAAGCCGGTCAGGATGAGGAGGGCTGCGAGGGCGAGGAAGGCGAGTTCGTGGGAGGTCATGCGGTTGGCTCCTGTGGGTCGATGATGTCGGCGATTCGCCGGAGTTCGGCGGCGAGAACGGGGTGGTGGCCGCGGCAGAGCGGGCCCAGCCCGTCGATGTCGAGGCGGAGGATGCGGCCGTGGGCGGCGGTGACGCTGACCGTGATGTGGCGGTCCACGGGGGTGCCTTCGGGCAGGTCTTCACGGCCGCAGCCGATGATGTCGGTGCGCATGGCGGTTTCAGGGCTCCTTTCGGGGCTAGAAGGGCGGGGGTGTGTTGCGGTCGATGTCTGTTTGCGGCGGGGCGACTTGGCGGGCCGTGCAGGCCTCGGGGGGTAGTGGGGGTGGTTGGCATTGGTGGGCGGGGAGTACGTCGATCCTGGGGCTGCCTGCGGGTTGCTGGGTGATGTTGTCGGCTCGTCGCCGGGTGAGTTTGATGCCGCGCCTTCCGTGGCGGGTGAGGGTGTAGGTGGGGGTGCCTGCCAGCTGGTGGAGGGCTTCGCCGAGGGCGGTGAGGGGTGTGGCGGTGACGGTGACCTGGATGGCGGCCTGGTCCTGGTCGAGTCCGATGAGGATCGGGGCCCTGCACTGGCGGCAGTACTGCGCGACGGCGCCGCGCCATCCGCTGGGATAGGTCCAGCCGTAGGGGTTGGGGCCGAGGAAGCGGCCCCTCGGCCTGGGCGTGGGGGGTGTCGGGGTGGTTTCGGGGATGAGGGCTTGCTGGGTCATTGAGGGGGCTTTCCGGTGGGTGGTGGGGCTGGCCATTCGGGGCGTGTTTTTCGCAACACGGGAAGGGGATGTCAGGGGTGGCCAAAGGTGGCCATGGCCACCCC
>ERZ773038.253-NODE-253-length-37116-cov-15.117023_pt1 | contig 37116 bp, 27 predicted proteins | sample MGYA00511665_ERZ773038 | MGnify/ENA primary metagenome ERZ773038 (study PRJEB29015, sample SAMEA2737966) | human oral metagenome | biome: human oral; feature: human-associated habitat; material: dental | place: China | collected 2028 ... | reverse complement strand
TCCCAGTCATACCATTTTTCGATATTCGCATAGTACGCCCACACAGCTTCTTTTGTTGCTTTTATTTTCAAACTAAAACTAAATTCCATTTTATATCCTCCTTTTATTATAAGTGTACTTATTATAAAGGATTTTATATTATTCGTCAACAAACTTCATAAATAAGAATATTCTTTGCTTTTATCAATATAAATGTATACTCTCATCAGAAAATCATTACGTCTTTTGTCTACTGTAAAAATACATTTGACTTTTTATAATAGATACTGTATTATAAGAAAATAGTTTTATATATTCTATAGATTATGAAAGTTATGGTCATCCATGGCTTTTTGTATTTATAGGTAGTTTGTAGAAAAGAGGTCTTTACTATGTCTGATACGAATCAGTTAGAGCGGGGCCTTAAGAATCGCCACGTACAATTGCTCGCCATCGGCGGTGCCATTGGGACAGGCTTATTCTTAGGTTCCGGTCGGGCTATCCATTTGGCAGGTCCATCTATTCTTTTTGCTTATCTCATTACTGGTCTTATATGTTTCTTTGTAATGAGAGCGTTAGGGGAATTATTATTATCTAATCTTAATCATCATTCCTTTATCGATTTTGTAGAGGATTATCTAGGTGATCGCGCTGCGTTCATCACAGGGTGGACATATTGGTTCTGTTGGCTATCACTAGCCATGGCCGATTTAACGGCCGTCGGACTGTATATGCAATACTGGATACCATGGCTTCCTCAATGGGTACCAGCCCTCGTCGTCTTAATAGCTCTATTACTCATGAACTTAACAGCTGTAAAGCACTTTGGTGAAATGGAATTCTGGTTTGCCATGATCAAGGTTATTGCCATTGTATCCCTTATCATCATCGGCTTAATTATGATTTTCTCTGGATTTAGTACCGATGCTGGTGTTGCTGCCGCCTTTAGTAATTTATGGAATTACGGCGGATGGTTCCCGAATGGAACGATGGGATTTATCTTATCCTTCCAAATGGTTGTATTTGCTTTCACAGGTATTGAACTTGTAGGTTTGACAGCAGGTGAAACTGAAAATCCTGAAAAGGTTATTCCAATGGCCATCAATAATATTCCATTGCGTATTATTTTGTTCTATATTGGTTCCTTGACCATCATCATGAGTATTTACCCATGGACAGCAGTTAACCCTGCAGCGAGCCCATTTGTGGCCGTATTTACAGCAGTTGGTATTACCGCAGCAGCAGGTATCGTCAACTTTGTTGTGCTTACCTCTGCCGCATCAGCTACAAACTCTGGTATTTTTAGTACAGGTCGTATGATTTATGCCCTTGCAAAACGCGGTCACGCACCTAAATCAATGCGTCGCTTAACACATAGTAGCGTGCCATATCAAGCGACTATTTTCTCTGCTGCCGTACTACTTATTACGGTTGTACTTAACTATGTAATGCCAGAAGCAGTCTTCGTTATGATTACATCTATCTCTACATTCTGCTTCATCTTTATCTGGGCTATCATGGTTATTTGCCATTTAAAATATCGCAAAAAAAATCCTGAATTAGCGGCAAAATCTAAATTTAAAATGCCTCTATATCCAGTGATGAACTATTTAATTCTTGCGTTCTTTGCTTTCATTCTTATTATCTTGGCCTTGAATGATGACACAAGAGTTGCCTTATTCTTTACACCAGTTTGGTTTATTATCTTATGGGCCTTCTATTCCATGCTCAATACAGGGGATGAAGATACACTTGAAGAAGAACTATTAGACCTAGCAGGTGCTAAAAAGCAGGCAAAAAAACAAACAACAAATGATCACGATGATTATGTAATTTAACACAAAGCCACATTATTCACTAATGTCTGTGTTTGTTTATTGATTTCTTTTGTAGTACCATTCCCTACCGAGAGTTCATCATTCGTCGGCATTTGAAGCATAGTCATGGTTGGGTCTGGTCTAACTTATTTAGCATCTACAGGTTGCATGCCACAGATACTAAGCGCAGTCATAACTGCTAATGTGGATAACATAAATTTATTCATATCTCTCTCCATACTATTTGCAATATATGATATCAACCATATTTTATACAATTTATTATAGGCATAAAAAATACATTTATCAAGTAACTACAGGCCTCAAAAAATAACCGACATGTTCCTCATACAAGGATACATATCGGTTATTCTTTATATAAAACTAATTACTAAAATCCGTGTCCACAATAGCAAATTGTGTATAATCTGGATAACGGTTATGAAGTTCCGCCTTAATCTTTTCTAATGTACCATGTGGATCTTCTTCGTCAAAGTTAAAAATAATATCATAATAGATAATCTTTTTATCTTCTCGTACGTAAAAAGCATGGATCTGAACTACATTGGTATACAAGCTGCTAACTTGATCAAGTGCTTTTTTAATTTCAAGAACTTCTACACTTGGTTGATTTTCTGCGTATATGCCGACAGTCATATTAATGCCAAACTTTTTATAAAGATGAACTGCGATTCCTTTAGTTAAAGGATGGACCTCGCCCACTGTCATCGTATCTGGCAACGAAATATGAACAGAACCAATCGTTTCCCCTGGGCCATAGCTATTTAATACTAAATCATACACACCGCCTACATTTGGATGTTGAGCGATAGTTTCTTTAATGTTTCGGATAAGATCATCATCGGCGCGAACACCAAGCAAATGATTATACATATCCCGTAGAATCTCATAGGCTGCTTTCAAAATTAAGAGGGAAATTAAAGCCCCTACATAGCCTTGAATATCTACATTGAAGAAAAATACGAGGCCTGCAGACACTAATGTGGCAAAGGTAATCACCGCATCAAAAAGAGCATCAATACCAGATGCTACGAGGGCATCAGATTTATATTTCTCACCTTGAGACTTAATGTATCGCCCCATCACAACCTTTACAACGATGGCAACAGCGATGATAGCAAGACTTGGAATATCAAATGTGGATACCTCTGGATGAAGAATTTTATCTATCGATTCCTTAAGGGACCCAATGCCTGCACCGAGAATGATGAAAGCAATAGACATGGTGGTCATATATTCTATACGGCCATGTCCAAATGGATGTTCCTTATCGGCTCCTTTTGCGGCCAGTTTTGTACCGGCAATTGTCAACACCGAAGAAAGAACGTCTGTTAAGTTATTTACCGCATCAAGGATTATGGCGATGGAATTCGATGCCAATCCTATTATCATTTTAAAAATGACAAGCACTACATTACCTATAATGCCCTTGATACTGGCGAGCGTAATACCCCGATTACGTTCAGCACCATTTTCTTGTAAAATCATACTATTACACCTCTTACCTACTATATGTACAATATTAAATAATTTATATGTGTACGTTTATTTGTATTATAGCTTATGGATTATCATTTGTCACTATAATTTTCTATATATTTCTATGAAATCCATTGATTTTACTGAACTTATCAGTCATTCTCATTTCTCAATTAGAAACTTTTATATATTTAAGAATTCATTCTACTACTGAATGCCCATTCTAGTTAAGCTTGAACGGTTATACGGTCTCCAGAACGTATATGGGTAAAAACAACCTTCATTGCGCGTAGTGCAAATGGTTCTCCCGTAGATTTTGCCCCATACAATGTATCCCCTAATAAAGGATGACCTATATGACTAAAGGCCACTCGAATTTGATGTGTTTTACCTGTATATAAGCGAACTGCCACTGCTGTACAAGGCTGATTTCCTAAGTTATGCACAGAATTATCCACAATTCCACCCTGTTTATCCACAGTATTCACTGTGCTGTCCACATTTTCATGGGATATATCCACAATATTTTGTAGGTTATGCACAGAGTTATCCACAACACCATCCGGATAGCGGTGTAAAACGGTAAAATCGGTCCGTGTTTCTATCCCCTTAGAATTTACTTCATAGTGAATGCCATCAATACTTCTATCCATAGGAAACACCAACGAATCCGAATCTGCTTCAACAATTCCTTCAACGATTGCCATGTACCACTTCTCAAAGCTATTATCATCCATTTGTTGTTGATATAAACTTTGGGCTAAACCACTTTTAGCAATCACTATACACCCCGTCGTATCACGATCAAGGCGATTTAAGAAGCGAATTTTTCGCTTAATACCTCGGTCTTTAAAATAATGTGCTATGCCATTAGCAAGGGATACTTGATCCTTTGAGTTTACCGTAACACCGGCAGGTTTATCCACAATGAGCAAATCGTCATCTTCATAGAGAATATGTAAATCTATTGCAATTGGCTCATGATCAATCTTCTCTTTGGCCATAGCCATCCAAATTTCATCGTCTACAGCAACCTCTGTATGAGGTGTTGCCTTGTGACCATTTACATGGATTAATTTCTCATCAAATAACTTTACCATCGCTTTTCTTGGATATTTAGTATCTAGCAGTTGTCCTAATGTTATAGCGTCTGTAGTTGCATGTTGTATGGATTCTATATCCTGGGTAGTAACTGACCAAAAAATATCATCTGGTCTATGCGTTTTTCGTGCCATTACATACTCCTTTCTACGAGTTTTGGATCTCGTGGTATATAATCGAGGAATACACTTGGCGATGTCCCCTGCCCTCGTTGTGATTCATTGGTATAGGTAATAACCAGTTCCTGTTTTGGCCTTGTAATAGCCACATAGAACAAGCGTTTTTCTTCATCCTCATTGCCCTCGCGTAAGGACATAAAACTAGGAAATATCCCTTGATTCATACCCGCCAAAAATACATGGTCAAACTCACTACCTTTTGCTTGATGAACCGTAATAATCGGTATCTTAGACTGCTTACTCATCTGTTGAGGCTCTCCAGCCGTCAAGGCAGCCAATTGCAAAATATGATTGAGACGAGCTAATCCCGTTGTGCCTTCATATTCCTTATCTAATGATTCCATAATACGATACAAATCTCGTATATGCTCAACCTTGGCCATTTCGCCATGACTCTTATAATAGTCTAGTACGCCCATTTGATTCATAATATAGACCAATAATTCCGTCGGATTATCGGTATGCATCTTTCTGCGCAAGGTTGCCATTTGAGACGCAATCGTTGTGAAAGCCGCCTTATATTGATTAATGGCCACCATGCGATCCGTCGTTGTGGGCACAATATTTTCACGGACTGCGTAGATTAATAATTGGCCCGTAGCGATAATATCATCCATCGCATTATGGGTAGGCCTATGATTAATAGGAAAATGTTTCGATAAAAATCCTAACTTATGATTTTCCAGTGTTGGATAGAATCGTCTAAAGATATCTAATGTATCATATACGGCCTTAAATTGAGGCTCTCCTAAATTATGGCGAGCTAATTCATGGCTCAAAATACTAATGTCGTAATTTACATTATGGCCTACAATGATGCGATTGTTAGAAAATTCTTTGAAAGCCTCTAATACAACCTCAGGGCTTTCACCATGCTCTGCTAAATATTCATCCGTAAAGCCATGAACGAGTTGGGATGTACCCACCGATTTACCAGGATTGATAAAACGTTCAAACCGTTCTATTTCATTTCCATCTCTATCAATGCGCATTGCCGCAATTTGTATAATTCTATCTTCTGTCGTGTCAGTACCGGTGCTCTCCACATCGTACACGACAACCTCACCCGCCTCAAGACCTGTTACCAGCTTGGCATATGGCTCAGCTTCAAAGATAGGCATATCCATAAAATCCGTCAATTTTAGCCCTACACTGCGATTTTTGGGGCTTTCAATATCGCGAATACGCGCATCGCCAATGCCCGATACATAGCGTTTAATAATGCGTTTTGCACTGACCGCATCATTAGGATTCATCAAGAGCTTAAAGTACGCCATGATATCCTTGATTTCCTGACGGCGGAAAAATTTATATTCATCGATAATCATAAATGGACGACGTTCAGATTCTGGTTTATCTTGATTATATCGTTCAAACTGCTCACTTAAACGCTGTGCCTTGCGGTTATCGCGAACCAACACACCAATAGATACATCCTTTGGAAGCGCACAAATACGGTCATAAATAAATTTTGATTCCGTATATTCATTACGACAACCTTTCACAAGAATAGGTGCCCCATCACTAGCACTGTTGGCCTCTGGCATTTCATCGTATACAGTTCCAACGAGTTGAGGAAACATGTTCTGCAATGTTTTAAAAGCCATTGTAAACAAGGTACGATTAGAGCGATAGTTTTTATAGAATATGATTTTTAGAGGATTAAAATCTCGAATAAATGCTTCGAGTAATCGGAATGGATCTGAGCCGCGCCATTCGTAGATAGTTTGGAAATAGTCGCCACACAAAAGGACATGATTGCCTTCCCATAGCATTTCCATAACCTTATATTCTAATGAGCCCGTATCTTGCATTTCATCAACGGAAATGTACTGATAGCGACTACACCACCGTTCTCGAATATCAGGATTTTGAAATAGTCGATGAACACCACAAATTAAATCAGTAAAATCTACGCCGTGAACAGATTGTAAACTTTCATCATAACGAGCAATCCATTCATGACCATGCGCCCAAAAGTCCGAAAATTCCTCAGTAGCAAGAGTATTGTAATTATAAAATAATTTCTCTATTTGCTTAGATTGCTCCTGCTCTAAACGTTGTATCGTTCGTTTGTAATCAGCTATCATCGATTCAGAGTAAAATCCATATACAGATCGGTATTCCTTCACCATACTAATGAGACTAGCAAAATTCACATCCCGCATATTCTTTGGTTTATACGGCAAATATAGTTCTTTACAATCCTCTTCATCAAATATAGTCACATCTGTATAGAGTGACTCATCTCGTTTGCCCTCTTGTTGAAGAACGTAAAAACAAAAGCTGTGGAACGTACTAATCTCCACAGCCTTTGCAGGTTGGCCAACGAGGGATTCGATGCGCGACTTCATCTCCTGTGCCGCCTTATTCGTAAAAGTCATGCACAAAATCTGATGCGCCTCGCAGCGGCCACTTTCAATAATATGGGCCACTCGATAAGCCAGTGTATTCGTTTTTCCCGTCCCAGCGGACGCCAACAAGAGGATGTTTCTATCTAGTTCATCGATGACGCGTTGTTGTTCGCTATTGATAACCATGATATCCTCTCCTTATTTTATAAGCCGTAGTATAGAGCGGCCAGAGCCATCGGAATGGGGCCAAATAATACGGTCAAAGCCCACACACCAAAGCCAATATCCATTGGTATATGCAATACATGAATGCATACCATGTATGTCACAATGCCTAATACTACATTTAGAGCTACCTTTTTAATAGTAAAAAAAGCAAGTTTCAAGGCGATAACAATGACCAATACAGATATAATCGCCTCAGTCATAGGCGCTGCCAATAATGGCACGAGTAATACGTTCATATTATCCTTTCATCTCCTGGCGGTTTACAACGGCACCGCCCAAGGTCAATTCATCGGCATATTCGATATCTCCACCTACAGGAACACCGCGGGCAATACGGGTCACCTTGATGCCAGTCTGTGCTAGTAGACGCGCCAAATACAAAGCCGTCGCTTCCCCTTCTACATCAGGGTCCGTTGCGAGAATAACCTCTTGTACGACGCCATCACGCAAACGAGCAATCAGCTCTTTAACGCGAATGTCTTCAGCACCGATGCCCTCTAAAGGTGACAACGCCCCTTCTAAGACATGGTAGAGCCCCTTGTAATCACCGCTGCGTTCTATGGCAATCACATCGCGAGAGGTCTCTACGACCATAATCGTCGTTTGATCTCGATTTGGATTCGAGCAAAATTCACAAGGGTCCTGTGCAGATAAATTAAAACAGATAGAACAATGACGGGTTGCCTCCTTGGCTTCAACAATGGTATTGACCAATCGGTCCACCTCTTCTTGAGGCATTTCCACAAGATGGTACGCCAAGCGACGGGCAGATTTTGATCCAATGCCTGGCAATCTACGCAACTGTTCTACAAGCCGTTCTAATGCGTTTGTCATTTAGAATAAACCTGTTGGCAAGTTAAGACCACCTGTTACCTTACCCATTTCTTGAGACAATAGGTCATCTACCTTTTTGCTTGCTTCATTAACAGCAGCCATCACCAAATCTTCAAGCATTTCCACATCTTCAGGATCAACTGCAGAAGGATTCAATTTCAAAGATTCAATCATCTTTTCACCATTCATAACAACGGTAACAGCACCGCCACCTACAGATGCTTCTACTGTACGAGTTTTTAACTCTTCTTGCATTTTTTTCATGTCAGCTTGCATTTTTTGAACTTTTTTCATCATGCCTGCCATATTGCCCATGCCTTTACCAAACATTGTATTTCCTCCTTATAGGACTATGAAAGTCCTTGCAAAATAAATTAACTATATACTGAAAATTATAATTTACTCTTCTATGACCTCTACATAAATGTCATGGTCTTCTGAAAGTTTCTCTAATGTTTTAGCCAACAGTGGGTTTTGTTGTTCTTCAACGCCCATATATTCAGGGTCCCACTGGTATTCACGCTTTGGGACGGCTTCTACCTCCACGGTGGCACCGCTATCCATAGGCCGATTGATAACTTCACCATCATCGGTCATCACCTGTGTTCCATCTAGACTCATAACAGGTATACCACCGTCATCATGAGTCGTCGGTTTCTTAGTAGAAGACTCCGCATCTTCCTTGCTGCTTGGTGGTTTAATTCCTCGTGCCGCAAGAGCAGCTAGCGCAGCCTGTTTAGCATCATTACGAGCTTCAGAACTTACAGTCTCTGGAACTGTTTCCGCACCAGATGGAGTCTCTCTACTATCCAGCAAATCTGCTTCTATCGGTGATGGTGGAGCCTCAATAACCGGTGCAGTCTGTGATCTCTTAGGTTGTATAGCTCGATTAGACCGTGCCCCGCTAGCCATCATATATTCTTTATAGACATCTGTCTCTATATCGACAATCTCTAAAGACACAGAATAGCCCAACGCATATTGGAACGCTAATGCAATTTCCTTGCGATTTGCTTCATTAGTAGCCAAAGTAAGGGATATCCCCTTTTTAAAAGCTACCACTGCTTTTTCACGATCTACATAAATAACTTGGCCTTGACCAATAATATTATATGCTAATCCCTTATCGTTGTCCTTTAGATATTTTATCACAGTAGTCTGAATGGTTCTATATTCTCTGGAGTCCACCATGGTTTCACCGATAACAGCAGCTTGGCTAATACCTGTATTCTTCTGACCACCCGTATTTCTCGTCGTTCGAGATGCGTCTGTCTTAGGTGGTACTGCACCAGAAGTCTTCATCGGTGGTGGTGTCATCCCCACACCATGTATAGGTGGTGGAGTCATCCCCACACCATGTATAAGTGGTGGAATACAATCATCATCTACCACGTTTGAGCTCGATGCCTGTGGAGTAGCCACAAAATTAATAGATGGCGCCATCATAGGTGGGCCTTGTTGTTCTAATTTAGCTAGCCGATTGAGTACGCCTTCGCGTGACTCGCGTTCAGACTGTTCTAATGCAGACAAACGGTCCTCCACATCGTCATGAGCCTTTGATACGCCGGCGCATAAAACCAATAGGCCCATTTCAATAACAGTACGTGGATTATCTACCTGTTTCGCATCACTCATGATGGATTGCAACTGTTTAATATATTGATTGATGGTACCAAACTCAATTTCTTGTGCTTGTTCTAAGAATTCAGTGCGGAACGAATCATATACCTTTAATTCCTCAGCATCGGGAGCGACCTTAGCAATCAATAGAGCCCGTAAATGTTGCGTAAGGGCCTCCATGATTTGAGCCCCATCACGTCCTTCACTGAGTGCATTTTGAATATATTTCAATACAGCTGGGCCATCTCCATTATGCAAGGCAGATAGGAATTTAATAATCCAGTCCTTACTAACGAGGCCAATGAGTTCCTCTACAACGGCCGGTGTAATCTCGCCACTGGCCATGCCCACACATTGATCGAGAATACTTAACGCATCGCGCAAGCCACCATCCGCATGAACCGCGATAAGACGTGCTGCATTATCCTCTAAGGCAAAGCCTTCTTTTTCCGCAACATATTGTAACCGCTGTGCAATATCATCAGATGTGATACGTCTAAATGTATATCGTTGGCAACGAGATACGATGGTAACAGGTAGTTTTTCAATCTCAGTGGTCGCAAAGATGAACATCACGTGATCTGGTGGTTCCTCTATCGTCTTTAATAGAGCATTCCACGCTTCATTGGTAAGCATATGCGCTTCGTCGATGATAAATACCTTTTTACGCCCCTCTACAGGCATAAACTTTACGCTTTCACGTAAAGCACGAATTTCATCGATACCACGATTCGACGCCGCATCAATTTCGAGGACGTCCATAGACTGACCACTCAAAATCGATTTACATATGCTACATTCATTACAAGGATGGTCTGTAGGGCCATGTTCACAATTAATGGCACGTGCAAAAATCTTAGCCATACTCGTCTTACCAGTCCCACGAGGGCCGGCAAACAAATAGGCATGAGCCACCTTATCCTCGCGAATAGCGCGCATCAATGTATCTGATACTTGATGTTGTCCAACCACATCGGTAAACGTCTGCGGCCGATACTTACGATATAGCGCCATATATGCCATCGGAACCCCCCCTTTCCCCTGTAAACAGTCCGTAATTAGCAATACTTTATTATACCATATTACGCAAAAAAGAGGGCGTCCTTTCACGTCCTCTTTGAATATAACTAGTACTTTATTCGGTTCCAACAAGCAAATAAAAAAGCGGCCCCACAGGCCGCCTTGCAATATTCGATCACGACAGCCCCCGGGTTCCCCGTGGCACATGAAGGTTACCGCTTAGTGCTGCTACCTCTCAGTCCTGACACGATTCACAGGCCCCCATTGCACGGGCCCGAGGACTGCCATGATCCAATATTGCAATACAAATATTATATATTAAAGGATAGTTAAAGTCTACATCTTTTTATATCAGCGCTTAGATTAACCAAACAAAAAAGTAACTATTTATTATAAAATTTACAAAACATTATCAACTTACCCCTTCCCAAGATTACTAAAAATATAGAATCACACTTAATAGGTAAAATTTTCTATAATAAAGACGAAATATATCTCATTATAAAAACCAACTATACTATCACAACAATTGTATAGTTGGTTTTTACTTCTATTCATTTCAACAATCTATTAGCTATCGTTATACTATATATGTTCTTTTATAATATCTAAAATTCTATTAATTTCTAACTTTAGCTCACTTGTATCACTTATACGTGGAACAGATAGCTGTTGTTGATGAAAAATTTGCTCTGCTGTTACAACATCACAATTTAATAGCTTTTGTGTTTGATTCTTAAAAAAGTCTTTTCCCTCTTTTTCTATCCCTTCCCCCTCATAATTAATTGCTTCTTTCAATAAAGTTTCTGGCGTTTTATCCTTACCTAAAAATATTACATACTTAGACCAATAAGTAATTATTGCTCTATAAGCATTATATAGTTCATCATTATTATCTGAATCATGATTTCCATTTATTGGTAGGTTTTTAAAACTCACACCAGTCAAATCTGTTATAATATCTTTTAAATTATGATTCTCACTGACTGGAATCCGATCACTATCTATTACACCATCAGCAAAATATTCATTTTTTAAATATCTAGAGTTCTCAATCGATTTAAATTTATCACCATCTAATAATATTAGATATTTTTTTAAACCACAAATACCCCCTAGTTTTACCCAATTATTTATAATCGACTCAGCTCCACCAGGATGTACTCTTATTTCAACATTGTTATGTAAAATATTATTATCAGTTTTTTTGATATAATAATCAAGTAAATACTTAACTAATTCATCTTCAACAAATACTATTAATTTTGAATCTATACTAGCTCCAATAGAATAAAATGCCGACCTATAATCTACAGAGTCAGAAATACTTACAGTGTTTTCTATTCTTTCTAGTAACTTAATTGCTTCTGGCGGAAACCCTTCAATAAAATGTATAGAGTGCGTCGTCACTACAACTTGTAATTTTAACTTTAAAGTTGTAGCAATTAAAAAGTCTCTAAATCTATATATGGCTTCTGGATGTAAAGAAATTTCAGGTTCATCAATCAAAACTAACGAATTACTTTCAGCTGATGTAATTTTATCCACTAACAAAATCAATCTAGATTCACCTGATCCCGCAAAGGCCTCCGAATATTGTAAGCCCTTTTTTTTCAATAAAATCGTCTCAGCAGGTCTAATCATACAATCATTTTTTTGTAAGTTGGTATACAAAGAATGTTTGATAATACGAATATACTCATACTCCTCATCCATAATTTTGGAGATTTCTTTTACCACTACATCAGAAAGAAGCCTATCCTCTAGTAGACGGTTTCGCCCCTTATAATTCAGTTCTTCAAGGTTCCTTGATATATAATTTCCTAAAGGTCTTGATCTGAAGCGAATAAATTCTTGCCTAGATTTTATCGATTTTGAACCCTTATAAGTTGAGTGATAAAATAATAAATCATAAGCCGAAACATATTCTTTATTATCACAAAAAACTACATTTTTCTCTAAATTTTCCCATCTAGTGCTGTACTGGCTTCCTAAAGCCTTAAAGTCTTTCTGATCATAATCAGTCATATCATACTGTTTTTGAGGTCTTGCTGGTTCCCAATAGTCTAGCTTGTTCTTAGTATTGACACGAGTTTTTAAAACTTCTACTACTCTTCCAGCCTTATCATGATAGTACGAATAAATCATACACTGTTTTGATTCTTTTCCACTATCTATAGTATCAATTTTATCAACATCTGTACTAAACCAATATTGTCCTACACTTTTATTTCCTGGCACACCATAAAGCGCATGAAGAATCGAGGTTTTATTCACACCATTTTTTCCTACCAAAATAGTTATAGGAAAAGTAAATTCAATCTGCAAGTTTTTTTCTAAAGCTTTATACTTAGGAAATCTAATATATTCTATCCATGGAGCAAAATCAGCTTTTTGAAATTTAAAACTATTTTTTAAGGAATCTAATAGGTTAGTGTCACTCATGTTACACCCCTCGTAACTGATTATAAAGATCTAAAAAATATCTTCCACTTGCCGCAGAAAGCTCTACTGGAACAGCGTTACCAATTTGCCTTGCAATTTGGACCTTATTCCCTAAAAAATTATAATTATCAGGAAATGACTGAAGTCTTGCAGCTTCTCTTGCACTCAAAGCTCTATCTTGAGTAGGATGTCCAAACCGACCTTTAGTATATGACATACATCCTGCAGTAATTGTAACGGAAGGCTTATCTAGAGCTAACACCCCATAAACATCTCCATGACCACTTATCTTTTTATGACAATTCAAAACTAATTCCTCAGGCAAACAACTTCTACTTCCACCATGTTCTCGAATATACCTAATCCTCCTTAAATTTATGTCTGACAAATTATTACAAAAATGATTATATATCACCCTAGGATTATCACCTTCATCAATTACATATGCCTCACCAGCACAAAGTGGAGGTAAGTCCATAATCACATTAACTGTATTCCATTGTCGTAATAATTTATCACCATGTTTTGAGTGTGTAGGTTGTGGTAAAGAAATCGTAATATTATTTTGATTTGCTAAGTCACGTCTAACACCATGTAAAACCATCCGCTTTCTTATTTGTGGAACACCGTAATCCGCAGCATTTAAAATTTCATATTTTATATCATATTCAATTTTCAAGTTATCTATAAATTTTGAAAAAATGTTATTTTCTTTTTTTCGTATAATTCCTGATACATTTTCCATTAAAATGAATGGTGGTCTAATTTCATCTATTAACCTTAAATACTCAAATATCAAAAAATTTCGTTCATCTAAAGAATCGCCCTTACCTATACTAGAAAAGCCTTGGCATGGAGGACAAGCAACTAATAGTAACATATCATGATCATTAAGATTAATACTATCTATTAAACAATCTCCAGAAATATTTTTAATATCATCATTTATTAATAAGGTTCCAGGATTATTATATGAATATGTTTCAGATGCAATCGGATCAATTTCCACACCCGCTCTAACATCTATCCCTACAGAGCACAGCCCCTTAGTTGTTCCTCCAGCACCACAAAACAAATCAATTGCAACTAATGCCATTATAGCACCTCTATTTCTGCTAACTTTAGTAAAACGCCAAATATATAAATTTAACAATAATATGTCCAATATTATTGGATATTATTATAGATGTTAATATTAAAATAATATGGCGAACCGATATTATCTATATCAAATTCACTTTAACAATATTATATAAATAATGAACTAAGTTTTCTATAAAAGATTTCCAAATAAATAATATTCTAATTAAGTCAAACTTTGAGGTTAATGGTGAAATATTCTTTTTATACCTCTAATACAAACTATAAAAAAACACCTAACACACAATAGAATTTTACTCTATTTATACGTTAAGCGTTTTTTCTAATAAATCAAGATAGATTTACTTTCCAGATATTAACAACAATTAAAGGTTTGTAATTATCAACGAAAACATAAGGAATTAAGCATATTTTTCTTTGAATGCAGCTAATTGAGCCTCTTCTAAGGGCAAGCCTTCTTCTTTGAATCGTTCAATAGCAGCATGCATTTCTTCATATGCTACAGGAACAACCTTAGTAAATCTATTTGCAAAGTTATTCCAGTTTTCAAGGATATGACGGCCTTTTGTGGAATTAGTATGCAATACATGTTGTTCTACTAATTCTTTGATGCGTTTAAGGTCATCATTATTAGCAGGACGTAATTCTACAAGGCCTGTATTTACATAACGTTCATCGCAATCGAGGATGTACGCATAGCCACCGGACATACCAGCTGCGAAGTTACGACCAATTTTACCAAGTACGAGAACTTCGCCACCTGTCATGTATTCACAACCATGGTCGCCTACACCTTCCACAACAGCTGTAATACCACTGTTGCGAACGGCGAAACGTTCGCCAGCTACACCATTGATAAAGGATTTACCAGATGTAGCACCATAGAATGCAACGTTACCGATAAGGATATTTTCATCAGCTTCAAAGATAGATTTCTTAGGAGGATAAACAACGATGGTACCACCAGATAAACCTTTACCAAGGTAGTCGTTCGCATCCCCTTCGAGTTCTAATGTCATGCCTTTTGGAATGAAAGCACCAAAGGATTGACCTGCAGAACCTTCAAAGTTCAACTTGATTGTGTTATCTGGAAGCCCGTTTTCACCATAACGACGTGTTACCTCAGAACCAACCAATGTACCTACTACACGGTTAATATTGTTGATTGCCAATTTAGCGCGAATAGGTTTTTGATCTTCGATAGCAGGACGGCACATACGCAAGAGTTTAGACATATCCAATGTGCGTTCCAATTCATGATCTTGATCGATGGTATGCATATGACCAACAGATGCATCGATGTATGGATGGAATAAGATACGTTTCAAATCGACACGAGACAATTTGAAATTATCGTCTTGCGATTTTTGACGAACAAGGTCGATACGGCCAACGAGTTCAGCTACGGAACGGATGCCTAAACGAGCCATGATTTCACGCAATTCGCGTGCGATGAAAATCATTAAGTTTTCTACATATTCAGGTTTGCCGTTAAAGCGAGCACGTAATTTTTCATCTTGCGTAGCCACGCCATAAGGACATGTGTTGAGATTACATACACGAGCCATTTTACAGCCTACAGCAACGAGTGGTAATGTACCAAAACCGAATAACTCAGCACCAAGCATAGCTGCAACGGCTACGTCGAAACCAGTCATCAATTTAGAGTCTACCTCTAATTGAACGCGGTCACGCAAACGGTTAAGCATCAATGTTTGATGAGTTTCAGATAAACCAAGTTCCCAAGGCACACCAGCGTGTTTTACAGATGTACGACCAGCCGCACCTGTACCACCGTCATAACCAGAAATCAAGATATTATCTGCTTTTGCTTTCGCAACACCAGCTGCGATAGTACCAACGCCAGCTTCGGAAGTCAATTTAACGGAAATGCGAGCATCTTTATTAACGCATTTCAAATCATAAATTAATTCCGCCAAGTCTTCGATGGAGTAAATATCATGATGTGGTGGAGGGGAAACAAGTTCTACACCTGGTGTGGAGTGACGAGCCTTGCCGATTTCAGGATATACCTTTTTACCTGGCAATTGACCACCTTCACCTGGTTTAGCACCTTGTGCACATTTGATTTGCAATTCTTTGGCATGAATCAAGTAATTTGCAGTTACACCGAAACGACCGGATGCAATTTGTTTTACTTCAGAATTCATGCTATCCCCATTAGGTAATGGTTTAAAGCGTGCAGAATCTTCGCCACCTTCACCGGAGTTAGATGTAGAACCAAGACGATTCATAGCAATAGCGATTGTTTCATGCGCTTCTTTACTGATAGCACCATAACTCATTGCGCCTGCTTTGAAGCGTTTTACGATGGATTCTTCAGGTTCAACCTCTTCAATAGGAATACCGCCACCTACAGGATAATTCAATTCCATCAAGGAACGCAATGTAACATGGTAGTCATTGCGAATCGCTTTAGAGTATTCCTTATATTTTGCATAATCCCCATTAATTAAAGATTCTTGCAATAGCTCAATAGTCTTAGGGTTGAATAAATGTTCTTCCCCGTCTTTTACAGGGCCATACCAACCGCCTGGTTCGAGAACGGATTCGTCTTTTTTGAAAGCTCGATCAAAACGAGCTAATGCTTCTGTAGTAACACCATATAAACCAATACCACCAATACGTGTTGGAGTGTTTACGAAGTATTTTTTAATGAAATCAGAGTTAAGACCTAATGCTTCAAAGATTTGAGCACCATGATAGGAACGCACTGTGGAGATACCCATTTTGGACATAACCTTCATAATGCCACCAACAGCAGCCTTAATATAGTTTTGTTCCGCTTTTTCTAATGTAATATCACCAAGGCGTTTGCGCGCATGTAAATCTTTTACTGTTTCAAAAGCCAAGTAAGGGTTGATAGCAGTTACGCCATAGCCGATCAATGTACAGAAATGATGTACCTCACGAGGTTCACCAGATTCAAGGATCAAGCCAATTTCTGTACGCAATACTTTACGAATCAAGTGATTATGAACGGCTGCCACTGCTAAAAGTGCAGGAATTGGCGCATGGTTCGCATCAACACCACGGTCAGATAAAATCAATACGTTCTGATCTGTACGTGCTGCTTCTTCTGCTTTTTCACACAACTCTGTAAGTGCTTCGCGCATTCCGTCTACACCCTTAGATGGGTCAAAAAGGATTGGCAATGTAACAGATTTCATACGACGGCAAGCAAGGGCTTTGATGGATGCCAATTCTTGGTTTGTAAGGATTGGTGTACGCATAGACAATGCATAGGTACCAGTCTTATTAGGATCTGTTAAGTTGCCGGAGTTACCAAGCATTACCCGTGTAGATGTAACCATTTCTTCACGAATCGAATCGATTGGAGGATTTGTTACTTGCGCGAACATTTGCTTAAAGTAGTTGTATAGTAATTGTGGTTTTTCAGAAAGGATTGCCAAAGGCGCATCAGCACCCATTGCGCCAACAGGATCTTTACCATCCTTTGCCATAGGCACAATCATGCGTACTAAATCTTCTTGAGTATAACCAAATGCTTGTTGTTGCTTAAATAAATCCTCTACAGCTGGCACATCGCTTTCATCAGCTTGTGTAATTTCCGATAAATGAATAACATGTTCTTTTACCCATTCATCATATGGCAATTCAGTAGCAATGCGTTGTTTGATTTCATCATCGGAAATGATACGTTGTTCAGCCGTATCGATAAGAAGCATTTTTCCTGGTTCCAAACGACCTTTAGCGCGAATATTTTCCGCATTTTCATTCACAACGCCCACTTCGGATGCCATGATAACACGGTCATCTGTTGTTACATAGTAACGAGCAGGACGCAACCCATTACGGTCAAGAACACCACCGATAACAGTACCATCTGTAAAGCCCATAGCAGCAGGACCATCCCATGGTTCCATCATAAAGCTATTGAATTCGTAGAAGTCATGTTTTTCTTGGCTCATGAGCTTATTGCGTTCCCAAGGTTCAGGAATCATCATCATGATGGCATGAGGCAAGGAACGACCTGTCATGTGCAAGAATTCCAATGTATTATCGAACATAGCAGAATCAGAACCGCTATCATCTACTACAGGGAATACTTTTTTAATATCAGGGAACAATGGAGACTCAGCTTTACCTTCACGAGCATTAATCCAGTTTACGTTACCGCGAATTGTATTAATTTCACCATTGTGAACTAAGAAACGGTTAGGATGCGCCCGAGCCCAGCTTGGGAATGTATTCGTACTGAAACGGGAGTGAACCATTGCCAATGCAGATGTAAAATCAAGGTCGCTCAAATCAAGGTAAAAGTCACGCAATTGACCAGGAGTCAACATACCTTTATATACAATTGTTTTAGAGGACAAGGATGCAATATAAAAGTCGCTAGATAGTTCCTTACTCAATGGAATAATGCGTTTTTCCGCCAATTTACGGATAATATATAATTTACGTTCAAATTCCGCATTATTCGTTACATCAGGGCCCTTGCCAATAAGAATTTGAATCATCCAAGGACGAATAGCAGCTGCTTCCTTACCAACTTTAGTACCATCTACAGGCACTTCACGCCAACCGAGAACGACTTGTCCCTCTTCGCGTACTACTTCTTCAAAAATACGTTTTTGCTCATTGCGAAGACTTTCATATTTATGCGCAAAAATCATGCCCACACCATATTCGCCTGCTGCAGGTAAATTGATGCCCAATACTTCGCATTCACGTTTAAAAAATTCATGTGGGATTTGTACCAAGATACCAGCACCATCGCCTGTATCCTTATCTGCACCAGCACCACCACGATGTTCAAGGCGCTCTAAAATACGCAAGCCATCATCGATGATATCATGGGATTTTTTGCCCTTAATATTTACGACAAAACCCATACCACAGGCATCTTTTTCAAATTGGCTACTATACATGCCATTTGCTTCGAGTCTAGCCTGATCTAAACGTTGTTGTTTAATAACGCTATCATTCATCTCCATAGCTTTTGTACTCCTTCTCATATCACTTGATGTTTCACAACCTTTATAATCATTATATATAAGCCTTGTGAAAGTTACTTCCATTTCAATATTCATATAAAATTTAGATTCTATAGAATTTAATGTCTATACACAGTATACCAAAGTCCACTGTAAATTGATAATATAAAAACCGCAATCTAACTTGCGGTAAAATCATAGCCATATGCGTATTTTGTATACATGATTCATTATTCGAAAATAAAAAGGGGAAAATTTTTCCACCAGCCGATTCCACTTGGCCCGCAAGGCTTCGTATGGCTAGCGTCAAAATTTTAACCCCTTCCCTTTACAGTACTACTACTGGTAGTTATTAATTAAGCAAATACTTCATCAAAGTGTGCTTCATCAATCAACGTTCCTACATAGAAATCGCTGAAGATACCATATCGTGCACTCGCTTCTTCAAAGCGCATATCATAAACAATTTTCTTGAATTGGATATCATCATTACTAAAAATAGTAACGCCCCATTCCCAATCATCAAGACCAACACCACCTGTAGTGTACTCAGATAGTACTTCTAAATATGGTCTACCAGTGATGCCATGTTCACGCATCATTCTACCACGTTCTTCTTGAGGCAACATATACCAGTTATCATTGTCTTCACGCTTCTTCGTCATATTATAAAAACAAATATACTTATCCTTTGGTACAGTTGGATACAATTTCGCATCCACTTCAGGCGTATCAAGCTTAGCTTTCACATATGCACTAACCTCTGTTACAGACGTATAAGAATACGTTTGAACAAGCACAGACGCAATCGTTAAACGACGGAATTTGCGTTCCCATTTCGCCAAATCCTCAAGAGACGGCGCCAAAATCCACAACAAAAGATCGCCCTTATAACCATTCACATCATAGAATGCATAACTGCCCGCTTTAGCTTGATGCATAGACTCCAACTCAGCCAAAAACGCCTTTAACTCACCGCGAGCCTCAGCCTTCTCCTCTGCATCAAAACAATTCCAAGCACTAAAATCCATGGAAAACACCATATGTTGACTATGCCACCCCTCAACAGTAGGAATTGCCTTACCCATACAATCACTCCTTTTCACATAAAATATATAAAACACAATTTACAATTACAAAATCGAGGCCCTAGGCCATGACCATTCTCCTCTAGTTTAGGCTAAAGGACCTTGTACTAGCTGGAGACTAAAATCCGCTACAGTAGGCAATGGATAAGCCTTCTGAAGCGACTTTAGTAAGTCGAGGCCCTAGGCCGAAGACCGTTCTCCTCTAGCCTATGTTAAAGAACCTTGTGCTACGGTTGTCTAACGAATTCTACCGTAGGTGACGGATGGGCATCAATAGGTAACCATTGTACATTCAGTATCTACTATTGTAGACGATGGATAAGCCTTCTGAAGCGACTTTAGTAGGTCGAGGCCCTAGGCCGAAGACCGTTAAGCTAGCTGGAGCTGAAGAAGGCTTATCCATCGCCGGCAACGTAGTACTTATACCAACGGCCTATTGATGCCCATACCGAACCGGCTACGTAGAATTACAACCGTTGCACAAGTTCCTTAGCCTGTTTTACCCCATCAGGTATCCCAATCCCATCAAACGGTGTCCCAATGAGATACAAGTTAGGATAATGTTCTTTCACATGCTCACGAACGGTTGCAATAGCAGCACGATGTCCCACATTGTATTGAGGCATACAATGTATTAAACGGTTGATTTTAATCCATTCTGGATTAGCTTTAAAGTTCATAATCCGTTGAATTTCTTTAAGAGCTAACGCAGAAAGTTCTTCATCACTATAGCGTTCCACCACATCATTACCAGGTTTACCGATAAAGACGCGAAGAACGATTTTATCGTCCGGTGTTGTTTGCGGCCATTTTTGATTCAATATGGTACACGCCGTTAATGGTGTGTCTGTTTTACGAGTAATTAACAAACCAGAGCCTTTTAGTTCGCCATCAAAGGCTGCTTTATCAAAGGCCATGATTGCAATAGCACAACTGGATTGTTCCATGTTGCGTACGCCATCAAATCCAGTATCCCCCATAAACCAATCTTTATACGTAGCCGGTGGTGTAGAGATAATCAACATATTAGAGGTTTCTTCTCGACCATTCACATTATAACGATACACAGCATCAGCATACGATATATCTCGTACGAGGGCATTTGTAGTTAATATAACATTGGATGGCATTTGTTCCACGATTGCACTTACCACGCTTTCAAGACCACCCGTTAATTGTCTAAACATACCGGATTGTGATGCGGTTCCTTTTGATGCTTTTAGATTTCCATTCGTTTGCTGAGTACTAGATTGTTTCTTATCAAATTGAGCATCCGTCATAATTCCTTTACCAGCACGAGGAACATCGCCTTCATTAACAGCACCTTTAGCAGCCTTAGAGACACCAGCCTTTTGATGGCTCATCTTAGCCGCAATCATGCCCTTAACCATATTCCCGTATTTTTGTTCTACTTGAATAAAATGAGGAAATGTAGATAATAGGCTGATTTTATAAATATCCCCACCATAAATGCCCGCCAATAATGGTTCAATTAGTTTATCCATCATTTCTTGACCTAAATGATAACGGAAGAAATGACCAATCGATACATCGCCATGAGTATCTAAAGGATATGGTTTCTTAAAATAATCAAGACCAGCACGCAATTTACCAGCCCAGGAAATTAAGGTTGCTTTCACAAAAGGCATCATTTCTGTAGGGACCCCCATGATGGAACCACCTGGGATTGGATGAATGTTACCGCGGTCATACACATAAGCCTGACCCGTTTCATTAGATACAAGCGTATCTGCTAAACCAAGATCTGTAATGAGATCAGTCATTTCTGTTTTGCGGCCCAAATAGGAATCCGGTCCTAACTCAACAACAAAATCATCTACTTGTTGCGTTTGAATTTTACCGCCAAATCGAGGGGCCTGTTCATATAATTGTATCTGCCAATCTGGTTTGGCATGACCTAAATAATAGGCTGCAGTAAGCCCCGTAAGACCACCGCCAACAATCGTTACCTTCACTTATTAATCCTTTCTTGTATAGCCTTTGCCATGGCCTCCATAAATAGGAGATTTCCATTAGGCATAGGCAGACGTTCATATGTGGCCCCTGCGTTCTCGACGATGTTACGACAAATAATATCATTATCATACAAAATTTCTACATGATCGCTAACAAATCCAAAAGGGATACATATAATGCGTTTTGCTCCATCTGCAAGAGCCCGTTCAATGACACTTTCAATAGTAGGACCTAACCATTCACCATAGGGCGCCGCACTTTGCCATGCCTGATGCCAATGGTTTAAGCCTACTTTTTTCGCAAGTTGGTTTGATGCAGATATAACTTCATCTTCATAGTTTCCAACCGTTGAAGTAGGTACACTATGGGCAGAGAAAATACTGGCTGTATCAGCTTGTAATGGATTAGCTGCCATCAACTGTGAACGCCAGTATTCAAAAAACTGCGGTCTATTCCACCAAGATTTGATAATTTCACAAGATATATCCGGATACGCTCGTAATATAGAATGTAATTTCCGTTCATATGCGCCCGTTCCAACCATAGAATAAAACGGCGATGTGACAATGCATAAAATAGAAGTATACCCTGCAGCTGCTATGGATTCTACAGCTTGTTCCATACTATTAGGCATATGAAGATAGGCCAAATACATCGCGTCTATCTTCAATAGTGATTCTAGAGTTTTCTTTTGCTCTTCCCCCATCGTCTGCAACAGCTTATTATCCCATTGTCCAATAGCATCATAACGAGCGGTTAGAACCTCCAATTCTCGTTCTGTCGGAATTTTTCCGCGTCGTATACTCGTCAAATAAGGTAATAAATCAGATGGTTGACGAGGTGTACCAAAAGATAATAACAGTATAGCCTGCTTCATATTATCGGCTTTCACGAGCCCACAATTCACGGCTCTTTTCATGAACATAGTCTGTCAACCAATGTAATTTTGCTGGATCCGCCTCAGGGAATACACCATGCCCTAAGTTAAATACATGTTTACCATGACGAACACCATCCATTAAAATTTCATCTACTATCTTGGCTATTGTTTTTGTATCCCCGTATAAATAAGCAGGATCAAGGTTCCCCTGTACTGTTTGTGTAACACCTCTATCCTTAGCTGCTCCAAGAGAGCTTCGCCAATCTAAGGCGATGACATCGAGAGGTAATTTAGCCCAAGTAGAAACAAGGTGGTCTGTACCGACACCATTCATAGCGAGCGGTAAGTTAGGGAATCTAGATTTTACTGTGGAAATAATACGTTTCATATGAGGAAAAATAGCTTGCTCATATTCTGTACTATTAACGGCACCCACCCAAGAGTCAAAGATTTGTAAAGCATTAGCACCAGCGCGCGCTTGCATTGACAAATACTCGATGGACATATCCGCTAGTTTTTCCATGAGTCCATTCCAAATTTCGGGTTCGCTGATTAACATCCCACGAGTTTTATTATAACTTTTCGTAGGACCTCCTTCAATAAGGTAAGACGCGATAGTAAATGGTGCACCACAAAAGCCAATAAGAGGTACATCAAGCACCTCGGTAGTCAACAACTCAATAGTCTTGGCAATATACTCTACCTTTGTTGCATCAAATGTATGTAATCGTTCAATATCTTCTATACGGCGAATCGGAGTATCAAATACAGGTCCTACACCAGGTTTAATATCCACATTCACGCCAATGGCCACCATAGGGCTCATAATATCCTTATAAAGAATAGCCGCATCAACACCGTATTCTTTAACAGGCAGTTCTGTCACTTGTGCACACAGTTCTGGTTGTTTGGTAATTTCAAACAATGTGTACTTCTCTTTTATCTTACGATATGCAGCCTGACTGCGCCCTGCTTGGCGCATATACCATACCGGTGTTATGCCAGGGTTCTTGCCCTGAATCATATCTAAATAAGCAGTATTCAAACTTCCACCCCTTTCTACAAAACACACCCATACATGTATATAAGTTTTTATATTAGAATGTCACGCCATATTAAAAGTGTACCCCAAAAGTGATGAATATGCAAAGCCACTTATTATCTATATTTTTAGGGATAGAAATTTATGCACGTTGTAATATATGCGTATCTATACCAGCAATAGCTTGGCCCATGTAATACACTTGTTGCTGACACGTAAACAACCAAATTTGTTGATGTTCACCAAGTTCAGCTAACAACTCAAGTGCACTCTTTTGGCGATCTTCATCAAAGCGGACTAAGATATCATCTAATATGATTGGCAATGCATCCACTTGGTACGAAAAGACCTTTGCTAGTGCCAAACGCAACGCGAGATATACCTGATCCGCTAAACCACTAGACCAATGATGAATCGGTAATCGTTCACCCCGTTCATTCAAAAGGGCTAAACTGTCTTGCAAGCCCCACATATCAAATGTATAAGCACCATTCGTTAAACGTTTAATATACTGAGATGCTAATTCTAACATCTTTGGTTGTGACTCTTCTTCGTATGATTGTTGTGCTCGTTCCATACAATGAGCGATGACAACTTGAGTGGCCCAATCTTCCAAGGCAGATTCCAATTCAGATTCTAACTCTTGTCGTTGTTGAATAGCTTCACGTTGCTCTTGGTCAGATCCCAATGCACGCATAGCTTCAACGATTTGACCTCTCTTTTCGTAGAGATTTGCCATCGCATCTTTGCGAGCATGTAGCTCTTGGTCTGCATGAGCTAGCTCATCGGTCCAGTTGTCTTTATTACCCTCACGCAAGCGGCGATAGAATAAATCTTTATTTTCACCATCTGGAGTTAACAAATCAAGCTGTACTTGGCTTTGTTTGTAAATCGTTTCCCATTGCTTAAACTGATCTTCATCAATGAGTTTTTGACGATATTCATTGGCGCCGGACAATCCACTTTTTTCAAGCAATGCTTTTTGTTCAAGTAAAAGTTCCTTTTCCTTGCGATGCCAATTATCATACTCCATACGATAGCTTTTACGCTGTGACTCTTTTTGCTCCCAACGAATCATTTGTTGTTGAAAGTTCTTATATTGATTATAAATACGTTTTAACTCAGTAGGGGACACAGGTGCTTCAACACCAAGGTTGTACCACAAAGTAACGGCTTGGTCCTCTATGACACGCAATGCTTCCTTATGCTCATCCAATCGCTTTTCATAACCTTCAATGGTCCGCAATTGTTCAGAGTACTGGTCATATTCATGCTTCATACTAAAGAAATCATCTTCATCGAGACTCTTAGCAGCCCCTTCAGGAATCCACGCTTGCCATGCAGCCAAGGCTTTTTCATAATTAGCTTGTAGTTGTTTACCTTCATCATTGTAACGTTGCTCAATAGCAGCGGTTTCCAAGTTCGGCACATCAGATGTTGCCACAGGTAAAGGCACATCTAATTGTGTTTCTAAATACGCTTTACGTTGTTGTAATCGTTCTAATTCACGCATGCATCGCGCTATATCAGAATCATCTACATGACGAAGACGCCATCCATACCAGAATAATCCGAGTCCCAGTATTAATAGAATAATACCACCTATACTATATAGTACAGATTCTAGCGCAATGAGGCCTGCCAAGGACATCAACACACCAATAACGGCACCGATTCCGCCAATACGTTGCAACCAAATCGGCATGGAGGCCATACGAGCAGAACCGTTATCTCCTATGCGGGACTCTAACTCTGTTATATCAGACATGACCGCTTGTAATTCTTGGTGAGCCCACTCATTAACCGGACCATTATCGCCAGTTTTAACGGATGTGCAGGATTCACTGATTTTTGTTTCTTTTTGCAAGGACGGTGCTTGGCTTTGCCAATATAACAATTGGTCCTTTGCAGTGCGGAGACGTTTAGATAAGCGTTCTCCTTCAAACCAATTCACATCAGTTGGAACTGATTCATCCTTGCGCCATGAAGATTGTAACTCTCTCGAGAAATCAAGTTGCTCTTTAACCTTAGCAATGTAGGCTTCGCCTTCTTCACACTCACGCCGTAATTGTTCCCACTTTGCACCTTGTTGAATCAAATCCTCTATATCTTGTCCATAGGTAGTAAACGGACTATTAGGGTCAAAATTTTCCGGTTTTAGTGCTTCTTCTTTATCAAGCCAAAGCTGCATATTCTGACAAGCTTCACGAAGACCCTCATCGATACTAAAAAACGCATCCCGATCTAGTGTGTCAGGAGATGTAAACTGTTGCATACGACGACGCGCCTCTTCGCTACGTCGATACGTATCCCATGCACGAAGTACCATCTCTACGCCTTCACGATAGTCTTGCCATTCTTTGATTTGATTCTGAATTTCTGCTTCTGTATCCTCGGAAGCCCTTAACGCTTGTTGTAATTCTACATACTGCGCTTCATGTTCACCAAGTGCAGATAAACGAGCCTTATTTTCCTGTAATTGATCTATCAAAACATTGATGCGGCGTTTGCCTGATGCAGACGCAACCAGTAAGTTATTAGCATTGGTTTCAATGCTTTTTACTATACCACCGAGTTGCTCGCCCCCTTCAGCGCCAAAGAATCTAGCTCGTACATCTACTTCATTGAGTATATCTACGCCTTGAAGGTCCTCTAACGTAAGGCCGAATATGCGGTTATACGTTTTTTTATCAAGCCCATGCCACCACAATTGATTCGGCTCGTCCTTTATGCTAGGATCACCAGGAGAATAAAAATCCAGATTCTTGTTTTGTCGGCATAAATGATAAGTCGTCCCTTCTTTATCGAACTCAAGAGATCCACTTACATAACCATATTTTTTATGTTTACCGCCAAACAAAAGAGACCGCATGCCTTCTAGCAAAGAGGTCTTACCACTTTCATTAGCGCCATATACAAGCTGTACACCGTTAGGACCGGATTTAAATGTCCAGTTTTCATACGGTCCAAATGAGTCGAGTCGAATCTGTTTAATGTTCATCGTTTTCCCCCATTAACACCGTAACCCCTTCTATTTCACTGCGTTCCATAACTCGTTTCAATACATCATCTGATAACAAATCTAAATAACTGCCAAGTCGTTTAGACTCAGGACGATTGACCAAGATTTGACGTACTGCCTCAACATCAGTAACGGTTTCATCATAGGCGCGTAGATAATCGCCTACCATGTCGGATAATAAGCGGCGTTCCGCCAAGTTGACAGCAGATCGCGTCTTATTAATCATGCGATAAGGCATAACAAAAATAGATTTACTTTTTTCCTCTGATTGTGATTCTCGCAACCATAATTTCCGAACCGCTTCATCAACACACAAACGATGAATTGCGCCCGTTCCAACTAAATGTACAGATACCAAGGTGTTCTTATTATATTTCTTACGCAAGGACTGCTTTTTATGGCTCAATAAATCTAATAACTCACGTTCAGTTTGTATGCCTGCAATATCAATCTTAATATCTTCAAAACGAATGGCACTGGTCTCAATAAATTCTAGTTCACAATGTCCATTGTGTGATACATTGACCATATAACATCCTTTAGCACCAAATTCCTTGCGATGTAATCCTTGGGGATTGCCTGCATATACGACCATAGGATCTTCTGAAAGCACCTGTGATTTATGGATATGGCCTAATGCCCAATAGTCCATGGCGCCTTGCATGATATCCGTCAAATTACAGGGCCCTGTTACATCATGATGTTCACTGCCCGCACTAGATCCGACCGTTCCATGCATGACAGCGAGGGAAAATTCATCCCGTTCAAAGGCTTTATATTGGGCAGCAAAATTAGTTGGTTCATTGCCATGACCACAGCTGATGCCGTAAACACCACCAACTTCAATATTATTAACCATCAACGGAAATCGTTGTACCTGTGTATCCGAAAACACATGTACATTATCAGGCATAGATAAGCCAGCGCGCCAGCTTTCAGCAGGGTCATGATTACCTTGCACCATATATACTGGAATATGCGCCTCCCACAAGCGATACATGGCGCGTACAAATCGGACCTGAGCCTCTAAGTTATGATCTTCACTATTATACACATCGCCACTGATCACAACGGCATTAACGCGTTCTCGCACGGCGATTTCAATGATATTATTGAAAGCTTCGTATGTTGCTTCTGCAACGGCACGATCTACATACCGACTCATCCCCATAGCATATTGAAAAGGAGCCCCTAAATGAAGGTCTCCACAATGTATAAAACGAAAGGGTTGCATATTGTCTCCTTTCCTAACTTATAGAATACTAACATCTAATTATACTATATATTTCTATATAATATGTAAAATATCATATTGTAAACTAATTTATTTATATAGTTGACAATTCGTATTTAAGAATACTACAATTACATTGTAAATATATTCGTTTTTATAAGTTAACAATAGCAAGGAGGCTATAATGGCACTTCCAGTAGAGCAAGAAACCCAGGTGGGTTCTTATGAAAAAATATTAACCATTGCCAATCGCATTTTACATGGTGGGGAAATCACTAAAGAAGAAGCAATCGATTTAATCCATACATCCGATGAAGACACCATGATTTTATTAGCCATGGCAGATAAAATAAAACAACATTTCAATGACAATTCCGTCGATATTTGTGCAATCGTAAATGCTCGTTCTGGTAAGTGTCCTGAAAACTGTAAATTCTGTGCACAATCTGCACACCACAATACAGGCGTTCAAGAATACCCATTTATGGATGATAAATCGATTTTAGAAGCTGCTAGAAAAGCAAAAGAAGCCGGCGCTATTCGCTTCTCCATTGTTACAAGTGGTCGAAATACTTCTAACCCTAATGAATTCGACCAAATCTTACGTGTGTTAAAAGAAATTCGCGAAAAAATGGGTTTAGAAATTTGTTGTTCTCTTGGTTTGTTAACCTATGAACAAGCCCTTCAGTTAAAAGAAGTTGGTGTTACTCGCTATCACTCCAATATCGAAACGGCACCAAGTCATTTCCCTGACATCTGCTCCACACATTCCTATGAGGACAAGATGTCTACCATAGAGAATGCCAAAAAAGCTGGCATTCGCGTTTGCTCTGGTGGTATCTTAGGTCTAAACGAAACGCTAGAACAACGCGTAGAAATGGCGTTTGAACTTAAACGCCTTAACATTGATTCCATTCCATTAAACATATTAAATCCGATTAAGGGTACTCCATTCGAACATAACAAAGCGTTAAAACCTATGGAAATTTTACGTACCTTCGCTGTATTCCGTTTCATTTTACCTCATGCATTAATTCGTACCGCTGGCGGTCGAGAAGTAAATCTACGTGATTTACAATCGTACGCACTAAAAGGTGGTCTTAATGGCATCATGGTAGGTGGTTACTTAACAACCGGCGGTAGATCCCCTCAAGACGATTTACAAATGATTAATGACTTGGAATTAACCCGTACAACCGCTCAGCTATAAACTAACGGTTGTTTCCAATCACTAGTGGATATCTTACATTTTACCAGTCTACAAAGACGGTAACACCTCTGCGTGTTTACAATACATTTACACATAAAAAATCCCTAGCTAGTTGCTGTCTAGCTAGGGATTTTTATATTCAAAATTTTAAATTTATATTTATATCTAAAATATTAAATTTAAACTATTCTATTACCATAACAATCTATAAATGGCTTGACCATTCGTATTGCCCTCAATCGGTTCAGGATCTTTGTCATCAGGACTTACATAGTACCAATCAGTCGCTTGTGCTGTATTCGAATATGTTATGAGGCAAAATATGGCCATTAAAGCTATAAGCAACTTCATAGTGGCTCCCTTTCTAACCCAACAACAAAAGTCTTATAACTAGAACTTTTTTAAATATTTTATAAAAAAATAAAGAAAAGATATTATTTCCCTCTATTATCACATCAAGAAGTATAGTATTTATCAATATTTAATAAACGAATTTTATATTTCATCTAAATTTCATAAAATAATTTTTATGAATTCATTTTATTTTCATCTTATTTACTTATAATTACCATATCAAATGATAATTATAAGTAAATATTCCCTGATTACTTGATGTATTTATCTCCCGACAAGTAATACTAACCCCAAACCTACTACTTGTTTAAATACATAGGTCATTTGATGTTAATACTAACACTCCCCTTACATGAAAAAGGACTCCATATTGAGTCCTTTTTTTTCGTTGCCAAATCTATACACTTATACAAACAAAGCTGCCCTAGGGCAGCTTTTTGTTTTGCAATTCACGACCTAAATCAGAAGGTACAGGTGCGATAACAGTCACCTGCTCAGATTGTCCATATGGTATAAATGTCAACGAATAGGCATGTAAGGCCTGTCTCGTATACGGGTTATTCCGCGTACCATACATAGCATCACCGATGATAGGGTGACCAATATGGGCCATATGAACTCGAATTTGATGCGTTCGTCCAGTTAGTAATGTAAACTCTAACAACGATTGTACACCATCATGTTCAATCACACGATATTCAGTTACAGCATCTTGACCAAATTCATCAACACAGCGGCGATTATCAAATACCGGATCCACACCGATAGGTTCATTCACCACACCATCAGATGTAATCTTTCCTTCTACGAGACCGCGATAAACACGGTGAATTCGACCTCCTTGTAGCTGTTTAGTGTAATATTGCTCTGCCTCACGGGTTTTGCCAAACATAATAACACCTGTTGTATCTCGATCCAAGCGATGAACAGGCCGAATTTTATGAACTTCGCCGCGTTTAGCATAATAGCCAGCCACCAGATTACTCAATGTATGATATTTCGTTTGACCTGCTGGATGAACTAGCATAAATGGAGACTTATACACCACAAGCGTGTGTCCATCCTCATAAAGAACCTCTATAGGTCCTTTTTCAACCTCTACACCATAATCCTTATCTTGTGGTAACTCAATAGTAATAACATCCCCTTTTTTTAGCGTACGCTCGGAATGAGCAACACGGCTATTTACCTTCACCCGTTTCTTACGGAATATCATCTGCACATTTCGAGAGGATAAAGAAAATCGCTCTTTTACATAAACAGATACGGTTGTATCTATCTCTTCTTTTACTGTATATGTTTTCCAGCTCATATTACCACCATTCGTTGATATATGTATTTTGTTTAGGATATACCATATCTAAATAATCAATCCAATGAGATTCGCCTTGCAATTTTCCTTCAAACACAAGATCTTTAGCTGAAACAGCGCCCATCAACAAAGCTGCTAGACCGCCAATGTCTATAGTGATATCGATTTCATCCACAGACTCATGAGAAATGCGTTTTACGTTAGGTAAAGTGCTTTCACCTAGGGTAAGGACAAATACACCATCATTCCAATCGCATAATGTATCGGTAACCTTAATATTTAGTGTAATTGGCATCATAATGGCTTCTGGATTAACAGGTACCGTAGTCAACGCTGTTTCTACGTCTACAATACGCACCATCATATACGGCATCGTTGTATGACCTGTTTTTCCATCAGGAACAAATCTATAACCGGTATCATGCAACCCCTCATTCCATCGGATGCTTTCACCTTGAGAGCGATGATTATAAAAATAATTAAGCAAACCACGTTGAGCACGACGTGTTGTATATACAAATTCTGTAACTGGAATTTCAGGGGCACCCAAACGATATACGGCGTAGCCCTCGATTTGGCCTTCATCATTTTTTACGACCGCAATATTCACACCTTCAGCAAAGAAGCTTCCCAATAGGCGCTTCCACTCCTTCTCGCCGCGCTCTGCATAGCCGCACAAGTCCTTTGTATACGCTTTGTAAACAGGATCAAGCAATGTCCATTGTTCTACATCATTTAACAATCCAAAGGATACTGTTTTATCCGTCAAAGGACGCAAATTTTCTAATGGCATGGTTTGTACCCATTGATGAGCATACAAGTCCCAGCCATATTGTTGGTAAAAACCGGCCTTTGAAGGCATTAAAATGGTAATACCTTGACCACGACGGCGCAATTCCTCTAAGGAGTGCAACAATAACGCACCACCTACACCGCCACGACGTGCGGCTGGATGAGTGGCAACACCAACCATGTAGCTAGTAGGTAAGATAGCTCCGCGCACATTGATGTTGTATTGGCGCAAATGAACAGTGGAGAGCAATTGTCCCTCTTGAATACCTACAACAGTATTCTCTGGTTCATAACAGTTAGAAAAATAATATTGAAAGAACGGATCTTCTTTTGGTTCAAAGCAATACGCCCAAAGTGCTTCTACTTGTGGCGTATCTTGTGATGTAGCAATTCTAAAATCCATACTAGTTCCTTTCTATCCAAACAGATCTAGGCTATATATTTCATATAGTAGAATGTATTTCATAGGGTAGAATGTATTTCACACACTCTACCCTTTATTATAACGGAAAAGAGTGGCACCATACAGTACCACTCTCATATTCGTTATTAAATTGACCGGATTATTTACCGCCCGTTGCATTATCTGCTTCATTAGCATATACAGCATCATATTTTTCTGCAAAATGATCAGGATTATAAGATTCCTTCGCTTGACGAAGACCAGGCAAACCCATATCTTCTTCACGATTGATAAACTCTACATTGCTAAATTCATGGCGGATAAATTCATTATTAATTGCTTGATACAAACCGCGAATATCCGGATTGGCTTTTTCGATGTGAATTAATGCCATTCTATCATTCATTAATTCGCCGATACTGAAAGCCTCTACGCGGCCAAACAACTTAATAGCGCCGCCTTTTAGGCCCAATACATCCCAATGATCAAAGAGTAAATTAATAGCCACTAATTCATCTTCAATACCTTCTTCGTGATGGGTTTCCACCCAAGACGCTGCTGTTTCACGGCACAATGGAATGATGTCTTCTGTAATTGGCACATATTCATAGTTGGAATATTGCATACGGAATTGATTCAAGTGATTTTTCTTTTGACGGAATTTCTTACCAGACAAATTGATAAGATCTTCAGACTTATAAATATATTCGTAGTTATCACGGTCAGTTGTGAATACGTAACGGCCTGGGCATAGTTCCTCCATCCGTTCTTTCACAACCTTGCTAACACCTTTGAAAATGAATGGTAATTTATTTTCTACAAACCATTCTTTTGCACGCAATAAACCATCGAGGAACTTCGCATCCTTACCAGCAAATGGAGGTAATAGGAATGGATCGCGCTTACCACCACCTTGGATGTACAATACGCCATTTTCCTCAGCCCAACGAATGCCATAGGCTTCTTGCCACATATACAATGTAGTAAAGCAATTATCCGACGCTTCGTAATGATGTTGTTCAAAATATTTATCGATTAATGGTTTATCTCTTAATTCAAAACGTTTAAATTCTAAAATAATAATCTCCTCCTTTTCAACACTCATGGTTGCTAGTTTCTAACTACACATAAGATATTTATTGAACCTTCACCTTTTCACCTAGTTCAAAGGTTCCCTTGGTTGTAATAACTTGTTCACCTTCATTAAGGCCTGTCATGATGGACACATACCCCTCTTGTTCATCCCCTACTTCAACGACACGTACGTCTACCGTATTATCAGCAGTTAATACATATACATATTTCCCATCTTGATTTTCACGTACTGCCGCAGCAGGAACAACGAGCATCTTAGCTTGAGCACTAGATTCGATGGTCAAACTATAAAATTCACCGGCCTTAATAGCTCCTTTTTCGTTGTTGAAAGTAGCCTTAACTAGTACACTTGGTACATTTTCAGGCTGATTTGTATCTATATAGGTCAACTCACCTGGAATATCTGAATCACCGACATGTAAAGACACTTTAATGCTTGATTTTGCCTCTGGGCTAGCTAATTTCATAGCCGCATCACGAGGAATACTCAAGGATGCCACCATAGGCGTTTCTTGTTGTATCAACATAAATGGACGATCTGCAATCGCCATTTGACGATCTTCATTATAAATAGCAGTCACCACACCGGCTATAGGAGCCGTAATATTAGCAGCTGCTATCTGTGCGGATACTTGAGCAATTTGTGCTTCAATAGCAGCAACGCTTGCGCCATTGCCACCACCGCCACCACCACTTGTGTTTGTCACAGTTTGAGGTCGAGACCGTTCTAAAATACGATTATATTCCTTTTCTGTAATATTGCCAGCTTCACGCATCTGACGTGCACTTTCAAGTTGTGCACTGCTAACCGTAGGCGCCGTCGTTGTCGTTGTTGTTTCAACAGCAGGCGTATAGGATTGGGCCGCACTAAACTGACCTTGTAAGGACACTAATTGTTGTTGAAGCGCAGACGTATCAATTGTCGCCACCACTTGACCTTGTGTTACCTTATCGCCTACCTTCACAGCATACGTAGCAGCACCTGATACAGCGGGCGTAATAGTGGACTTATTAAGAGCTGTTACATTTGCTTCATTATGAATTTGTAACGGCATATCTTTATAAGTAACATCGGCGACGGATACCGTAGATGTACCACAACCTGCAATCGCACATACAACAATAACCAACAGAACCATTACGGCACCAAGTCGAAATTTGTTCATACTTTCACCTTATCTCTATCCATTGTATTGATTTTTGTCAATACCTTAGTATATCACAAAATCAATAAGAATTATATGAAAGCTAATTCCCTATATGATTAGATATTACTGGGCAGAAATAATATCTGCTATAATATATATAAACAAGTATACACATGGAGGTTTCTCATGGAAGAACGTATGGATTTTAGAATTTTAAATAATGGTAGCTTTGTGCCATCCATCGGATTTGGCACCTACAAAACAGGAACGTCGGAGGAAACGGAGCAAGCTGTAATGAATGCCTTACAGGCTGGATACCGTTTACTCGATACGGCAGCTTATTATGATAACGAAGAAGCCGTCGGCAAGGGCATGAGTGCATCTGGTATTAATCGGTCCGATATCATTGTAACCACTAAAATTTGGCATACCAATGCCGGTTACGATGCTACGATGCGCGCTGTTGAAAGTTCTCTAAAGAAGTTAAATACTAATTATATAGATATCATGCTTATTCACCAACCACTAGGTGATTACTACGGCTCTTGGCGCGCCATGGAGGAATTATACGCCCAAAACGTGCTGCGCGGTTTGGGTCTGTCTAATTTCTACGAGGACCGTTTAATCGACTTGCTATACCACTGCAATGTAAAACCTGTTGTCAACCAAATCGAGTGCCACCCATTCAACCAACGTAAATCCTTGTGGGAATTGATGCGAAAACACCAAATTGTGGGCATGGCTTGGTCCCCATTCACACGCAATCGTCAACCTATATTTGACCACCCTATCATCAAGAGCTTGGCTGAAAAGTACGGTGTTAGTAAACACCAAATTATCTTACGTTGGCACATCCAACGAGGCATCATTCCATTGCCAAAAGCAACAAGCTTAGAACATATGAAATCCAACTTTGATGTCTTTGACTTTAAATTATCCATTACAGATATGGATCTCATGGAGTTACTTGATCAAAGAGCGTTTTTGGAAAATCATCATACTGCTGCGGGGCTTGAAAGAATTTTAAAACTAAAATAACTTGCTGAATTGCTTCTAAGAAATCATTCATTGCATTATAAAGAAATCCCCCTTCCGTCAAGCCTCCACCGGCCAGGTCTGACTCCGCCCTGCGGGCTCCGCAGGGCCAAAGTCGTTTGACGAAAGGGGGATTTCTTCATCACACCATCAGCAAATTCTTCTAAAGAAGCAATTCAAAATCAGTGTCATATCATTTTAAAATTCTTTCAAGCAACAGACAATAGAGAACTTTTCCAAAAATGCTCTTTGATTTAAGAAAATATTAAATACTTTGAAAGTATATACAACAAGCATCCCCATAACAGCTGCAGGTAATGCCTTACCTAAATACTGTACAAAAGCTGGCGCCTTTTTACCAGGTGGAAAAATAAGAAAAGCGGAAAAACGTGTAAGTAATGTAGCTGCTACGACAATAGCAACAGTAATGACCATTTCAAAACTAGTCAAGATGTACACCTCCCCACTTATACGCTATATAACACACTACAAGCATACAGCCCATGGAGGCTAGCATAAATAAGGATTTGCCCACCAATAGTAACATTACTACTGCTACAATGGCCCCAACAATACCAAACCCACGGATATTATTATTTTTTGCATTAAATAGCATTTCAAGGAATATGACAATAAACAAGCCAGGTAGTACAAAATCAATGCCACGCAGATCTACAGCGGCCAACAAATTACCGAATAACCCCCCCACAAAGGTACTCACAACCCAAAAGGTATAATTAAGCCATGATATATGAAAGTAGAACCATTTTTCGTCAACATCATCAGGCAACTTCGTAGATACATTGACCGCAAAGCTTTCATCACACATCCAGGCAACCGTAGGAAACCATTTCCATCCCATATTGACATATCTCTGTAGAACAGATAAGCCATAGAAGAAATGGCGACCATTCACAAATAAAGTCAACATAAACGCATTCACCGGATCAAAGCCTGCCATCAACAGCCCAATAACTACGAACTCCATAGAGCCCGCAAAAATCGTACAGGCTAATACAGGTGCAGTCCACCAAGGGAATCCCTGACTGGTAGCATACAAACCAAAACCTAATCCAAGGAAGAGAAAACTAAGCCCCATGGGAATCATAATAGGCAGTGCAAAAGAAAATGCACTTCGATGTTTTATTTCATTCATAGGGCTCGCCCCCTTTCTTTAATAGGTTAATCAATTAATTCGATTATAAGGCACGTGTTAAAATTTCGCGAGCCACTTCTGGTGTTACATCACCTTATTCACCAATTTGTGTCATACCATGATTTTCTAATTGCTTCACAATTTTATCCACTGCTTCAACGCCAAGGTAGAGGCCCACACGTGGTTAGCACGAATGTCGTAGTTTTCT
>ERZ773038.248-NODE-248-length-37621-cov-12.918703_pt1 | contig 37621 bp, 59 predicted proteins | sample MGYA00511665_ERZ773038 | MGnify/ENA primary metagenome ERZ773038 (study PRJEB29015, sample SAMEA2737966) | human oral metagenome | biome: human oral; feature: human-associated habitat; material: dental | place: China | collected 2028 ... | reverse complement strand
GAGGTGAGACGACGAAATCGAATTCTAACGAATTACCGATTTCTGTCCCACTCTCATTTGTCTGTTAAAATATTTACCAAAATGCTTTGTAATTTTAGATTTTATGGTATAATAAGGCTAGATATCAAGCAGAAGCCCTAGGCTTTTTTATTTAGGAAAGGACAAAACATGGACAGTTTTGATAAAGGCTGGTTTGTACTGCAAACCTACTCAGGCTATGAAAATAAGGTAAAGGAAAATCTCTTGCAGCGCGCTCAGACCTATAATATGCTGGAAAATATCCTGCGCGTGGAAATTCCGACTCAGACCGTACAAGTAGAGAAAAACGGCAAGAGCAAGGAAGTCGAAGAGAACCGCTTCCCAGGTTATGTATTGGTTGAGATGGTCATGACGGACGAAGCTTGGTTTGTCGTGCGGAATACGCCAAACGTAACTGGATTTGTAGGTTCACACGGAAACCGTTCGAAACCAACTCCGCTCTTGGAAGAAGAAATCCGCAGCATTCTGATTTCTATGGGACAAACGGTTCAAGAGTTTGATTTAGATGTCAAAGTGGGCGATACTGTTCGCATCATTGACGGTGCCTTTGCTAACTATACTGGCAAAATCACGGAAATTGACAATAATAAGGTCAAGATGATTATCTCTATGTTTGGAAATGACACGGTTGCAGAAGTCAACCTCAGCCAAATTGCTGAATTATAATTTTTGAATGCATGAAAAGGAGTCGGAAAACATTTTCCGCTCTTTTTTGTTAGCAGCGCTGAGATGCTTAGACAAAGAATGGTGTTTCTGCTCTCATTGCAATTCATTAAACTTGACCAATACGTAAAAAAGACAAACAAAAAAGCCTGATTTTTCAGGCTTTTGGTTAGTATAAAGTCGGATTTAAACCGATAAAAAAGGCGGTAGACGGATTAAATACTATTGATTTAATGGGCTTTATTAAGGTTTCGCCCCAAATCCGCCCCAAATTATGCAATCAGGAATATTTCTTTGATTTTTTCAAAATTCTTTTCTGCCAGTGCCTCCATCTGATGCGAATAAACTTTCAAGGTTATATCTGGACTTTCATGTCCTAATAATTTCGATATGGTCACAATATCTACGCCCTTTAAAATCAAATACGATGCGTAAGTGTGGCGCAGACTATGATTTCTTACTGGACGACCTACAAGCCTTTTTATCAGCTTGTTACAAGCCGAATTCGAAACACCAAAACATACCCTATTTTTAATATTGGCCTGCCAGTGTTCTTTTTTATAAGTTTTCAAAGTCTCGATTGTGATCCTATCAATCGGGACTTTTCTTTTTGATGTCTCATTTTTTAGATCAGCAAAATCTTGCGTTTTTGAATAATCAAAGCTCTTATTAATGTCTATTATCCCGTTCTGCAGGTCTATGTCGTTCCATGTCAGACCCAGAGCCTCTGAGACATGCCAGTGACTGAAAGCAGGTAGAGGGTGAAATAGGACACGTACTGGATGTTCGAGCGTGTAGAGGCTATTAGATCCTTATACTCGCTCTCTTCTAAAAAGTCATTTTCTTCAGATCGGTTTTCGATTTGTGATTTTACTTTTGCGTCCTCTGCAAAGTTGTAATTGATCACTTGCTCTCTAACCGCTACTTTCAAAGCACCTTTAATTTGATAGTGGAGTTTCTCAAGTGTTTCCTGAGCGTATTTCTCGCCAAACTCATTTAATTTTCTTTGATAATATAAGGGAGTTATATCCTTTACTTTCAAATCTCCGAAATATGTCTTGATGTGCTTAAGGTTTTTGGTGTAAGTATCCCAAGTCTTATCCTTGACGTGTGGTCGCTTATAAACATCGGACCATGTTTTGACAAAATCATAAAGCGTGACGTCTTTGTCTGTTAGGATATTTTCGGATAGGTTATCCTCTACCTCCCTTGCTGCAGCTTGAGCTAGTTTTTTGGTCTTAAAGCCTGACTTTGATTTCTGCTTATACTTGCCGTCAGGCCCTTTGTAAGAGATGCGATATTCCCAACCGTTATCCCTTTTTCTAAAGTACGCCATTGTTTTTCACCTCACTTTTTGATAAAATGGGTATAGTAAAAGAGGCTTTTGAATGCCTTTTTTGCTATACTAGATCAGTCCTCACGCTGCCGGCCAAAGCAAAGCGTGAGGATTTTTTTATTTTATATGCCAAATGGTCAAATTTAATTCAAAATAGAGTTCTTTTTGTTGCGTAACAACTTTCTCTAAATTTGATGATAGTGTTTTATACGGACCACCCCTTCCCGTCAAAATTGCATCATATCTATATTTAGGATTTCCAATGCAAGATGAAAATCTTTTGGCAATTTCTGCTGGAAGATAGCCAACAAAAGTATTATTTATTAGTACTTTGACGGCATTTTTATCATGTGGATTAGTTGGCTCACGCTGCAATAAAACATCAACGGTCTTCAGCTTATTATACTTATAGACAGGTTTCAGACTGCGTTGCAGATACGACTTGAGCTCTTTACCAGTTTTTCCGAAATAATGCTCATAACCACTTAAATAGTCAGCGGCAGCAAAAGCCTCCTGCTTATGATAGTTCGTTCCCATTAGACGAAATTCATCATGGTAAATGATTTTATTTTTGGGAGTAGTACTAGCAATAGCCTTACGGTTATTTTTACCAAAACCAAAGAAAGAAAACAATTTCATAATATTTCCCATTTCTTAAATTATCTTAGTTAAATTATTAAATTCTTCTTTAACCATTGCTTCGTCAGCAATGGTTTTTAAGTTATTCCGCTCCATAAAATGAACATAATTAAAACTTGATACATCATCTAATTCTTTGAGTTCTGCTTTAAGTAAATGATGTATCATATTACGGTTTGCTTGTAATTCGCATTTTTCCCGATTGATCTGGTACTCATTTAATGAGTGTCCTATATGACCGAGTTCATGAAGTGCAACCTTTTTCTGCTCAGAATCTGATAATCGGATATCTAGGGCTAGAATGTTAAGTATTGGGTTATAAAAACCTTAACTATGCCATCCAGTCCCATCGAAGTAGCACAAGCTAACGCCCTCTGAGGCGCATAATTCTTGTACAGTCATAAAAACACCTCTATTTATTTTTTAAATGGGCTTCAAGAACAGCTGTGATAAAGTCTATATCTTCTTCTGACAAAGGTTTACCATCAAAAAGCATGGAACCTGCTGCAATTTTTCTAAGATCTAATGGTGATGGTTCTGGATTATTAGCAACTGCTGGATTATCCGTACGGCCCAAAAGAAAATCAGTGGATACGTTGAAATAATCAGCAACAGCATTTAATTTTTTGGGTTTTGGTTCACTAATTTTCCAGGAATATAACGAATTTCTAGCGAAGCCTATTCTTTCTTCCAAAGTATTTAAAGAAATTCCTTGTTTTTTACAAAGTTCTTTAACAATTTCAAAAGTTGGAAACATTGATTTATCAACCTTTCAAAGAGATCGACAAAAAATATTTTAAAATACTCTGTAAAATAGTTGACATTTTTTAAAGAGTTCTGTAAAATATATTTTGTAAGCTAAAGTTAGCGAACACGACAACTAAAAAATAAAGCCTTACAAACTGATTGGCGTCCGTTTATAGGTTAAACTCTAGTTTTTAGAGGTGTTTTCGCTATGTTTTTATTTTATAAAACTCTTTAAAAATTGTCAATACTGTTCGCTAACTTTTTAGCTAATTTATTAAAAATAGAAAGGGGGATGGGAGATGAGACCAAAACGATATCCGTATAGTGGAAAAAGAAAAAAGCAATCTGATAAACAGATTGCTAAGTTAAAACGAGATATTGACGTAAACCGTACAAATATATCATCTTTAAAATCTACTATCGAAATTCTAAAAAACCATCAGAATTATCAATAACCTGGTAACCTTGAGCAGTTGCTTCTTCGATAATTTCAGTTTTAGACATTTCGTAATCAGATAACTGAATTACTACGCTAGGTTTTTCAGTAACCGAATCTGAAAAATTGAATAATAGAATATTATTGAGATCTTCCCAAGTTCGTTTCTTAAAAAAATGGTTTGGCTTATGGCTAAGTTTACTCATTTTTTAACCTCCTTCCTTTTAAATTTTGACTAAAACGGTGAGAGGTCCTAGTCAAGATATATTATAATATAAACATTTTTGTTTGTCAACATATTGTATAAGAAAGGATCTAGTTTGCTTGAAAAGCACAACATATGGTGTTTTAATGTGGGATAAAATTGAACAACAATTAAAATTAAAAGGCTGGTCAATGTATCGGCTAGCTAAAGAATCGGGTGTCCATACATCTAATTTTTCAAACCTCAAGGCTGGAAGATTAAAAGAAATGTCTTGGACAAATATGTGCAAAATAGCTGATGCACTGGAAGTCAGCTTGGATGAATTTAGAAAGGAAAAAGATGAGCCAAAAACAGAAAATTTGGATTGCTCTTGTGAAAGAGCGACTGTACAACCTTGAATGGACTCAGACTCAGCTTGCTGAGGCTGTGGGAGTGACGAAATCAACTATCTCAGAATTGTTTAAATATGGAAAAGGTAGTCGGAAGCTCAAGGACAATATTTCAAAAGTTTTGAATATTGAGGGAAGCGAGGAATAGCTATGACGATTAGCAGAGACATGAATGAGATCGAGGTCAAGGTGATTAACGCAATCAGGAATTGTGCCAGCTTTGACTTGCCTATCCAAGCTAGTGAGCTGAGAAATATCACTGGACTGACCAAGCGAGCGCTTGAAGAAGTGATTGAGAGCTTGCGCGTCAACTTTCATCATCCAATCGTTGCCAAGAAACGAAAGCCAAATGGCTATTATTTGCCAAAAACAGCAGCAGAGCGAGATGATGGGCTGGCACCGTACAAGCGACAGATCCTGACAGAGCAAAAGAACTTAGCAGCCATCATGGCAGTCAATCTAGCTGACTATTGGTCAGAAACAGAAAAAGCCTGACGGCAATCAGGCTTTGAAATAAATAAAAATACAAGAGGATTATATCATGAATGAGCTAATGAATCAACTGTTAGACCAGTTTGAGGCTGGTTTGATGGATCGAGCCTTGAAAGTCATGCACGTCGTGACTGATGAAAAGAGGCGCTATCCGATGGAATTGAACAAATCACAATGCTCAGAAATGCTTTTGGGTACGAGAGACACAGGAACATTTGATGAGCGGTTTAACTGTCACAGGGATTTTCCTCGTATCGAGGGGCGACGTGACAAATTTCCTCGTGATGCGGTCATTGACTGGTATCACAAAAACTGGGAACGAACAGCTGTGAGAAGTTGAGGAGAAAAATGGCAATAAATAAAAAAATAGAAAATCTAGAATTTAAAAACAGAGCAATGAGAGATACAATCGCTAATCTTCAATTGGGATTGTTTACAATTTTTTGTGTCTTTACGCTTTTAGTTGTGATTTTAGTCAAGACGAATATTGAGCGAGAGCATCACTTGAAAGATCTGCAATATCAGATAAATGATAACAGGGATAGCATGCGGAGAAATGCTGTGCGCATCGTTCATCTGGAGCAGGAAGATCGGATTATTAGAGAGAGGATTGAGACAGATGAATGAATTCCTAGGAAGTGTGATGATGATTGCATTCTTTTTCTTGGCTGGAGCACTTGGTTGCTATGTTGACCATCAGAAAGCTGAAAAAAAGCGAAAAGAAGAAGAAATGCTCAATATGCAGGCTCTCTATGTGCTGTGGATGCAGGAGCAGGCTCTTTGTGAGGCTGCTGAGCAGATGGCTGAAGCTAGAAAGAAGCAGCCTGCTGGCTTACAGGATTGGGGTGATTTGAGTGGATGCCATGGATGAAATCAAGGTTCTACCTCATGATTTAGCATCTGAGCAGGCGGTGCTTGGGTCAATCTTTATCAATCCTGATAAGATGGTCGAGGTGACTGAGTATCTCAAGCCAGAGGATTTCTATAAACCAGCTCACAAGATACTATTTAAGGTTATGATGAGTCTTTCTGATCGTGGTGAGGCTATTGATATAGTCACGGTCAAGTCAACGCTGGAAGCTAATAATGAGCTAAATCTGGTGGGTAATGTCAGCTACTTAGCTGAGATTATCAATGCTGTACCAACGAGCGCTAATGCGGAGCATTATGCCAAAATTGTGGCCAAGAAATCAAGGTTGCGGGCAATTATTGGCAACTTGTCTGATTCTATTGGTAATGCTTACGATGAGGACATGGACATTGATGAGATTATCTCTAAGACTGAGCAATCACTGCTCAAAGTGAGCCAGTCTAGCAACAAGGGAAGTTTCAGGCCAATCCATGATGTACTTTTGGAGAACCATGCCAAAATCGAAGAGCGGTCAAATAGTACTAGCGAAATCACTGGGATTGAGACAGGCTTTTACGACTTTGATAAGCTGACGACAGGCTTGCATGAGGATCAGCTGATTATCTTAGCGGCACGGCCAGCAATGGGTAAAACAGCTTTTGCTCTCAATATTGCTCAAAATGTGGCAACGAAGGCCAATCAGCCCGTGGCTATATTTTCTCTGGAAATGGGATCTGAGAGTCTGGTTGAGCGGATGTTGTCGGCAGAAGGCGCAATCCCAAATCATCATATCAGGACAGGATCTTTGTCCACGGACGAGTGGGAACGGCTGGTCTATGCTCAGAGCAGACTGGCTGAAGCACCGATTTTCATCGATGATTCGGCTGGTGTTGGGATTTCGGACATTCGAGCGAGGGCGAGGAGACTGGCTCAGGAAACGAGCGGTTTAGGTCTGATTGTGATTGACTACTTGCAGCTTATCACAGGACGCAAGACTGATAATCGACAACAGGAAGTGTCTGAGATTTCCAGACAGTTGAAGATTATTGCCAAAGAATTGAAAGTGCCAGTGATAGCTCTGTCTCAACTGAGTCGAAGTGTTGAGCAACGGCAGGATAAAAGACCCATCATGTCCGATTTGAGGGATTCTGGGAGCATTGAGCAGGATGCTGATATTGTAGCATTTCTCTATCGTGACGCATACTATCAAGATACAGATTACCAGCAAGAAAGCAATCTGACTGAGCTAATTATCAAGAAAAATCGGCACGGCAGCCTTGGGACTGTCAAGTTGTATTTTCACAAGGAATATACAAAATTTTCAAGTGTGGAGGAGGTAAAGAATGGCTGAGACTTATTTTAAAAATGAGGTTGAGAAATATCAGTATTTCCAACTGCCCAAATGGCTCTTTAAGGAGCCGTATAAGCAGCTATCTAACAATGCCAAAATCATGTATGCTCTGCTCTACAATCGCTTGAATCTGTCGTTAGAATCTGAATGGCATGACCGAAATGGGCAAGTATTTATCTACTTTACGACTAGTCAATTTTGTGAGGAGTTGGGTTGCTCGGAGAAGACGGTCACGAAGATTAAAAAAGAGCTTGTGACTGCTGGTCTTTTAAAAGAGGAGCGTCAGGGATTGACCAAGCCGAATAGGCTCTATATCCTTGGGCCGACTGTTATCAAGGCAGAATTTCCTGACCCGCAAAAATTACCGTCCAGAACCGTAGAAAATACGGCTCAGGAAGCGCAGAAAGTACAAACAATAAAGACTGATATTATAAAGACTGATATAGATAATAATAAATTGTCGATTTGTAAGGAAATTATATCATATCTAAATCTAAAAGCTAAGAAGAATTTCAAGGTTGATACTGCTAGTCACCACAAATTCATTAAAGCACGGCTCAAAGAAGGCTACACCTTGGAAGATTTCAAAAAGGTTGTAGATATCATGGTAGCGAAGTGGAAAGGTACAGACTATGAGCAGTATCTTCAACCACAGACACTTTTTGGCAATAAGATGGACAATTATTTAAACCAGTCTATGCCAAAACGCTCCACAATCTTTACTTGTACAGTTGACGAAAGGTTAGGTTTTTAATGGATTTTAAAAATTTTGAAGCTAGGCAAGTCTTAGACGAGACTTGCGAAGTGCATGGTTGCCAGCTCTGGATGACCAAGATGCCGATCAAGGGAAAGCTGGAAGAAATCAAGCAGTGTCCTGAATGCACCAAGGCTGCGATTAGCCTCTTCGAAAAAAAGCTAAACGAAACATCCGAGGTGCAAAGCAAGCTGGCTGATACTTATGCTGTCTTTGAGAGAGACAGCATCATCTCAGACAAGCTAAGAGATAAGACTTTGCGAAATTATGAGATCACGAGTGATATTGACCAGGAAGCTGTAAATTTCGTGAAGCGGTTGGAACGTAGCTATGCGAAAGGTGAGACTGGCAATGCGATCATCACTGGCCCGTCTGGTGTTGGTAAGAGCCATTTGACTTACGGCTTGGCCGCTTATCTCAATGAGAAGTTTAAGTCTTATGATGAGCCTAAAAGCGTGCTTTTCGTGTCGGTCGTGAGGCTCTTTAGCTTAATCAAAGAGAGTTTCAAAGTTGACAACGGGTACTCGGAATCTAAGATGATAAAGCTGCTGACGGATGTTGACTTTCTATTTCTTGACGATCTGGGAAAAGAGAGTCGCAAGGCTGATGCTCGTAGTAATGAGTGGGCGCATCGTGTGCTCTATGAGATTTTGGATAATCGGAGCAATACGATCATCAACACAAACTTGACCAGCGAAGAAATCAAGGCCTTGTATGCGGATGATTTCGGTAATGGTGCTCTGTCAAGTCGCATCTTTGAGGGTGCGACAGGAAGATGCTTTGTGTATCCTAGTGGAATGAAGGATAGGAGGTATTGATGTCGGACATAAGGATTCTAGATGCGTGTTGTGGCTCTCGAATGTTTTGGTTTGATAAACAAGAACCACATACGACATATATGGATAGACGTGAAGAGGAGTTTGAAATTCACAAAAAGAAAATCAATGTTAAGCCAGATATCGTTGCAGATTTTCGAGATATGCCATTTGATGATGAAACATTTAATCTTGTTGTGTTCGACCCACCTCATCTTCTCTGGGCTGGCCAGAAATCATTTATGCGTGCTCAATATGGACAACTAGACTTGTTGACTTGGAGATTAGACCTGCAACAAGGTTTTGAAGAATGTTTTAGAGTCTTGAAAACAGGTGGAACTCTTATTTTTAAATGGTCTGATGCTCAAGTAAATGTCAAGGAAATCTTGGAATTAGTACCACAACAACCACTTTTTGGACAGCAACGTGGGACGACTCATTGGATGGCTTTTATGAAATTTTAAAAAGGAGAAAAAAGATGAATAAAATTATACAAATAAATACAACTAAAAAATTGTATCAGAGATCTAAAAAGAAACTATCAGAAATCATTGTTAACGAACTCATCAAACTAATCAATTTTTATATTAGAAAAAATGCAAGCAATGGTTTTGGTAGAGTCCGCTTTGACTTTAAGGATATTCAAAAGTCTACTTGTGACATAACTGAGAATTCAGACGTCCCTACAAAAGAGCATGTGAGTGAGGCTTTGCAATATTTTAAAGATGGCGGTTATCTAGTAAATGAAGAAGACACTTTACTCACAAGATGGTACGAAATTGTTTGGGAGGAGGATTTGACATGAGAGAGCAGGGAATCTTTATTTTCAGCATTGTCGTTTTGCTAGCGATTCTGATGGCAGCAATCATCAGAATCAACAAGCTTAATGAGCGAGTCGAACAGCTTGAAGCTAGAAAATTGATTACGATTCATAGAGTGGACAACTCAGGCGGTTCTATGGATGTCCTTGGGAAAATCACTAATAAAGAGGTGATTGATGGGAGACACACTGTGACGGTTGGAGCTTATGGGCGCTTTTTGGTCACAAAAGAGCAATATGACCAAATCAACATAGGCGATCCAATACCAGAATTTTTGAAAGGACGGGGAGAATAATGACAAAATGTGATTTTACTACTGAACAATCAAATATACCAACTGAAGAGGGTCAGTTTACAGGTATCAAAATTGTCCATGACAATGTACACAATCCAAGTCATTATCAAGGTAAGTATGGAATGGAATCAATTGATGTACTCAGAAATTTTATGACATCGGAACAGCTCAAGGGATTTTATCTTGGGAATGCTTTGAAATATCAGCTGCGCTATCAGAAGAAGAACGGGCTTGAAGACCTGAAGAAAGCTCGTAAGAATCTGGATTGGCTGATTGAGGAGGTGGAAGAAGATGAATAATGAAAAAGTATATATAGAGGGGTATGTAGTTGGTTTCACGGCAGATACAATGGGAATCAGAGAAAAGCAAATCCAAGTATCAAGCGGAGAAATTGTTAGTATAGACGAAGGTTTCATCCACAAATCGATTACGCCAGAAAAAGTCAAAATCCCGTAGTTTGTGGCGGATTGGATTGAGGTTTGTAAAGAAAATTTGGCGATAGGGTTATATACTGCTATGAATCCAGATTTTTTGAAAGAAAATGGTCAAAGTTTCGATCTTATTTTATGGATTAAAAAGGCTAGTAATCAAGAAACCTTTGCCAGAGCTTGGCTCGACGGCTACGAGGTTGAGAAGGAGAAGCGGTATGTGGCGACTTTAAAAAATGGGCAACCTTTGGTTAAATCGCAATCAGGGAACACTCTTTATTTTAACCAAAATATAACAGCTGGAAATTATAAAGCTAGCCGCAAAGAACTCGAAGAAGCTGGCTTCGGCTGGGTTTTCTCTTGCGAGGGTGTGGAAGTTAATGAGGTGAAGTAATGACACAAACGATTGAACAAGCAATAAAAAACGAAAACAAACGCATAATAATCCCAACGAAAATCAGACCGTTTGATGTGGGTTATCGAATAGTAAATAAACACGGTCAAGCGCTTGCCTTGAAAAACGGAGCGAGTATATTCAGTTTGCCATCATTGGCTGAAAAAGCTATAGAAAAAGAGTTTGGAAAAAATGATCCAAACTTTGATATCAGAAAGCATTCTGTCGAAGAGGTCGCTATTGTTAATTTAAGTAAATTCCATAGATATTTCGAGGAGGCCACAGAATGAAACGGAAAAGCATATCTAAAACTACTAGACAAAAAGTTTTAGATAAATACGGAGGGCGTTGTGCGTATTGTGGTAAGACTTTGGACTTAAAAACTTTGAGAGTGGATCATTTACACCCTCATTATTTAGGCGGAGAAGATAGTTTTGAAAACTATATGCCAGCTTGTTATAAATGTAATTTCTACAAATCTACGCTTTCATTAGATGAGTTTAGAGGACAATTAATTACATTACACGAACGAATCAGTAAGCCATTTATAGCAAGACTTGGGTTAGATTATGGAATTATTGAAATCAAACCTTTTAAGGGTAAATTTTTTTTCGAGGAGGTTGAGTGATGGATCCGAAATTTAGAGCATGGGATAAACGTTTTTCGGAGTTTGTGGAAGATTTTTTCGTAAGTGAAGATGGAAAAATCTACAAAAAAACAAAAGATACTAGCTATGGTTTTGCTATATCAAGAGAGACAAGCGACAAAATTATCCTCATGCAGTCAACAGGACTAAAGGATAAGAACGGGAAAGAGATTTTCGAGGGGGATGTCCTCGAAATTCAAGACATAAAAATGATTGTCAGATTTGGCAGCTACAACTATATCGAAACATCAAAGAGCGGCAATCATACTCTAGGTATTATGTGTGATGGTCTAGGGTTTTATGTCGAATGTCTCAATGTTGCTGCTCCAGACAGAATAAGCCCATTTGAACCAGAAACGCTAAAAGAAAGTGCCGTAATAGGCAACATCTACGAAAATAAAGATATTTTGGAGGCATCAGATGATCAATAATGTTGTACTTGTGGGACGTATGACCCGTGATGCTGAACTTCGCTATACACCGCAAAACCAAGCGGTCGCAACCTTTACTCTGGCTGTTAATCGCAACTTTAAAAATCAAAGTGGTGAGCGTGAAGCGGACTTTATCAATGTTGTTATCTGGCGTCAGCAGGCAGAAAACCTTGCTAATTGGGCCAAAAAAGGCGCTCTAATCGGAATTACTGGTCGCATTCAGACTCGTAACTACGACAATCAGCAAGGCCAGCGTGTCTATGTCACAGAAGTCGTTGCAGACAACTTCCAGCTTTTAGAGAGTCGTAACAAATCTGCTAATCATAGCAGCATGGACGAGCAGATGCCACCAGTTTTTGAAAATGGCCAGCCGATGGACATTTCGGACGATGATTTACCGTTTTAGGAGACAGAAATGTCAAAATACAAGAAACCAACTTACATCATTATTCAAGAAGCAATGGCTGATCGCATTCGCTTCTTGGAAGACGAGCTCTATAATCGAGCATACAAAGATATCGAAAGGCAAGAAGCTGAGATTGATAGATTAAAAGAAAAATGTGTCAATCTCATGCTAGAAAATGCAGATTATATCTGGGATGAGATGGCTCGCTCTGCTATGGTTAGGAGAGCAAACATGAGGAGATGGAGGTCAAGAGGATGTATCTAAAATATAAACACATGCAGATTGTGAAACATGCTTTGCAGTATTATGTTCAGCGTGAAGGTGCGGATGAACACGACTTGATGGTTGAGCGAAATCTTCTAGATAAGGTCAAAAAAAATATTGAAGATTTTAAGGAAAATGTGATGAAAAATTCATGTAGAGGTGGGAAATGATATTGTTTGAAATTATCAAAATTTTAGGAGCTATGATTATCATAGCGAGCTTAATAATTCTATTATTGGCTATTTTAGTTAGTGGATGGAGGGTAATTTTCAAAAATGAACAAAAGAATCAAGAAGAAGAAAGCTAAGCAAGCTCTACTGCGTGAGCAAGAGAGACTAGCTCAAGAGCTGGCTCAGCTAAGTCCTGAAGAGCTTGAAGAGCTTGTGAGAACCATCAGGGAAGGATTCAAGAATATAGCTAGAGCACTTGCTTCTTTTTTCGATGGTCTAGCAGCGGTTTTCAAAAGTTTTGATGAGCCTTGAAAAATGAAAATATATAGAAATGAGGTGAGAGATGCCTTTTTTCCCAGAAATCAACGAAGCCAAAACGAGAGAAAATGCCAAGAAAATTTTAAAAGGCTATCCTCGCTGGCGTCGTGTGGCCAATGACAAAAATGGTCAAAAGGTGACGACTACATACTCTTTCATGCCTCGAAATCCTGGAAGCGATAAGACTAGTCAGGTTGAAAAGCTGGCTATCAGAAAAGTAGACGCAGAGATGGAGCTGGATGCGATTGAGCAGGCAGTCAGCGAGCTACACGATCCTTACTATCGCAGGATCATATATGAGAAGTACATGGTCTGGCATCGAAAGAAAGATGAGACGATATACAATGAGCTTTCGATCTCAGAGAGCTCATACTATGAAATTCTTGATAAAGCTCTATTAGCATTTGCAGAGCTTTACCGAAACGGCGAGCAAGTCGCTATTTTGGAGTAAAAGCGGAGTAAATCAAGAGTAAATACCAATTTCAATGTGCTAAAATAGTACTATCTAATACTAGACGAAGGCAGGCACAACCTGCCTTTTCTTGTAGTTTGGAGGTGATGTTGTGAAAAAAGTAGAACCAATTCGTGAACCAGACGACATTGATAGAATGAAGAATTATTTGAAATCAAAGAGTGAACGAAATTATATTCTTTTTTTAGTAGGGATATATTCAGGTCTACGAGTAAGCGACATTGTTCCTCTTCAAGTAAAACATGTTATCCAGGATAGAATTGAGATTAAAGAGAAAAAAACTGGCAAAATAAGAAAATTTGCAATTAACCCAGAATTACGAAAGGCTTTGAATCGTTATATAAAAGAAAATCATCTTGAGAATTACGACTATCTTTTTCCGAGTAGAAAAAAAGTTAGAGGTGATGGAGTAAGCATTAAACACATTGGTAGAGTGGCTGTGTATCAATTCTTAAATGATGCAGCTAAACATGCAGGACTAAAAAACATCGGCACACACTCGATGAGAAAAACGTTTGGATATCATCATTACAAACAAAATGGAAATATAGCTATTTTAATGCAGATACTTAATCACTCTGCACCAGACATCACATTAGACTATATTGGATATAATCAAGATGAAATTGATGAAAGTATGCTTACTTTTACGTATTAAAAGCACGCTTATTTATCATATTGAGAAATGGTAAATTGGATAAATTAGAAATGCTATAAACCCATTGACCTGATTGAGCTAAAGCACAATCTCTCGAAAGTCACAAAATATAAGATATGTTAAATACGGGAGGGCTTCAAGTACAGAAAATACCCCCTCCCCAGAACACCGGAGAGGTCTTGAAAACCTCCCCCCCTAATCATAAAAAAGGAAGTCCCTAAGATGAACCTCCCCCGCCCAGATAGAAACGGACCTCACCGTGTTGCATTTGAAAAGAACAAGAACATCATACTTAAAACCAGAAATACTTGCGGAATTTGTGGGTTACCCGTAGACAAGTCCCTGAGATACCCACACCCGTTAAGTCCGGTCATTGACCACATCATCCCAATCAACAGAAACGGGCATCCATCAGATATCAATAATCTACAGCTGGCTCATTGGCAATGCAATAGGCAGAAGTCTGATAAGCTCTATGCTGATAGCAAAGCTGAAAACGGGAAAGTTGTTGGCAATCGCAATCTGCCTCAAAGTAGGGATTGGACAAAGTATAGAGCTTAAACGCTTAAAAGAATATTTAAGTGTGTAAACGAATGCTATTCTGAATTTATGAAATAAAAATCAATAATGATATTTGTGCTTAGCGCTTGAAAAAAATTGAAATAATGATTTTGTAGCCAATCTGCCTTTTGGCAGATAGGGGGGTAGCACCCTCCCCCAAGGCTCGGCCGAGCTTCACGCCGTCACTGTACATTTTTTCTCGCGCCAAAACCTAGAAATAGAAGGAGAATGATTTGGAATTAAGAGGAATTGATTATCTGAGGAGGAAACTTGACTCTTGTAGGTCAAGGGTCAAACTGAGATATAAGCATTATGCTATGCAGCATCAGGAAACGCCAATAGGAATCACAATTCCTCCAAATGTCAGGGCGCAGTATAGGGCGACTTTGGGGTGGACCGCTAAAGGTGTGGATAGTCTTGCTGATCGTCTGGTTTTTCGGGAATTTGCCAATGACATCTTTGATGCTACGAAAATTTTTGATCGTAATAACCCAGATATCTTTTTTGATAGTGCTATTCTGGCTGCGCTGATTGGTTCGTGTTGCTTTATCTATATCTCGAAAGGGGAAGATGATGAGGTTCGGTTACAGGTGATTGAGGCTAGCAATGCAACTGGGGTGATTGATCCTATCACTGGTCTTCTTGTGGAAGGTTATGCGGTGCTGGCTCGGGATGATTATGGTCAGGCAACTTTAGAGGCTTACTTTGAGCCAAATGCAACGCATTTCATTCCAAAGGATGGTCGTCCTTACTCAATCAGCAATCCGACGAATATTCCACTGTTGGTTCCAGTCATTCATCGTCCTGATGCGGTCAGACCGTTTGGTCGTAGTCGTATTACGAGGGCTGGCATGTATTATCAGAAATATGCTAAGCGGACTTTAGAGCGGGCAGATATTACGGCTGAGTTCTACTCATGGCCTCAAAAGTATATTTTGGGGCTGGATCCTGATGCAGAGCCGTTGGAAAAATGGCAAGCGACAGTATCAAGCCTATTGACGATTTCTGCTAGTGACAATGGGGAAAAGCCAAACGTTGGCCAGTTTAGCACTGCTAGCATGTCGCCTTTTACGGAGCAACTGAGGACGGCTGCTGCTGGCTTTGCTGGTGAAATGGGCTTGACCTTGGATGATTTAGGCTTTGTGTCTGACAATCCATCATCCGTGGAAGCTATCAAGGCTAGTCATGAGAATTTGCGTTTGGCTGGTCGGAAGGCTCAGCGGTCTCTAGGAGCAGGTTTCCTGAATGTGGCTTATGTGGCTACTTGTTTGCAAGATGATTTCCAGTATGCTCGTAGTCAATTTGTGAAAACGAAAGTGAAGTGGGAGCCGTTATTTGAAGCGGATGCAAACATGCTGACAATGATTGGGGATGGTGCTATCAAGCTTAATCAGGCTGTGCCTGGTTATGTGGATGGTGAGACTATCAGAGACTTGACAGGTATCAAGGGTGCTGAAAATCCTGCCCCTGCCCCGATTGAGAAAGAGGTAAATGATGGTCAAGGATATCGTGCCGGAGTTGTTGACGAAAATTCAGACGGAATTTGAGGAGGCAAGGCTTGATAGTGAAGTGCTGAAGTCTCTCTTGTCAAAATTACACTCAAAGTCAGCTGGTTATCTGGATGCGAATGATTATGCTATTGAATTAGGGGAGATTCTTTCTAAGGCTCTGAGAGGCTCTATAAGCTCCTCTAATCTGCCAGATGGTAAAATGTATTACAATATCGCTAAAAGGCTGCTGACGGAGACACTAGGACGGAATTTCGAGCTAATAAGTGGCTATGCTCAGCAAGTTCAGAAAAATTTGAATGAAGAGGCTAAAATAGGGCTGAGAGTTCAAGTTCCTGAACTAAATCAGGATAGGATAGCTGGCATTGTGAATCGCTTTTCGTCTGAGGAGAATTTTGAGGATGTCAGTTGGTTGCTAGGTGAACCTATTGTGAACTTCACACAGTCAATTATTGATGACAGCATTCGTAAGAATGCGGAGTTTCATCACAAGGCAGGATTGCAACCTGAAATTATTAGAAAATCGTATTTTCATTGTTGTGAGTGGTGCCAAGAAGTTCAAGGAAACTATAAATATCCAAGAGTTCCCAAGGACGTTTATAGGAGACATCAGCATTGTCGTTGTACCGTAGACTATGATCCAAAAAGCGGGAAAGTTAAGGATGTTTGGAATAAAATTTGGCGAAAAAAAGATGAAAGTGATAAGATAGAAGCAAGGAAGAATATAAATAAAAATTCTCAAATGAGCGAAGTGCGAAAGCTCGCACTTCAGACTGGAATTTCTTCGAATCCTATTAAAAAGAGCCGGATAAGATTGACTGAAGAACAAATTATAAAAGCTGTTGCTGGTGGAGATATGACGAGAGGGTCATGTTCGTCAGCCGCATTTGCCTACATAGGAAATAGGGCAGGATATACTGTTTTAGACTTCAGAGGTGGTAAAAGCTGTGACTTCTTTTCCAGAGATAGCAGGATTAAAATGATTGGAAGTCTTCCAGGAGTTAAAATGCATGTAGTCAAAAACACAAACGACTTTAATGCAGTGAGGGAATTGCTGGAAAAAGTAGAAAGTGGAAATGAATATTACTTAGCAGCAGGCAGGCATGCAGCTATCATAAGGAAAAATGAAGGCCGCTTTGAGTACTTAGAACTCCAATCAAGGACATTAAATGGTTTTAAACCGTTCAATGGTATGGTTCTTAAGGAAAGGTTCAAAGGTCAAAAGTCTCACAGTGTAGCTGGGAGAAAATATGATGCGAATAGCTATCTTATTGATGTGAACTCATTGAAAGAAAACCCTGAATTTCACAAGATATTGAGTTTTATCAATACAGCAGATTCTAAACAGATGAAAGGGACTGATGGTCATGAAAGATGATTATGAAGAAGTGAATTGGTCTGAATATTGCTATAAAGAAAATGTTGGCGATAAAACTTGGTGGGTTGATACAGCATGGTTTGCTAGAGGCTTGATGCTGATCTCATTCGATAAGAAAAAGTTTTATAACCTTTTTGAAGATTATCCCCATAATATGACCTCGGAAGAGGTTGAGATTTTTGATAAAGAAAATCCATTTTGGGCTAATTTTTTCTCAGACCGAAAATAGTAATTTTAAGCACTCAAAAGGGTGCTTTTCTTATGCTCAGAAGGGAGTAACAATGGGAAACACAATTGATTTTTCGGAAAGAAAATCAAGCATAGAGCGTGGCGCTTCTGTTAAAGAGATTTTATTGGAAAATCTTGAAGCTAGTCCTAATTATTCTTCGGTGTTAGTGATTTCTTTGGATAAAGATGGAGAAGTAAATCTGGGATATAGTTATGAAAGTAGCTTACAGGCATTGGGCATGCTTGAAGTTGCTAAAAACTATATTTTGAATGATAACAATTAGATCATCCCAGCGACAGGGTTATCATGCGATGACGATTGAAAGGAATGTGGAATGGCGAGGAAGAAACTTGGCAATCAGAATCCTACTCAATCGGTGATTTTAAAATACGTCAAGAAAAATTCAAAAGCTAAAGAAGCGATTGAACTTTACGAGCGGACTGGTCTTTCTTGCTATGCTTGGCAAAAGAATCTTTTGCTGCCTATGATGGCTGTTGACAAGAACGGTCTTTGGGTGCATCAGAAGTTTGGTTACTCTATTCCTCGTCGTAATGGGAAATCTGAAATCCTTTATATTCTTGAAATTTGGGGCTTGCATAAGGGATTGAATATCCTGCACACGGCTCACCGAATTTCTACATCCCATTCCTCTTTTGAAAAGGTCAAGCGATACCTTGAGAAAATGGGATATGTGGATGGTGAGGATTTCAATTCCATTCGGGCGAAGGGGCAGGAAAGAATCGAGCTTTATTCTACTGGTGGTGTTGTCCAATTTCGTACCAGAACATCAAATGGTGGTCTTGGTGAGGGATTTGACATGCTGATCATTGACGAGGCTCAAGAGTACACGACAGAGCAAGAATCTGCTTTGAAATACACGGTGACAGATAGTGCAAATCCTATCACAATCATGTGTGGGACACCTCCGACACCTGTATCAAGCGGCACGGTCTTTACTAAGTATCGTGAGACTTGTCTTTTTAGGAAAGGGAAGTATTCAGGCTGGGCTGAGTGGTCGGTTTCTGACGAAAAGGAAATTGACGATGTGGAAGCTTGGTATAATTCTAATCCATCGATGGGCTACCACTTGAATGAGCGGAAGATTGAGGCTGAGCTTGGTGAGGATAAGTTAGACCATAATATCCAACGTTTGGGATTTTGGCCGACTTACAACCAAAAATCTGCCATTTCTGAAACGGAGTGGAATGAGCTCAAGGTGGATGATGTACCAGAATTGTCTGGCAAGCTGTCTGTTGGTATTAAGTACGGCCAAGATGGAACGAACGTTGCATTGAGTATTGCTGCTCGTACTAAAGATGGTCGTTACTTTGTTGAGACAGTTGATTGTCAATCTGTTCGTAATGGGAATGAGTGGATGGTTGCCTTTTTGCGTCAAGCCGATGTGGCTCAAATTGTCATTGATGGCGCAAGTGGTCAAAAGATCCTAGACGAAGAGTTGAAGGATTACAGAATCAAGAATGTGATTCTGCCGACGGTGAAGGAAATCATCGTGGCCAATGCTCTTTGGGAACAGGGTATCTACCAGAAAACCATCTGTCACGCTGGCCAGCCATCGCTATCAAAAGTAGCCACTAACTGCGATAAGCGGAATATTGGCTCAAATGGTGGCTTTGGCTATCGATCGCACTTTGACGACATGGATATTTCTTTGATGGACAGCGCCTTGCTTGCGCATTGGGCTTGTGCTACGACCAAGCCTAAGAAAAAGCAAAAAATCAGTTATTAAAATAAGCGGTCTTGTGACTGCTTTTTTTGATGCCAAAAATTACCGAACTGCCGGGAAAGCAGGAGAAAGGAGACATGAGAATGTCAGATTTTAAACCAATTACTACACAAGAAGAATTTGATGCTGCTATTAAGGCCCGCTTATCTCGTGAGAAAGAGAAATACGGCGACTATGACCAGCTCAAGGATCGTGTTGAAGAGTTGGAAAAAGAAAATGTTGGCTTGAAGTCAACCATTGAAGCTAATAATCAAAGTAAAGCAGATGCTGACAAGCAACTTGAAGAGATGCAGAATCAAATCTCTAATTATGAGACGGCTAGTCTGCGAACTAGGATTGCTTTGCAACATGGATTGCCTTACGACCTTGCAGATCGTTTGCAGGGAACTGATGAAGAAAGCTTCAAGGCAGATGCAGAGCGCTTGGCTGGGTATATCAAACGAACTCAACCGGTTGCGCCTGTCAGAGAGACAGAGCCACAGGTTGGCGATAACAAAACAATGCAAATGAAGTCAATGCTTCGAGAATTAAATCATACAGGAGAATAAAAGATGGCAGATAATGCACTAAAACAAGGAACACTTTTTCAACCAGAATTGGTAAAAGAACTAATTTCAAAAGTGCAGGGACGTTCTGTTCTTGCAAAACTTTCATCACAGAGCCCTATTCCATTCAATGGAGTTGAGCAATTCATTTTCAATCTTGAAGGAAACGCTCAAATTGTTGGCGAGGGGCAACAAAAAGGTGCTGGTAAAGCAGTTGTTGACACAAAAGTGATTAAACCTCTCAAATTCGTCTATCAAGCTCGTATCACAGATGAGTTTAAATACGCATCTGAAGAAAAACAACTTGAATATCTTTCGCAATTTGCAGATGGTTTCGCTAAGAAAATCGCAGATGCTTTCGATATCGCTGCTATCCATGGTTTGGAGCCTAAAGGTCTTACAGATGCAACCTTCCGTGATACTAACTCATTTGATGGTTTGATCACTGGTAATATCGTGAACTTTGCAGAGGATAAATTTGACGATAACATTGATGCAGCTGTCCAACAAATTGTAGCTAAGGGTGGTGAAGTCACAGGATTGGCACTTTCACCTATCGGAGGGCAAGCACTTGCCAAGCTGAAAGTCAATGGTGTTGTTCAGTATCCAGAATTCCGATTTGGACAAAATCCTGATTCATTTTACGGAATGAAATCAGACGTAAATAAAAACTTGACTGTAACAGGTGGAACTGCTCAAACAAACCACGCTATTGTTGGTGATTTTGAAAATCGCTTCAAGTGGGGTTATGCTGAAAATATCCCAATGGAAATCATTGAATACGGGGATCCTGATGGCGCTGGTCGTGACTTGAAAGCATACAATGAAATCTTGCTTCGTGCTGAAGCATTTATTGGATGGGGTATCCTCGATGCGGACTCATTTGCTCGTGTAAAAGCGTAAAGGTGGTGATAGCATGACAGTATATCGTGATAAATTGACAGGAGTATCTATTTCGTCAGATAGTCTTCTTTCTGGAAATTGGGTTCCTGCTGATGAATATGCAAAGCAGCAAGAAGGACAAGTGGATGATCCAGATAACTGGACTGTGCCAGAGCTCAAGTCTAAGCTAGACGAGCTTGGTGTTGAGTACAGTGACAAAGCTAAAAAAGCAGAATTGCTTGCTTTGCTAGAAGCGCATAAGGAGTAAGCTAAATGGGAGACTTTGCAACAGTTGAAGACCTGCAAACTTTGTGGCGTCTTTTAAAATCAGACGAACGCAAGCGAGCAGAGGCTCTGTTGAAAATTGTCTCTGACTCTCTGCGTGTCGAAGCTAAAAAGGTTGGGAAAGACTTGGATGTGCTTGTAGCAAAGGATTCGTCTTTTGCCAGTGTGACCAAGTCTGTCACAGTTGATGTGGTAGCTCGTACCTTGATGACCTCTACTGAGCAGGAACCGATGACTCAATTTGCCGAGAGTGCCTTGGGCTACTCGGTAAGTGGGTCCTATTTGGTTCCTGGTGGAGGTCTCTTTATCAAGGACTCGGAGCTCAAACGCTTGGGACTGAAGAAGCAAAGATTTGGGGTGATGGAGATCTATGGGACGGATTAAGGGAATTACCGTGACCTTAATTGACAAGGTCAAGACAGGACAGGATGATTTTGGTCATTCTGTCTTTGAAGATCAAGAAATTGAGGTTGAAAATGTGCTAGTGCGCCCCACCTCAACAGACGAGAAAGTCAATCAGCTCAATCTTACTGGCAAGGTAGCTGTTTACACCTTAGCAATTCCTAAAGGCGACAATCACGATTGGGAAGATAAGGAAGTTCTTTTCTTTGGTCAGCGATGGCGCACTTTTGGCATCCCAACTGAAGGGATTGAGAGCTTGATTCCGCTGGAATGGAACAAGAAAGTGACGGTGGAACGTTATGGCTAGTATGAAAGTCAAGCTAAATAGTGCTGGTGTCGGTGCCTTGCTGAAATCAAGGGAAATCCAAATTCTACTGAATCAAGAAGCTACTAAAATCCGTAGTCGATGTGGTCAAGGCTATGAGCAGGATAGTTATGTCGGGAAGACTCGGGCAAATGCGATGGTCTATCCAAAAACCTATCAAGCTAAGAAAGACAATCTAAGAAATAATACTTTGCTGAAGGCGGTACGTTAGATGATTGAAATTATTATCAAGAAATATCTTGACGGTCATTTAGATGTACCGTCATTTTTTGAGCGTGAAGCTGAAGCTCCTGATAGCTTTGTCGTTATTCAAAAGACAGGAGGAAAGGAGCGGAATCATTCTGGTAGTGCGACCTTTGCTTTCCAAAGCTATGGTCCTACTATGCAGAAGGCTGCTGAGCTCAATGTCAAAGTGAAGCAGGCTGTGAAAGGATTGGTTGAGCTGGACTCAATCAGTGGTGTCCACTTAAACAGCGACTACAATTTTACGGACACAGAGACCAAACGATACCGCTATCAGGCGGTGTTTGATATTAACTATTACTAAAGGAGATATTGCAATGGCATTGGAAGCTAATGTAACAACTGCGAAACCGAAGGTTGGTGGAGCAGTACACTCTGCACCGCTTGGCGCAAAATTGCCAGTCGATGCGACAAGTAAGCTAGATGTTGCTTTTAAGTCTTTAGGTTTCATCTCAGAGGATGGTGTGACAAATAACAACTCACCTGAATCTGAAGATATCAAGGCTTGGGGTGGCACTATCGTCAACTCTTCTCAGACCGAGAAGAAGGACACATTTGTTTATACCTTGATCGAGGGGCTCAATATTGATGTCCTGAAAGAGGTTTATGGGTCTGAAAATGTTTCAGGGGATCTTGCTGCTGGTATCACCATCAAGGCTAATTCAAAAGAGCTGGAAAATCACTGTCTAGCTATTGAAATGATCTTGAAAAACGGTGCTCTCAAACGTATCGTTATTCCTTCCGGAAAGGTCACTGAAGTCGGAGAAATCACCTATAAAGATGGCGAAGTTGTTGGCTATCAAACAACTATCACAGCATTTCCAGACGCTAACGGAAATACTCACTACGAATACATCAAGGGGGCTTAATAAATGGCAAAACGCAAACGTAAGAAACGTAATCATGGTGCACAAGGAAAAACATTTAAAGGGAAAACTTCAACTGGTTTTGCCTTTGAAATCACGCAGGAACGATTGGATAACTATGAACTGCTGGAAGCAGTGGCAGAAGTGGATAAGAATCCTGCTGTCTTGCCAACCGTTATCAATCTAATGCTGGGTGATAAGGCTCAGGACTTGAAGGACCACGTCCGAACAGAAACTGGGATGGTGCCGACAGGGAAATTGATGCAGGAAGTGGAAGAAATCTTTAAGAGCAGGACTCATCTAAAAAAATAGCCCTCCTTGCTAGAATGATCGACCTAGATGAAGATGCTCTCATCTGCGACCTCGCTGAAACATATGGCATTTATGATTATAGGCAGCTACCTGCTCAACAGGTAGCTGTCTTTGCTTTTGGTTTAAAAGAGGACTCTCGGATCAAGATGGCTTTGAGTAATCAGAAGGTGCCTTTTGAGACTTTGCTGATGGCTAGTACGCTGGATAGGCTGTCAACGCTCGTCTGGTTTAAGACGAAAGATGGTCAAAAGGGTGCCAACAGGCCAACCATGATAGCTCAAAAGTTGGTTGGAGAAGAGAAAGAAAGGGATGAGATGGTCTTTAGTTCTGGTGAGGAATTTGAAGCGTATCGTCAACGAATCTTAGATGGGTTAGGAGGTGAGAAGTAGTGGCTACAGAAATCGCGCAAGCTTATGTGCAGTTGATTCCGTCTGCGAGAGGAATCACTGGGAAAATCCAAGCTATTCTAAATCCAGAGGCGTCGGCAGCTGGTCAAAGTGCTGGGCAATCGCTAGGAGCTAGCTTGGTCAGCGTGGCGACAAAAGCGATTGCAGCGGCTGGAATTGGTAAGGCCTTTTCAGCGGCTATTCATGAGGGGGCAGCCCTCCAGCAATCTTTAGGAGGGGTTGAGACTCTTTTCAAGGGTAGCGCTGACACAGTCAAAAGATATGCTGCTGAAGCTTATAAGACAACAGGTCTGTCAGCAAATGCTTACATGGAGAATGTAACAGGGTTCTCCGCAAGCCTCTTACAATCGCTAGGAGGTGACACAGCGAAAGCTGCTGATGTGGCCAACATGGCTATGGTGGACATGTCCGATAATGCCAATAAAATGGGTACGGACATGGGGCGGATTCAAGATGCCTATCAGGGGTTTGCTAAGCAGAACTACACCATGCTTGATAACCTAAAGCTTGGATACGGCGGTACTAAATCCGAAATGGAACGGCTCTTGGCTGACGCTGAGAAACTGACTGGCGTCAAATACGACATCAACAATCTGTCTGATGTCTACAATGCCATCCATGCTATCCAAGAAAATCTGGATATCACAGGTACGACTGCTAAAGAGGCCGCATCAACCTTTAGTGGTTCCTTTTCTGCCATGAAGGCAGCGGCGCAGAATGTGCTTGGGCAGTTGGCCTTGGGACAGAATATTTTGCCAGCATTACATGCTCTATTTGATACTACCAAAACATTTTTGTTTGATAATTTCATTCCGATGATTGGAAATGTGTTTTCTGGTCTTGGATTGCTATTAACAGAAGGGATTAGCAAGATAGCTTCTGAGCTATTTGGAGATGCTTTTGGAAGTGCAGTGTATGAACAATTATCAAGGGTCACAGGAATTTTCCAGACTTTCTTTGACATGATTTTTGGCTCCTTAAACAAACAGGATAACATCGATATCCTGAAGGTGTTAGGTTTTAGTGATGATGCAGCGAAACAAATTGTCAACATAGCAGATAATATCCGTGTCACTTTTGAGAATATCGGGGCGACTATTGGCAATATCGCTGGGATTGTTGGTAGTTTCATTGGAGAGTTATTAGGAGTAAGGGATGGTAAGCAAGAAGTCAATTTGCTTGGCACTGCATTTGAAATTCTGACAGGATTTATAAAAGAGGTGTCATCAATACTAAAAGATGTAACTAAGTTTTTCAAGGATAATCAGCTAGCAGCAGATTTACTTAAGACTTCTGTAGTTGCTTTAGGAGTTGGACTTCCAGTAGCTAAAATTGCTACATTTGTGCAAGGCTTAGGTGGCATACCTGGTATTTTGGCAATTGCAAAAACAGCTATTTCAGGTTTTGCTACATCAGCGATAGCTGCTATTTCTTCAATCCCTCTTATTGGGTGGATTGCTGCTGCAATCGCAGCTTTAACTTGGTTTTTCACTCAAACTGAGACTGGCCGTCAGATTTGGGCTGCTTTTGTTGATTGGATAAAGGTGGCTTGGCAGGGAATAGCTGAGTTCTTTAGTGGGTTATGGTCTGGCATCTCTGAAGGTGCAAACAACCTGTGGACTGGAGTGTCTGAGGCTTGGAGCTCGGCTGTTGAAAATATCAAAAATTTGTGGAACGGCATCACTGTATTTTTCGATGCTTTGTGGCTGACAATACAAACAGCTGCTTCGATTGCTTGGACCCAATTTACTACGACGATCATGTCTATCGTCCAGCCTTTTATTGATGGATTTTTGAATTTGTGGAATGGTGTCTCAAATGGAATTTCTCAGATTTTTGAAGGCCTAAAGATGATCTTTCAGGGAGCATGGGAGTTTATCAAATCTATCTTCTTAGGAGCTATCTTGGTCATCCTTGACCTAGTGACTGGGAATTTCACCCAGCTAGGTGCTGACCTAGCTCTGATTTGGGAGGGGATAAAAAACGGTGTTTCTCTGGTTTGGGAAGGCATTAAGGCCATTTTCATGGGTTTGGTCGATGCCATTGTAGGCTTTGGGAAAGCTGCATTTGAAAACTTTTCAGCTGCCTTATCTGCGATTTGGGAGTTTATCAAGTCGGCTGCTTCAGCAGCTTGGGAATGGGTCAAATCCACTGTAACAAACTTGATAACAGGTCTTGTGCAGGGTGCACAGAATATCTGGAACGGTTTTATGAACTTCCTGTCTGGCCTGTGGGAGAGCATCAAGTCAACGGCTGTGAATGGCTGGAATGCCCTGAAATCAGGGGTTATTTCGATCATCAATGGTCTGATCCAAGGCGCTCAGAATGCCTGGAACACCTTACAACAGGGTGTGACTAATGTGGTCAACAGTGTCACAAATATCTTTAAAGGTCTAGCTAATATCAATCTTTGGGATGCTGGCCGGGCTATCCTTGATGGCTTCTTGGGCGGTCTGAAATCTGCTTGGGGTAGTGTAACGGACTTTGTCGGCGGTATCGCAGGCTGGATCCGTGATCACAAGGGACCAATCGAGTATGACCGCAAGCTCTTGATCCCTGCTGGTAATGCAATCATGCAAAGTTTAGACAAAGGTCTACAAGATCGTTTCAAGGATGTGAAGAAAAACGTTGGGGGAATGGCTGATGATATTTCTGATGTATTTTCAGGAGATGACTTCGGTCTTGGCTCTTCTGCATCTGTCACCAAAAATCTTGAAGCGCAATTGGCTATTCCATCGGCTCAATTTGAAGCGCATGAAAATAAAACCGTGTCTGAGATCGCGATTTTGAGAGCAAGTATGGAGAAGATCCTTACTGCTATCCTTGAGAAGTCGTCAGACGTCTACCTAGATAACGATATTGTTTCGTTGAAGACCTATGAGCAACATGGCTCAATTTATGCAAGGGAGGGAATCTAATGGATTATATGATCATCAATGATTTTAATACATCAACTCTTGCTGGTTGTGTCGTGACTGACTTCGGGAAAGTGGAAGCTGCCATGCCGAGAGGAGAGGTAGCAGATCTTCACGGTGTGAATGGAAGTTATCGTGTGCTAGATGGTTCTTTCAAAAGTTACGAGAGAACCTTCACACTTCACGTTAAAAAGATGGTTGATATTTCAAGTATTCTTGATAAATTTCAATCGAATGACAATGTCCTTGAATTTAGCTATCAGCTTGGTTCGTTATTCTATGCTGATTTTGTGACTGCTAATTTCGAACCTTTTGGAAATCATGCTTGGAAGTTAGAAATCAAGTTGACCATGCAGCCGTTTCGCTATCAAAAAGGTGTAGCACCTGTGGAGTTGACGGCGGCTGGTACAGTCAACAATCCTGGTACGATTTCCTCTGAGCCAATCATTGAAATTGAGGGAGATGGTGACATCTCTCTCACGATTGGTCGGAAAACCATGTATCTTGCGATTAAGACCAAAGCTACGATTGACTGTAGGCAAGGGAAGCAGAACATCTACAACGCTACTGGAGCGGTGCAGAATACGTTTCGGAAGCGTGGGGGGTTCTTTGAAATCCCCACGGGAAAAGTAGGTGTTTCCTATACTGGCAACGTTCGTAAGATTATTATTCGGCCGAACTGGAGGTACAAGATTTGATTTATTTAACAAATGGTAATATACCTCTTAACAATGCTTATTCGGATAAAATTGTCCAAGAAGATGGCAGTACCTACCAACTTACTTTTCGTTTCCCAACATCAGATCCTTTGTGGGAAAAACTGAAAGAAGAAACGTTTCTGATTGCTGACGACCTGCATGGTGAGCAGGACTTTGTCATCTTTGAAGTTGAGAAAAAGCAAGGCTATGTCCAAGTTTATGTCAATCAGGTATTTACCTTGCTCAATAACTTTGTAACTGGCCCGATTTCTTTGGATCGAGTGACAGGTACGACGGCACTTAGTCGTTTTGCTGGTGCGATTACCAGAGATAATCCATTTTCATTTTTCTCTGACATCAGTGAGCGTCACACCTTTAATACTGAGACCAAAAATGCCATGCAGGCATTCGCAAAAGACAAGCACTCCATCCTTGGGCAATGGGGTGGTGACCTTGTGCGTCATGGCTATCAGATTCGACTATTAAAAAATGGCGGTTCGGAAAATGAATCGCTTTTTATGTACAAGAAAAACCTGTCTAGCTATCAACACAAGACCTCTACTAAGTCTTTGAAGACTCGAATCACCTTTAAGACTACTGTCAAAGGTGAGGGAGAAAATGCTCCTGATCGCAAGTTTTCTGTGGTTGTGGATAGTCCGCTTATTAACAAATATAATCAAATCTATGAAGATGTGATTGAGGTTAATAGTCAGGACGTGAAAGATGAAGCGAGTCTGCGAAAATACGGTGAGCAGTATTTTAAGACATCGCTCTGTGACATGATGGAAGATAGTCTTGAGCTTGAGGTTGTCGGACAGAGCGACGTGCCTGTCCAGATGTATGACATTGTGAGTCTTTTTCACGATGGCTACAATCTGGATGTGCGCAAGAAAATAACCAAGTACACTTACTCACCTATGGCCAAGAAACTGATTGCGATTGGTTTTGGCCAGTTTAAGTCTGGTCTTGCGAATGCGATTGGTAACGCAGTTAGCGATGCGGTCAGGGGTGAAGCGCAACAATTACATGACGATTTTGAGAAACAGCTAGAAAGAGAGCTCAAGAATGCTGATCTCGCTTTTGAGCATCAAAAAGAGGAATTGGTAAACCAATTTACCGATGGTCTCAATGCGGCTAAAGCCAAAGCTGAAGAAGTCAAGGCAGCGATGGCAGAGCAGCTGAATCTGAAAATCAATCAGAGTAAGAGTGAGGTCACGGACAGGCTGCAAAAGGAATTTAATCAGAAACTGTCTAGCGCCTCGGCTGATCTAGCGGCTGTCAGGGCGAATATGACACAGGCTCAAAGTCGGCTTTCTGGGGACATTAGTCAAATCCAGTCTGATATTGCTGCCATTAGAGGCAAGCAATCCCAAGCTAATAGCGAACTGGCTAAGCAAGTGCAGTCGATCAATCAGGCGAAGTCAGAGCTGGCTGGTGTCAAAACCAACCTGACGCAGGCTCAGAGTCAGTTGTCTAACAACATTGTCCAAATCCGCTCGGATGTTGGGAATATCCGAAACAAGCAAAGCCAGCAAGAAACCGAAATCGGCAAGCAACTCTCAGCACTCAATGCGACCAAGACTGAGCTAGCGGGTGTTAAGTCTACTCAGGCAACCTACGAGCAAACGACTACCCGCAGGCTGGCGGAGCTGGCCAACGTGGCTGACGGCAAGGCCAGCAAGTCTGAGCTTGTGCAGACAGCTGAGAAGCTGAAAAGTCGGATTGCGAGTGTGCATTTAGGCCGTAGAAATCTACTCAAGCAGACGCGGACTTTAGCCTTGAGCGAGGAAAAGCCTTGGATCACAGCAGATAGTCATGATGGATTTGTGATTGCTCGCTCAGTTGCTAAAGATAAGTACACTGACACTGTAAAGTTGAAGACATCTGAGCCGCCAAAAGGAACAGAATATGTACTTATTTTCTACGCTCGTGCATCCAAAGACAACTATCCAATTCGCACTCACTTTTATAGCCCAAATACGACCTTATCTCTCGAGACTAGCACGGGTTACAAACGAGAACGAAGTGGCGATGGAGAAGCTAAGCTGATCATCAATCGCGAGTGGAAACGTTACTGGGTTAAGTACACTCAAACAGCGACAGACGAAATCAAAAGAGTGTTTATAGGTAGGCATGGTTCTATCATCGATGGTGGCGATAGTACAACTACTGTAGAGATCTGCGCCCCTGCCCTTTTTGAGGGCAACCTTGTCGGTGACTGGTCACCAGCATACGAAGACCAAGACGAACGTGTCTCAGCTGTTGAGTCCAACTTTAAGCAACGAGCAGACTCACTAGAAGCTGGTGTGAATCGCTTGACTGAGGGACTCAAGACCAAAGCGGACTCAAGTGCCCTGACCTTGCTCTCAGATAGGATATCGGCCTCGGTCAAGAGCCTCGAGACCGACACGCAGAACAAGCTCAATCAAAAACTCAGCACAGCAGAGTTTGATGTACGAGCAAGTGGAATCCGTCAGGAAATCGTCAACGCCACGAAAGATAAGGCAGACAAGACCTTGGTCACGGCAGAGGCTGGGAAGTTGAGGGAGGAGTTGGCAAGTCTTAGGGTTGGTGGAGTCAACCTGCTTAAAAGGACAAAAGCATTTGACAGGGTCAATGGTCGGTCTCAGCTATTATCTGAGACGTACAACAATTGCGCGATTAGATATTTTAAAAACGCAGACGCTAATTCTGCTTATCAGGATATTGTCGAGTATTCCAATGCTCTTTATCCAGAGCTGGGCGGGACTTATACCTTGTCCTTTTGGGCTAAAGGCACAGGCGAGATGACTACATTTTTCTACGGTCGGAGGGGGTATCTACTTGTTTCGTCCGGCACAACCAGTCAAGGTCTTGTATCAAAGGCAGGAGACGGCAACTGTCGCTTTACGCTCTCTGCTGACTGGCAGAGATACTATGTTGTTTACAAGTTGGCAGAGGCGCCAACAGAAGCAACTAGTATCTATAAGAATGTGCTATTTAGACACAATAGTCGAAGCACAACAGACGAAGTTTGGCTGGCTGGAGTCAAGCTAGAGAGAGGCAATCTAGCGACTGATTACAGCGAGAATCCCGAGGATGTTGACGACCTCATCACCGAAGCTAAAGCAACCTTTGAGCGCACGGCTCAGGGCTTGCGGGTAGACTTGACAGCTGTGCAGGCTTATGCCAGCGCTGACGGCACAAGAACCGAAGCTCTGCGTACTTACTCTCGTGAAGAGACCGCACGTCAGCTGACTGCCGAGCGCAAGCTCATTGAGGCTGGCTACGTCGCCAAAGCTCAGCACACGGAAGATGTGCGAGGGCTGACTCGTAGGTTTGAGGAGCTGAAGACCAGCTCTGAGACGAAGCTGGCCGAGTATAAGCAAGGCATCGACGGCCAACTGACCACGATTACTCAACAGGTCGCTGGGAAGACTAGTCAGACCGAATTTAAACAACGAGCCGGCTCGCTGGAAGCTAGTGTGTCTAGCTTGCGGGAGGGTCTTAAAACCAAGGCTGACAGTAGCGCTTTGAACCTGCTTTCAGATAGGATATTAGCCTCTGTCAAGTCTTTGGAGACCGACACGCAGAATAAGCTCAACCAAAAGCTTAGCACAGCCGAGTTTGAAGTGCGAGCAACTGGAATCCGTCAGGAAATCCTCAACGCGACCAAGGACAAGGCTGATAAGGCCTTGGTCACGGCAGAGGCTGGGAAGCTGCGTGAGGAGCTGGCCAGCTTGTCGGTCGGTGGGCGGAATTTGATGGGAGTCTTTAACACAACGCCTGTCAAAGCAAGTTTTGGATCTGAAACATATAGATTTGAGGCAAAGACTACCAAAAACACGACTAAACCTACGCTCCAATTGCAATTTCGTTGGGACGACGGGACATATAGCGCTGTAGCATGGGTAGGTCAAGAAGGACCTTTTAAAAAATCGTTTAGGATAGTTAAAGATTACACAGAGCTTCGGATAAAATTTAATTGCAACAAAGAGGATGCAGTCTTGCTTTTCAAGGGCGATAAATTTGTCGAATTAAATACAGACTATCTTTTCACAGGCAATCTGCTTAATCTGTCACCAAACGATTCTGTGGCGGACTTTCTTAAAATCGAGAAAGCGACTATTCCTTCCAGCTGGTCCCCTGCTCTAGAAGACACAGAAGGCCAAATCACCGAGGCCAAGGCTACGTTCGAACGCACGGCTCAAGGCTTGCGGATGGACCTGACGGCTGTCCAAGCCTATGTCAGCGCTGACGGTACGAGAGCGGAAGCTCTGCGGACTTACTCTCGTGAGGAGACCGCACGTCAGCTGACAGCCGAGCGCAAGCTCATTGAGGCTGGCTATGTGGCAAAGGCACAGCACACAGAGGACGTGCGAGGGCTGACAAGGCGGTTTGAGGAGCTGAAAACCAGCTCTGACACTAAGTTTGCGCAGTTTAAACAGGGGATTGATGGTCAGTTTGCTACTATGTCCAGTCAGATCGGGGAAAGCCTCAAAAAGACCGATATCAGTATCACACCCGGTCAAATCACTCTGGGTACTGGTAAGGTAGTCAACGGTCAGACTTTGGCTAGTCTTTTTGTTCAAAATCCTGAGAGCATGCAGGCCATCACAAAGCTCATGCGGATCACAGGTGATCTAATCGTGGATGGATCTATCACTGGCCGTGACTTGGCCGCAGGAGCTATCACGACACCTCATCTAGCGGCGGGCTCAGTGACAGCGGAAGTGCTAGGCGTTAACGCCGTTACTGCTGACAAAGTCAAGGCGGATGATGCCCTGCTCGAAAAGCTATCTGCGGGCGAGGCTCTGATCAGGAAGCTGATGGCAAAAGATGCCTTTATCAACAGGCTACAATCCATTGACTTTACGGCTGAGCAGGTCAAAGGTGGGATGATTAAAGCGCTAAACGGGGCTTTGAAAATTGACCTGAATAACGGTCAGTACAATGTCATGACTGACCAAGCAGCTATTCGTCGGGTACTAAGCGGCTATCCGAACCAGTTTTTAAAATTCACGAGCGAAACCGAGGGTGGAGCGCCAGCAAGCGTGACCGTGCTGGGTGCCAATCGAGATGGCACCGAAAACAGCAAGAATGACAGTTTTGCTGGTATTCGGCTGTTTAGTGGAAACAAGGTCGAGCGCACTGAAATTATTAGTGACGTTGTGCGATTCGCGACCGGTGCTGTCAACTACCGTGGCTGGGAAATGCGCACTCTGTACGGGAATGACAACAGACAGGTCATACTACAGCCGTTTGGCAATGTCACAAGATCGAATATCGTTGCAAACTACTTTAACGGTATTGATCTAGTCAATGTGCTTGAAACACTAAACCAAATGATGGCAAATTTGGGGAATCATACTGGTAGACATGATATTTTTGGACCGATACGAGGCCTCGGAGCTAGAAAATACGCGAGATAAAAGGAGAAAACATGAACGAAAATGTGTATGCTTACATGCTGGCTGAATACCAGAATCAGCTAGCGGATAAGACTCAATCAGAGATTGAGATGCAAGCTCTGCTTATTGTAGAGCGAAACAAAAGCTCGCTCTTAGAGCAAGAATTCAATAGCTTTAATGCTGTGTTAGATTCGGATGCAGCGTTGAAAGAACTTTTTGACGAAGCTAAAGAAAAATTACAAAAAGAAACATTGGAGGAAGTACAATGACGCTAGAACTTATCAAAACAACCAAAATCGTAGGGCACGTCAAAGTTGACGACACGCTCGTTAAAACCATGACAGCCGATATCGATGATAAAGGCGTGACAACACATAACTCATGGCTTGATAATGCTGAGGTTTACGCAGCCAACCGTCAAGAAGTGCGAGATCAAGAGGAAGCATTTCAAAACGCTGTTTATGCTACGGAAGATGCGATTATCGCGGAGCTGGAAGCTCGGTCTAAAGAAAAGAAAGGGTGATGAATGCAGGCTGACGTTTTGGAATGGTCACACAGCTTGCGTGACTTAATTGATACGCAGGATGAACTGATTGTGTTTACTTTAGCACTTATCATGGGCGCTATGGCTATTGACTTCCTCACAGGAACTCTGGCCGCTAAGCTCAACCCAAACATTGAATTTCGCAGTAAAGAAGGGATCAACGGAATTATTCGCAAGATTGCTAGTATCGCTTTACTAGCTTTCTGCATTCCGCTTTCTATTTTGCTGCCTGAAGGAATTGGGCTGGGAGCTCTACAGATACTTTATTTCGGTTATCTGTTTTTTGAGCTAAAATCTATTCTGGAAAATTTCGACAAGCTCGGGATTAACACAACATTTTTTCGAGAGTTTATCGAAAAAATATCAAATTCGGGTAAAAATGATAAAAAATAGAATAAAAGAGCAGGCGCTGAAGCTTGCTCTGTTTGCTTTTGCTGCAACTTATTTTTGGTTTGCAGCCTTTGAAAAAATGAAAGGAAAATAAAAAAATGACAAAAGTAACTGATTATGCAGAAGGAAATTTCCGTTTTGGCTTTGGGTCAAAACTCTATCTGGCTCGAAATGAGGAAGCACAAGTGCGAGCTCACATCTCTACACCAGCGACACAGCGCTGGGATAACGGGCAATATACCTTGACCGAAAGAATTGCAGAAGGGTTTAAGCCTGCCCATCCTGTAACATTTACAGCTAAAGTGATCTCACAAGGTAAAATCCAACCACAAGCTGCAATTGACTTTGTCTTGATGACAGACGGTCGTGTGCTGGTCAATGCTAGCAATGTGCGTCAGCTGCCTACACCACTTGACATCGTTGGTGAGGTGACTTATGTTATTGGCGCGAGTCAGTTTGATAAATAGGAGGGAAATAATTATGACAACAGCAAATGAACTTGTACAATTTACGATTGGCTTAGCGAACTCGGGCATGGGTGTTGATAAAGATGGATTCGGAGGCACTCAATGCGCTGATCTAGTGACTTACCCATCTAAACATTTCTTTGGAGTGGATTTGTGGGGCAATGCCGTTGATTTGCTAGATTCCGCAGAAGCTGCTGGCTGGGAAGTACACCGCATGCCAACCGATGCTAACCCACGAGCTGGAGCATTTTTCAACATGAATGCTTGGTTTGGTGGTGTTAACTATGGGCATTGTGGCATCGTCATTGAGGATTCTGATGGCATTACTATGCGAACGGTTGAGCAGAACATTGATGGAAATGTTGATGCTCTAATCGTTGGAGGACCAGCTCGATACAATAATCGAGGTTTTGAGGACGTAATTGGCTGGTTTTATCCACCATACAGCGACGGCCCAGCGCCAGCTACTCCAGCAGATGTATCACCAACATCAGACGAAATTGAGCTTACGCCTGAAACAGGCACATTTAAGGTAGGAGAAGTAGCTATCAATGTGCGCCGTGAGCCAAATCTTAATGGTGAAATCGTGCATGTCTATGAACCTGGTGAATCTGTTAATTATGACAGCAAGGGTTCAGCTAATGGCTACCGCTGGATCTCCTATGTTGGAGAATCTGGCAATCGTAATTATATGGCCATTGGTCAAACTGACGAAGCAGGAAATCGTATCACTCTTTGGGGTGATTTGAGCTAAAACAAACCGCAGCGGAAACTGCGGAAAATAAATATTTTTTCTTAAATTTTAATCTACCCCCGGCCTCAAAGGCTGGGGCTTTTTCTGTTATAATGGAAAAATTTAAAATTTTCCGTAGTAATAGACTTAATTTTTTTTTAAAAATTTAAAAAAAGTTTGTAAAAAAGTATTGACTAGTGCATTAAAATGTAGTATAATAAATAATGTAAGGAGGTGATACAAATGGACAGCATAGACGAGTGGCTAGCAAGGGTCACGGTCATGATTGGAATTGCGGTAGCAATTTCAAAGGAAAGTCGCTCTTGGTACAAGGTACTAAAAGAGCAAAATAAAAAAGCGAAAATCGCTCCCAAGTTTTGCAGACGGCGGAAGAGATAATCGCTTGAAGGTGAGAGAGCGCAAGCTCTCCTTGCCTTTCATTGTATATGAAAGTGAGAGAAAAATCAAGATGAAAATTATTTTATTTGTAGCAATTTTAGCAGTAGCAATTGCTTGGTATTCAGGAGATAATAAAAAATGAGTAAAGCAGATTTTAAAAAAATTCAAAAATTATTAAAAAAATTGACAGCCTATAAGATTTCTAAAGCTACTGGAATAGGTAGCACGACAATTAGTAGATGGGTTACAGGTAAAACCCCAATCGAGAAAATGAGTTTAGAAAATGCTATCAAATTAACGGATTATGCGGAGGAATTGGAAATGGAAAAAGCAAAACAACTACTTGAAGAAATTAAAAATAACGATGTAGCGTATGCTATTGTAAACGAGGACGGAGCAGTTTACTGCAATCTTAGTACAAGTAATATCATGGATATTTACGGCCATGATGGCGAAGATGGCCATTTCTATGGTGTTTACGGCGACGCAGTTGGTGGACAGCTTGACAGTCGCAACGTCCCTGATGACGTTATTTTGAAAGCTATTAAACTAATGTTAGGGCTTGGCAAGCCTGTAAAACGCTCAGAATTATCTATGGGTTCAGATTTCAAACGGACATTTGTAGACGGGTATTTTGAGGTGGTCGAATTGATGAAACAGTCTGGTCTTCTTCAAGATAAAGAAGAAAACGAGAAAGTCAAAGAATGGATTGAGGCTCACAAAGATGTTATAGGTTCAACGGTCAAACATCCATCATTTGGAACAGGAACAGTGCTAGAAGTCAAAGACAACACAATCACTATTGATTTTGAAGATAAGGGAAGAAAATCTTTAGCGCTTGAAGCAGTTGTAGAAAGTGATTTGTTAGATTTTGAATAAGACTTAGCAGGCCGACAGCGATGTCGGTCTGTTTTCGCCCCAAATCCGCCCCAAAATATTTTTAAAGTTATCATTTTTAAACCGAAGAAAAAAATAAAAAAGCCCCTAAAATAGGGCTTTTCATTCGGTTGAAATCTGATAAATCAGGTATTGAAAGGCGGTAGACGGATTTGAACCGACGATCAAGCTTTTGCAGAGCCGTGCCTTACCACTTGGCTATACCGCCACAACTCTTACTATTCTATCGTAAAACAGCCTATTCGTCAAGAGGCTGACCTGACTTAAGTGAGAATTTCTTGAAGGATGCTAGCAGATGGGCTGAATCAAAGCGAGAAAATAGTGGCCAAAGACTTGTCAAAAGCTAGAAAATTTGATATGATAGTAGATGCCGTTTAAACGGCAGAAATACTCATTTTAGATGAATTGTGGAGCCGTTGCCGATTGGTAGCTCTGCGAGCTGAAATCTAAAAGAGGAAAAAAACAAAAAGGAGAATTTACTCATGGCAGTAATTTCAATGAAACAACTTCTTGAGGCTGGTGTTCACTTTGGTCACCAAACTCGTCGCTGGAACCCTAAGATGGCTAAGTACATCTTCACTGAGCGTAACGGTATCCACGTTATCGACCTTCAACAAACTGTAAAATACGCAGATCAAGCTTATGACTTCATGCGTGATGCAGCTGCAAACGATGCAGTTATCTTGTTTGTTGGTACTAAAAAGCAAGCTGCTGAAGCTGTAAAAGAAGAAGCAGAACGTGCTGGTCAATACTACATCAACCACCGTTGGTTGGGTGGAACTCTTACAAACTGGACAACTATCCAAAAACGTGTTGCTCGTTTGAAAGAAATCAAACGTATGGAAGAAGAAGGAATCTTCGAAGTTCTTCCTAAGAAAGAAGTAGCACTTTTGAACAAACAACGTGCTCGTCTTGAAAAATTCTTGGGTGGTATCGAAGATATGCCTCGCATCCCAGATGTAATGTACATCGTTGACCCTCATAAAGAGCAAATCGCTGTTAAGGAAGCTAAGAAACTTGGTATTCCAGTAGTTGCGATGGTTGACACAAACACTGATCCAGACGATATCGATGTGATTATCCCTGCTAACGACGACGCTATCCGTGCCGTTAAATTGATCACTGCGAAAATGGCTGACGCTGTTATCGAAGGTCGTCAAGGTGAGGACGCTGTAGCGACTGTTGAAGCAGAATTTGCTGCAACTGAAACTCAAGCAGACTCAATCGAAGAAATCGTTGAAGTTGTAGAAGGCGACAACGCATAATTTTCATAAGTCAATTAACCTAAAGGGGCGGGGCTCAGCCCAGCCCCTTTATTTAAAAATAGTAAACATAGGAGAAGAAAAATGGCAGAAATTACAGCTAAGCTTGTAAAAGAATTGCGTGAAAAATCTGGTGCTGGTGTCATGGACGCTAAGAAAGCATTGGTTGAAACTGATGGTGACATCGAAAAAGCGATTGAATTGCTTCGCGAAAAAGGTA
>ERZ773038.247-NODE-247-length-37792-cov-6.866471_pt1 | contig 37792 bp, 33 predicted proteins | sample MGYA00511665_ERZ773038 | MGnify/ENA primary metagenome ERZ773038 (study PRJEB29015, sample SAMEA2737966) | human oral metagenome | biome: human oral; feature: human-associated habitat; material: dental | place: China | collected 2028 ... | reverse complement strand
AAAGGTTTGAAAGAACAAGTTAACGCTGCAAAAGCTAAAAAACGCAAAAAATAATTTGCTGTAAAAGCAAAAGAGACCTTTCGAGGTCTCTTTTTTTTGTCTATTTATGGTATAATGCACAGAGAAAGGGTGCATTATGAATAACGATTTATCACGGAAGGTCCTCATTGTGTCCGCATCCATCGGAACGGGGCATATGCAGGCTGCCAGAGCCATAGAAGAATATTGGAAGGATAAGGAACCACAGGCCACCATCAGTCATGTGGATTTTTTGGATACCGAGACGATGTCAGTCGAGCATCTGATTAAGGGGACATATATCAAGATGATTGACGTGTTCCCGATGCTGTACGATATCATTTATCGCGTCTCCAAAGGGGAGAAGCAGGGATCCATTATGCAGACCGCTTTGTCCTATCTGTTAAAAGGTCGTATGCTCAAGCTGATTCAACAGGAAGAACCTGACGTAATGGTCTTTACGCACCCGTTTCCCTGTGGGGCCGCATCGATCTTGAAGCGACAGGGACATATCAACATGCCTCTTGTAGCGATTATGACGGACTTCAGCAGCCATCAATTTTGGCTCTATCCGCAGGTTGATACATACTTTGTGGCCACCGAAGGCATGGTTTCCGAGATGGTACAGTCCGGTATAGATGAGTCGCGCATACACGTGTCGGGTATTCCCGTGCGTCGCTCCTTCTTTCGAGATGCCATTGAGGACTACTCCTTAGAAAAACCTGTGAAAGTGCTTGTTATGGGCGGAGGTCTTGGCCTCGGTTCATTGGAAACGGCATTGAAGCATTTAGATGATGTAAACGGCATCGATGAAATCACCGTTGTAGCCGGTCAAAATACATCGCTCTATGAATCATTGGTGACCCTCAGCACCTCGATGAAAACGAAGACCACTGTATTCGGCTATACGTCGAATATTTCGGAATTGATGAAGACATCCTCCTTACTGGTGACGAAGCCGGGCGCATTGACCTGTATGGAGGCGGTGACGATCGGATTGCCGATGGTATTCTTCAATGCAATTCCCGGACAGGAGGAAGCCAATGCGGAGCTTCTTGAACAGCGCGGTTGCGCTCGCTGGGCCCGCGATATTCACAATCTGGAGGACGTTGTTGCGGCACTCCTCATCAACCCGCCACGATTACAGCAGATGTCTCAACGTGCTCGCGAATGGCAGGTGGACGGAGCGGCGGAAATCGTAAATGATTTGATTAAAATTTTAGATGATTATGATATGGTGCAAGTAACAGCTATAGAGGAATCTATATAGTTGCTAAGACATAATTAGCCCCTTGGTATTGACTGGCTTTAGTCTGATACCAAGGGGCTATTGGTTTATACCGTACTCAATCAGTTTGTGTTTTACTGGTGTTGCTCGATGTGTTCTTCGCGAATATTCTCTAATGTGGCAAGAAATGTTTCCGTGCTGTCCGCATTTTGTAAAAGTTCCTGTAGCTGATGAGAGCTGTCCAGGGTGACACTCCATTGAAATGAGTCGTTATCATCGTATACACTGAATACGACAGGTGTGTCTAAATCCTCGGGCATGTATCCGTCATCATCGGATACGGTAGCGTAGGTACCGTCCTCTAGGAGCTCTGTGAATAATGTATCATATCCGTCTATGTCGATGATTTCAAAATTGATGCTTTCATAAAAATCTAATACCGTATCTGTTACCATAAGGACCCCCTCAGGAATATTTATTACGTTACGTTTATTCTACTGATGGGGACCGTTACTGTCAATGATAATCTTGTAGTATAATAAGTACCATAGTTACAAAACAGGAGCGGGATATGAATGTCATCAGTTTACAGAATATAGAAAAATCATATGGCACGCGGCTGCTATTTAAAGATGTGAACATCACCTTTACTACGGAGAAACGATTGGGCCTTGTGGGGATTAACGGTACAGGTAAGTCCACGTTTTTGAAAATATTAGCCGACCAGATGGAGGCCGATAAGGGCCATATTGAACGAAACGGAAAGGCGAGTATATATTATTTGGAGCAGACGCCGGATTTCGATGTGAATGCGACCTTGTTGGACGCGATTCTAGACGGAAATCATCTGAGACTGCAAATGGTCAGAAATTTTGGCCAAATCAGCCGAGAATATCACGCTATGCAGGCGGCGAGCCGCGATGATGATCGGATATCTCGCCGGTATATGAATGCATTGGAACAGATGGATCAACAAGACGGCTGGCAGGTGGAGCAGGAAGCTCGCATCATTTTATCCAAGCTCGGGTTTATGGATGTGGAGCAGCAGGTGAAGCTGTTGTCCGGCGGACAGAAGCGGCGCCTCGCACTGGGGCAGGCCTTGTTATATCCCTGTGATTTACTGCTGTTAGATGAGCCGACGAATCATTTGGATGAGGACAGCATCGAATGGCTCGAATCCTATCTGAGCAACCGTCAGGGAGGACTCCTGATCAGTACTCATGACCGATATTTCCTCGATTCCGTATGCAATGGTATTTTGGAATTGTCAAATCGATGCATGTATCAATATGATGGAAACTATGAGGAGTTTCTTGCTTTGAAAGCTGATCGTGAAGCACGTGAGGCGGCATCTGAAGAAAAGAGACGTCAATTTTTAAAGCGCGAAATCGAATGGGTGCGCCGCGGTGCACAGGCACGTAGTACGAAGCAGAAGGCCCGTCTGGACAGATATGAAACGTTAAAGAATATGGAAAAGATTCGTCGTCCCGACCAGATGGATCCGATTGCATTAAAGACCCGGTTGGGAAAGACGATTTTTGATATCGAGCATTTAACGTTTAATTTCGGAAATCGTCCGATTATTTCAGATTTTACGTATCATGTGGTGCGTCATGATCGAATCGGTATCGTAGGCCCTAACGGGGTGGGAAAATCTACATTTATGAACATCCTTGATGGAGCCTATGAGCCGACGGGCGGCACCATCGGTAAGGGGGAAACGGTTCGTATCGCTCACTTTAAACAGGAATTGCCGGAGTTTGACGAGGACATGCGCGTTCTCGACTATATTCGGGAAGATCATGCTTACATGGTATTGGGGGATGGGTCCACGTTGAGTGCGGGACAGATTCTGGAGCGATTCCTCTTTACGCCGGAGCTTCACGGTGTGCCGATTCGTAAATTGTCAGGCGGTGAGCGTCGTCGTCTCTATTTGCTGAAACTGCTCATGAGTGCACCGAATGTGTTACTGCTCGATGAACCGACGAATGATCTTGATATTCCAACCCTTGAGGTGCTGGAGGATTTCCTCGACTCTTTCGGCGGCGTCATCATCACCGTATGCCATGATCGGTATTTTTTGGACCGCGTGGTGGATAAACTCTTTGTATTTACCGGTGATGGTCATATCGATATCGTGCATGGCTCGTATTCGGATTACAAGGATGCTCTTGATGAAAGTACTGCAGGGAAACGGACGTTCTATGTTGCTGATACAGCAGGTAATACCGTAGATAATACAGGAAAAGCAGATAAAAAACATAGTGATACATTTGTACAGTCTAAATTACATCGGGAAAATGCAGAGCCATTTATAATGGCAAATGAGGCGGATAGGGGCAAGTTGAATTCCCCAGATGTTGAAACGACTCGGAACGGTGAAGTGCAGGATACTTTTACAGATACATCTGTAAAAAAGGGTCTCAATAAATCAGAGAAAGCCGAATACGATCGAATTCTTGAAGAAATGCCGAAGGTAGAACACCTTATCAAGGGCATTGATGTTATGATTGCACAATTCGCAACGGACTATGAAAAAATGCAAGAACTGATGGCGGAGCGTAGTGAGGCGGAGGAACGCTTAAATGCCTTAACGGAGCGGTGGATAGTTCTTGAAGAACAATTATAATTTGTGATATAATTCACTGATGATATAACGATAACAACGTTACCTAAGTAGGAGGAATTCATGAGTAAGTATCAATTCTTGGATCGTCGCGTACCTATTGAAGAAGGAAATATTGCATTAGTACAAGACTTATCTAAATGTAAGAACTGTTCTTTGTGTCGCAAGGCCTGTGCCGTAGACATGGGCGTATTTGATTATTATGATTTAACGACGAACGGAGACCATCCGATTTGTATTCATTGCGGTCAATGTGCATCTATTTGCCCGTTCGATTCCATCAATGAACGCTCTGAAATCGATGAGGTGAAAGCGGCTATCGCTGACCCTGATAAAATCGTTATCTTCCAAACTGCGCCGGCAGTGCGTGTCGGTTTGGGTGAAGAGTTCGGCCTTGATGCGGGGACCTTCGTAGAAGGCAAAATGGTAGCGGCCCTTCGTAAGCTGGGCGGCGATTATGTATTGGATACAAACTTCGGCGCTGATATGACTATTATGGAAGAAGCATCGGAACTTGTTGAACGCGTTCTAAACGGTGCGGGTGAGCTGCCTCAATTTACATCCTGTTGTCCTGCTTGGGTTAAATTTGCGGAAACATTTTATCCGGAATTCTTACCGAATTTATCCACGGCTAAGAGTCCTATTGCTATGCAGGCTCCTACGCAGAAAACATATTTTGCGGAAAAAATGGGTCTTGATGCAAAGAAAATCGTCGCTGTTGCAGTAACACCTTGTACGGCGAAGAAATTTGAAATCCGTCGCGATGAAATGAACTCTTCCGCGGAATACTGGGATGTACCGGAAATGCGCGATACGGATTACTGTATTACAACACGTGAATTGGCTAAATGGTTACGCGCTGAGAACGTTAATTTCGACGAACTTGAAGATTCCGCATTCGATCCGTTGATGGGGGAAGCGTCCGGAGGCGGTATCATCTTCGGTAACACCGGCGGTGTTATGGAAGCGGCTATGCGTACGGCATACAAGGTGGTAACGAACGAGGATGCACCGAATACATTGATCCCGTTTGAAGCAATCCGCGGTATGGACGGTGCCCGTGAAGCGGACGTTACAATCGGTGATAAGACATTACATGTTGCGGCTGTACATGGTACAGGTAACTTGCGTAAATTCATTGAACGCATGCGTGCAGAAAATATCCATTATGATTTCATCGAAGTGATGGCCTGTCGAGGCGGCTGTATCGGTGGTGGCGGTCAACCGCGCGTTAAATTGCCGATGGCTGACAAGGCTCGTGAAGCGCGTATCGCCTCTTTGTATACGCGCGATAACGAAGTAAAAGTTAAAGCATCCTGTGATAATCCGGATATTCAAAAACTATATGCCGAGTTCTTTGACGGTAAACCGTTGAGTCATAAGGCTCATCATATGTTACATACGACATATGTAAGCCGCGCTGAAGATCTGGGCCCTAACGGTGCATGCACACCGGCTACATGCCCTACATCGGTGCCTAATTTGAAAAAGGCGGCTGATGCGGCAAAAGCGGCGGCGGAATCAAATAATTAATATAATGATACATTGTAGTATCCGTAATAAAAGCAACCGATCCATATCTCGTTATAGATCGGTTGCTTTTTCATATATTATATACAATATGCGCATATGAAGTATTAACATTGAGACTGTTAAATTTGTTTAGGAATTCTTTGGGGTATGCTATAATGAAATTATATTACAGAAGCAAACCGATACTGTTTCAGGAGGAACTTCATGGCTTTTAAATTAAAGGGAAAAGAAGAAAAGTTTTTCAGTATTCTAGAGCATCATGCTGCCTTAACCTATGAAAGTGCAGAAATGATGGAGCGTGTTTTTAAAGGGGAGATTTCAAAAGAGGAGGCCTTTCTTGAAATTGATACAAAAGAAAAGGCTGCAGATGAATTAGTGAGCGAAACAGTAGAGCGATTGCGCAAGACTTTCATTACCCCGATGGATCGCGAGGATATTCAATTGTTGATCGATCAATTGGATACGACCTTGGATAATATCAAAGAAATCATGGATAAAATGTTGATGTACCATGTGGGAAATCCTAGTGACGGCGCGATACGCATGAGTGAAATTGTCGTGAAATGCGTGAAGCATATCAATAAATCCATCGGATACATGGGTAGCCTTAAGAAGGATCATGTAAAGGTGGAAGGCCGCGTACATCAAGTGTTGAAGCTTGAGTCTGAAGCAGATAATATCTATCATGAAGAAATGGCTAAACTCTTTACGGAATGCAATGATCCGATTGAGATTATCAAATGGAAGGAAATCCTTAGCGCTATGGAAGATGTCATCGATGGTTGCGAAGATTTGGTAGGCACATTCCGCCGGGTAGTATTGAAGTATGCTTGATTCTCATTACTTGGTATGGCTGGTCGTGTTGTTGGCGTTAGCTTTTGATTATATCAATGGCTTTCATGATACGGCAAATGCCATTGCGACATCCGTATCGACGCGGGCAATTTCACCTAAAAAGGCGATTATGATGACAGCAGGGCTGAATTTCCTCGGTGCCATGGTCAGTACCGGTGTAGCGAAGACTATCGGCGGAGATATCGTATTATCGCCTGATCTGATTGACAGCTCTATTATCAGTGCCGCATTAATCGGCGCTATCGTATGGAATCTTGCCACCTGGTGGTGGGCAATTCCAAGCTCCTCATCTCATGCCCTGATTGGCGGTATTATCGGTGCCGTCGGATGGTCTGTCGGTTTTGATGCCTTAAATGAAGGCGGTATCTTGAAGATATTTTTCTCCCTTATCTTATCGCCCATCGTAGCGATGATAGGTGGCTTTATCATCATGAAGCTGTTGCTGCTTATCTTCGGACGATTTTCACCGATTGTCTTAAATGATCGATTCCGATCCATGCAAGTTGTATCGGCGGTTATGATGGCGTTTTCTCATGGCTCCAATGATGCCCAGAAAGCGATGGGAATTATCACGTTGACTTTGCTCAGTGGCGGATATATCGATACTCTCGATGTACCGTTATGGGTTAAATTATGCTGTGCGTCGGCGATGGCGTTAGGCACCGCGGCAGGTGGTTGGAAAATCATTTCCACCATGGGCACAAAGATTTTCAAATTGGAAACCATCAACGGTTTTGCGGCGGATTTAAACTCCGCTATTACGATTTTTACAGCTACGTTCTTGCATTTACCGGTCAGCACGACTCATGTTGTGAGCGGCTCTCTTTTGGGGGTCGGTTCGGCTAAGCGTGTGAAAGCTGTTAACTGGGGCGTTGCACGATCCATGGTTATGGCGTGGTTCGTTACGATTCCGTTGTCAGGTATCGTATCGGCTATTGCTTATGAAGTAGGACATCTGTTATTCGGTTAATATAAAATATAAAAAAGGGCTGTAACAGGCTACGGAAAAACCGCATTCCTGTTACAGCCCCTTTCATTATTAATAGGGTTGTTTATGGGTGTATTTGTTTTTCATGGGGTTAAAGTTACAATACGTTTTGTCATATATCCTCGTATCATGTATTGTCATATTTAAATTGAAACATGTTTTATCTATAAACCGATTATTTGCTGGAATCAGCTGATTTTGTATCATCTGCTGGCTTAGACTCATCCTTGTTGCTGATAACGATGTGTCCATCCACAACATCGGCAAGTAAGTGTTTAGCATCGATGTGATCCAAGTAGAAGTCAGTCACATTATCGCGTATTTCGGATTCGATGACGCGACGTAATGGACGAGCACCCATCGCTTTGTCATAGCCTTGTTCCATCAAGAGCTCTTTGGCTGCATCGGTTACATCAAGGGTGATGTTTTTCTTCGCCAATGTAGCATTTACCTGAGCAAGCATCAAATCAACGATTTTCTTCAAGTCTTCCTTGCTCAAATGATTGAATTCGATAACCGCGTTGAAACGATTTAAGAATTCAGGGCGGAAGAATGGGGCGATACGATCCATGATTTCAGCTGAGCTTTCATTATCCTTATTATCACCATAACCAAAGCCGGCATTAGATGTGGCGATGATAACGGTGTTTTTAAAGTTGACCGTGTTACCTTGACCGTCTGTTAGGTGGCCGTCATCCAATACTTGTAAAAGTAATGTGATAACTTGAGGATCCGCTTTTTCGATTTCATCGAATAGGATAATGGAATATGGGTTACGACGAACACGTTCAGTCAATGTATTGGAGTTATCGTCATAACCGATGTAACCGGCAGTGGCACCAATCAATTTGGATACCGCAGTGCGGTCACTATATTCGGACATATCGAGACGAATAATGGCATCTTTATTGCCGAACATATCAAGGGCTAATTGTTTTGCCAATTCCGTTTTACCGACACCGGTAGGACCCACAAATAAGAAGCTGCCGATTGGACGGTTGCCTTCGTCAAAGCCTGCACGGTTACGACGGATTGCTTTAGATACGGCTTCTACAGCTTTATTCTGGCCGATTACATGAGCTTCCAACCGAGACTTCATGTCTTTTAATCGTTCGATATCGGATGCACCCATTTGGGATACAGGAATACCTGTCATGCGTTCTACCGCTTCGGCTACATCGTTAACCTTAGCCACAACCTTTTGGTTTTCTGTGTGGTTATCGATTTCTTCCTGTAATTTCTGAATGCGCATCTTTTCATTGATAGCGGATTCGTAATCTTCTTTCTGCGCGTATTCCTCTTGTTTTGCCTTAGCATCCGCAATATCCGCTTCCAATGTTTTGATATCGGTTACGGGATGTTGAGAGGCCAAGTGAGCTGCTGTTACGTCAATCAAGTCGATAGCTTTATCAGGCAAACTCCGTTGAGGGATGTACTGCACGGAATAATCTACGGCTGCTTTCAATACAGCGTCCGGTAATTCAATGTTGTGATGTGCTTCATACAATGGGCGAATGCCTTGTAAGATTTTGAAAGTATCTTCCGGGGACGGTGCGTTTACCTTTACTTCATTAAAACGTCGAGCGAGAGCCGCGTTTTTCATAATCGTGTTACGATATTCATCCTGTGTAGTCGCACCGATTACAGTCATTTCACCACGAGATAGAGCAGGTTTCAAGATATCTGCCAACCCCTTGGAACCTTGACCGTCACCTGTGGATCCGGCACCTAGAATCTGGTGGATTTCATCAAAGAACAGGATGATATTGCCCGCAGCCTTTACTTCTTTGATAAGGTTCTGGATATTTTCTTCGAAGGAACCACGGTATTGTGTACCTGCTTCCAAACCGGAAATATCAATGGAGATGATTTCCTTATTTTTAATCGCTGCCGGTACATCGCCGTTTACGATAGCTTGAGCTAACCCTTCGACAACGGCTGTTTTACCGACACCGGCATCGCCGACCAACACCGGATTGTTTTTTGTACGACGTGCCAAGATTTCAGCGGTTTCCTGAATTTCCCTATTACGTCCTATAACGGGATCCAGTTTTCCGTTACGGGCTTGTTCTGTTAAATTTGTACCGAGTTTAGCAAGAATACCATCTTGCTTTATCTTACCTTGTTGTGCAGCTTGAATTTCTTCATCGGTAGGTAAGTGACCTGTTTGACGATAGTAAGCAAATTCTTCAGGTGTTACTTCACGACCGTTGATTTTGTATCGACGGGTTTCCGTGGAATAACCGCCCATATTTCCCATCAATTGATTAAACAAATCATTCATGCTACCGAATTCACTGCCAAAGTTATTAAAATTGTTATTCATATATATTACCTCACTTTTTTACTACAAGCTTAACTATTTGACTTTTGTTCACTTAATTTCTTGCGTATATTATTAGGTTCTGTTAACCTTATGTCATTATAATAACTTCAAAAAGTCAAAAAGTCAATAGTTTAAAATAAGAATTTTGACTTTTTTTGACTTTTTATTTTAAGAAATGATTTTATAATAGTTAAATACAGGTAAATACTATATTCTATAAACTGAATATATCTATATTTGGCAACATTGATGTCGTTATTCAAGTGTAAAAGTATATAAATCTTATAATTATGTGCTTTGATTAACTATGCATTTTACTAATGCTTGCAATTTATATATGGATTAATGCGATTTAATGGTCTGTCAGGGATGGATAAGTATTGAATAGTTATGTACATAAGAGTATACTGTTCCTTGAGAGGAGTTATTTCAAGTGAAAAGTGAGGTATGTATATGGCCTGGGGTGGAGCAAGACGTGGGGCAGGGCGCCCTTGTAAACCTATTAAACGCATTGGCAGAACCTTTCGACTTAGCGATGAGGAGTTTCTTTCGTTACGACCTCTGATTATGGCGATTAAGGCGAATAATGACAGGCGGTATGAAACTAAAAGGACATGAGCGTTAATCTGTCGGAACGATTATGACGGCATTGTCACAGCATATGATAACTGAATATCAAATTTTATATTTTGTATCTATTTGTACTTAACTTTTTAAATCTTTCAAATCACAACACATTCCAACTCTCTAACATATGCTGTGTGCAATAAGCAATATGAAAAGAACCCGATTCTTATGGATCGGGTCCTTTTCAGTATTAGATTGAATGACTATTTGACTCTAGTCGATTTTGACACCGTGAATTTCTTCCGCTAGGCGTTTGAGTGCGTCGACTGTACGCACGCCTGGTGTGATTTCAGAAAGTTTTACACGGATGAAGTGATTTTCTTTAACGGCTGTAATATCCTGAAGTTGAGGATTTGCCTTGATTTTTTCGATTTTTTGCTGGAAGTCGTCATCGTTGCGGATAGAATTACCGTAGTCAGCGATAATAATGTAATCCGGATTTTGTGCAATCACTGTTTCCCAGGAGCCTTTAGCCCATGTTTTATCTACACCCAATCCGCTCATAACATTATCCGCGCCGATAAGTCTTAAGATATTTGTTGTATAGCCTTCAAATGCGGTAAATGGCTGACCGTCTTCGGAGTCATAAATAAATACGCGTTTACGAGGTAAATCCTTTAGCTTGTCCTGAATAGAAGCCAATGTTTTACGCTGGCCTGCGACCCAGTCTTCGGCCTTGTCTTTTACACCGAAGATCTCGCCTAATTTGATCATATCATTGAGGTTCGTATCTAAATCGGCTTTGGTGGACAACATGGATTCAGGAAGCCAGATATTTACTTTTTGAGCAATCATCTTATCGGCCGGAATGGCGCGTTTACTGAATGAGTCAGGCCAGCCGGTGGCGAAGTCTGGTTTTACGGACATAAATACTTCATAAGATGGCCATTTGTCGGATAATACTTTTACTTTATCGTAAGCGGCTTGTAAAGGCGGATAAATTTCTTCTTCTTTAAATGCTGTTCCCGCCATTTTGTCTTCAAGTCCTAATTGCAACATCATTTCCGTTGTTGCTTGAGACATTGATACGGCATGGGTAGGAGGTGTTTTTACGGAGAAATCCGTTTTCGTACCGTCGAATGTTTCACTCCAAGTTACGGCTTTTCCTGTGTCAGCTGTATCTTTTGTGGCATCAGACCCGCAACCGGCAATGGCAAAGGCTGCACAGGTCAGGGTAATTACTACTAATTTTTTTGCTTTTCTTAAATTTTGAAACATGATAAATCCTTTCTTTGGTTAATAATATAAATGATAGCACCCTTCATCCCAGGATGTTTTGAACGGAACTTCAAAAATCGGTTCAAGAATTTCAGGTGTGAGCACCTCGTCGGGTAAACCTTGTCTCAGTATGACCCCGTGATTCATTATGATCACATGGTCGCAGTATTGAGCGGCTAAATTTAAATCATGCAGCACTACAATCGTAGTGCCTGTGAAAGCCCGTAGTTGTTTCATAAGGGCTATTTTATATTTCATATCCAGATGATTGGTAGGTTCATCCAGGAGGAGCACCTGCGGCTCTTGCGTCAATGCTTTAGCGATAAAGACGCGTTGTTTTTCGCCGCCCGACAGATGATGAATCTCCTCGTTGGCAAGATGTACGATACCTACTTCATTCATATAGTGCTCTGCAATTTTAATGTCCTCTGAACCATATGTACCGAAATGCTGTTTGTACGGATAGCGCCCCATGAGAACGATATCTTTCACTAAGAAGTCATCGATCATGGCATCTCTGGATTGTGATAAGACTGCCACTAATTGAGCGAATTCGCGTCCTTTATATGATTCTAAAGGGCGTTGGTTTAATGTGATTTTATTTTGCGACGGATGGAGGCGGTATAGATGACTGAGCAACGTTGATTTACCGCATCCGTTAGGGCCGATTATGGCCGTTATTTTATTCGTTGGAAATGTTACGGTAATATCCTTTAACACTTCTTTTTTTTCATAAGAAAAAGACAACTGATCGATATGATACATAGTATCTCCCATAAATTTGATAAAGACCGCTAACTGTTGTGTTTATAACGATTCATGATAATCCATATGAAGAGCGGAGCCCCTAATAAGGAGGTAAGAACACCGATAGGGATTTCTTCCGGACTATAGAGCGCTCTCGATAATACGTCTGACCAAATCATTACAATACTGCCGATGAGTGCGCTGAACAGTAATGTGTGTTTATGTTTGGGTCCGCCTATAATCCGCGCCAAGTGGGGAATGATAAGACCGATAAATCCGACAACTCCGACCTTTGATACTAATGTGGCGATGACAATGGAGGATATGATGACGATGCTCAGTTGCAATTGTTTTACAGATAAGCCCATTTGTGCGGCTTCGTGATTGCCAAGAAGCAGTACATCTAGATCTTGATTAAACATATATATGTATATAATTAATAAGATTACAATAACTGCTGTTAGAGGCAGGTCACCCCATTGTATGCCGGCAAAGCTGCCAAGCAGCCAGAACATGGCGCTGCGGACTTGAGCTTCGTGCTTGGCTCCATAAATAATCATCATCGTTAATGCCGAGAAGATTCCGGTCATTCCCATACCGATGAGTATGAGTTTTACGGGACTGTTGCTTTTACCGACGCAAAGCAGTACCAGTAGAATGGAAAGTGCCGCACCCAAGGCTGCAAAAACAGGCGTATTATATTGTCCTAACAGAGGAATGCCGCCCATGATTATGGCGAAAACAGCACCGGTACTCGCGCCGGATGAAACACCTAATACGTAGGGGTCTGCCAATGCATTGCGCGTGACGGTCTGCATTAATAGACCTACGAGCGAAAGACCGATACCTGTCAAAATCGAGTAGATAAGTCGTGGCAACCGAATATCTGTAATAATCGTGTCTGTCGTAGTTGTATGAGCATTCGGATTCAGTATGTGCGTAAGTGCAGACGTGATTTGCTCTAATGGAATAAAATTAGACCCGAACTGAAGGGCGACTACTAATGAAAAACAGAGTATAAGACTTAGAATTAGTACTTTTATCGGAATCTGCATAAAATCTCCTTGTTATCGTTTTAGCAGGTAATAACTACTTAGATAAGTATAGATAATTTTCAATATATATACAATATGGATAGGCGTATGGGTATTCGAAAATAAGATGAACAAGCAATAAGTTTGGTATACATATTTGTGAGTTCATATCCTTTAAGATTTAGGTTTTTATACTTATGATGAGTTCATCTGTTTTTTGATATATGAAATTTGTCATAGAATAGATATAATAGACATGATATCTAATATGTACTTAAGCTTAGGAGGTGTTAGCTTGTTACAAGATTTATTATCCGAGGACAATGTATCCTTTCATTATCCGGCGGAATCCTGGGAGGATGTCATCCGTCATGGGGGGCAGCTTATGGTGGAGGCAGGGTTTACGGAACCTTCTTATACGGAGGCTATGGTAGAGGTCGTTCGTGAAATGGGTCCGTACATCGTATTGGCTCCGGGGTTAGCTATGCCGCATGCACGTCCCGAAAACGGAGCGAAACAAGTGGGAACGGCACTGGTTACGTTGGAAAAACCATTGGATTTCGGCAGCCCTGACAATGACCCCGTATCCGTGGCATTGTTCTTATGTGCACCTAACAAAGATGAGCATATTCAATTACTTACGGATATTGCGATGCTGTTTGATGATGAAGAATTTCTTGATGCGGCTGCTAATTTTGAAAGTATCGATGATGTTCAGGCATTCTTGTCGGAACATTTGAGTGAATAGTGAGTTGTTTAAAATCTACAGTATGTATATGTTCTTTAACTTAGACATATTATATGTATTATTTTATATGCTTATATGCAGTATTAGCTATATGATGTATCGTGCTTAATAGTATGGGAGGACTTTATGATTTCAGTATTAACTGTATGTGGTAATGGCATCGGATCCAGCTTGATGCTTAAAATGAAAATTGAAGAAATATGTGCGGAAAACGGTATCGATGCGCAAGTGGAATCCATCGATTTTAATGCGGCTCAAGGTCGCAAGGCGGATTTAATCGTAACCGTAAAAGAATTAGCGGAACAGTTTGATGGTAAAAATGTGGCTGTCGTTCGTAGCTATATCAATAAAAAGAAGATCAAAGAAGATATTTTAGAAGCATTGCAACAGGCGGCTCAATAACAGTCGTTTGAGTTTTACCATAGGAGGTAGTGTTATGGAAATGGTATTGGAGTTTTTACGTGATGTGCTCTCTCAACCGGCATTATTAATCGGTATCATGTCATGCATCGGACTGATTGCACTGAAACGTCCATTTCATAAAATTATGACGGGCACACTAAAGCCGATTCTCGGTTATTTAATGCTCGCCGCAGGGGCCGGTGTTATCGTAAGCAATCTCGATCCTTTGGGGAAGATGATTGAACATGGATTTCATATTACCGGTGTCGTACCGAATAACGAAGCTATCGTAGCGGTAGCACAAAAGGTATTGGGCGTTGAAACGATGTCTATTCTGGTAGTCGGTCTTATTATGAACTTATTGATTGCCCGTTTTACCAAGTTCAAGTATGTATTCTTAACCGGTCATCACAGCTTGTTTATGGCATGTCTCATGTCCGCCGTGTTGGGTACGGCGGGGTTATCCGGTATGGAACTGATCCTTGTAGGGGGCTTTTTGATGGGGGCCTGGTCCGCTATTTCCCCTGCTATCGGTCAAAGCTATACATCTAAAGTGACGGATGGTGATGAAATCGCAATGGGGCACTTTGGCAGCTTGGGTTATTATTTATCCGCATGGATTGCTAAATATGTTGGTAAAGCCGATGACAGCACGGAGGATATTGAAATTCCGGAAAAATGGGGTTTCTTACGTGACTCTACATTGTCTACGGCCTTGACGATGATCGTATTTTATTTAATTGCGGCCTTTGCGGCAGGCTCTGAGTTTGTAGCAACCTTATCGGGTGAAATGAGTCCTTATTTATATGCCATTATGAGCGCTATGAACTTTGCGGTAGGTGTGACTATCGTATACTCCGGTGTTCGAATGATTTTAGGTGATTTGATTCCCGCGTTCCAAGGGATTGCTACAAAGATTATCCCTAATGCTATTCCGGCCGTAGATTGCGCCGTATTCTTTACCTATGCACCTACGGCTGTAGTGCTGGGCTTTATCAGTTCCTTTATCGGCGGCATCATCGGGATGCTCATTCTTGGTGCCGTAGGTGGCGTTTTGATTATTCCGGGACTTGTACCTCACTTTTTCTGCGGTGCTACTGCAGGTATTTTCGGCAATGCTACAGGTGGTCGTCGTGGTGCAGCGGTAGGGGCATTTCTCAATGGTTTGGCGATTACATTTTTGCCTGCAATGGCGTTACCCGTTTTAGGACAGCTCGGCTTCCAAAATACGACCTTCGGTGATGCGGATTTTGCAGTGGTAGCTTTAGTGTTAGGCCACGCTTTTGAATGGATCGGTATGGCAGGTATCTACGGTATCGTCGCTATTGCCGCATTGGTACTGATTATTCCTAATTTTATCAAAACAAAAGGTAAAGTTATTAACTACGTAGAAGAAGAATGATGAAAACAACAGCGCAACATCGATATGCAGTAGTGCGCTATGTATTTCTTACTATAGCCGCTATTAGCTTTGGCCTTGGTACTGCAGGCATTGTATTGCCAATGTTGCCAACTGTTCCTTTTTACATGCTTACACTATTTTGTTTGGCCCGAGGTTCTGAAAGATTCCACAAGAAGTTTCTGGAATCCGATTTATATCAAAGGACTGTCGGAGCTTATGAGCGAGATAAGGCGTTGACGGTTCGGGCAAAGTTGACCATCCTGGTTTCCGTCAGTACCATAATGGCGATAGGAGCCTACTTTAGTAGAAATATTCCGGCAGCGCTCATAGTGATGGCAATCGTATGGATTGCACATGTAATAGCTTTAACGTGTGTTGTAAAAACAAAAAATAAGTAAGTACCGGTTATCATACTTTAAACTGGCCATCCCTATTAGATGTGTTAATTAGGGGTGGTCATTTTATTTTGGGAGAATTATCTGTAATGGTTTTACGTCGATATGGAAACTTATATAATTTAAAAGTAATATGAATTATTGGTAATTTGAATTTGACAATCACTTTCAATATGTATACTATAATAGTGATGTTTATAGTATTTGTGTATATGGTGATAGTATGAATCCACATAATCATGCGATTTCACAGCCGGGAATTTCCATGTCGAGATATACTGTCTTTGACGGTATCGATTTGATTTTCCTTGATGTGAAACGAGAGACGATTCAATTTTTCGCCCAGTCACATACAAAGACGTTTGCAATTAATCACTGTGAAGAGGGACGCATTGAGTGCAAATTTACATCTGGTGAGTACCTATATATGGGGGCAGGGGATATGTCATTAGGATGGCATACTCACTCGGATTATCAACATGAGAACTATTTTCCTACAAAATTTTTTAAAGGGATTGTATTGTTGGTAGATGTTGAAAAAGCTCAATCTGTATTGGACTCCCTTGTAACGGATTCGCGCATCGATTTGACGGACTTAGCTAATCGATTTTGCGAGAATTCAGACTTTGGTATGATGGTGGAGGAAACGGAATCTGTTCGTCAAATTTTTTCCAGTTTATATACCGTGCCCGATCAAATTAAAGGACACTATTTTAGACTGAAAGTTATTGAAATCTTTTTATTATTATCTGTTATACCTACAGAAAATTGTGAAAGGCGCAGTACTTTCAGGAAGCAACAGGTAGATATTGTTAAATCCGTCAGTCGATATATGTCTACGCATTTTATGAAGCGTATCACTATTGACGAATTAGCCAATAGCTTTAACATTCCCTCATCCACATTGAAACGGTGTTTTAAAGGTGTATATGGTGTGACCATTCATCAATTTTTGAAAGAATGTCGCATTAATGAGGCGAAGCGGCTGCTGCGCGATACGGATGAACCGATTTTGCGCATTGCTAATGCCGTCGGATATGAAAACGGCAGTAAATTTACAAGTGCTTTTAAAGAGGCTGTAGGGATGAAACCGAGTGATTATCGAAAGATATAGTCACACTATAACAACAGATTTAGATCGGTTGTTACACGATAATTGAATATTGTCCGAATCGTATATTTTTGGTCTGTTCGGAGTAGATATGCAAGATACACTTTGCTACCATAATTATGTAAATGATTTTCAATGTCATTACCTGATGGTAGTGAAGTGTATTTTTTATGATTCTTCTGGTGTGAAATGGGAATCATAAAGAAACAGTATAGTTGTGTGTAATCAGATATTGGAGGAGGTTGTGATGATCCGTTGGGGACGCACAAAACGTTATTTAATCCTATCCAGTGCGGTGGCACTATGGTTAAATGCTCCGTTTGTTGTCATAGCTGACAATGCGACGGTGACCACCGATGTAGTTCATGTTAAGGGTACATGGGCCGAAGAGGAAGCAAAATTAAATCCACAGCAAGTGCAAATTATTACCAAAAAAGAAATTGAAAAGAAGCAGGCGAAGTCCGTCGAAGATATTATTTTTACTCAAACCGGTGTATCCAGAACGGTTGATGCAATGGGGCGCGTAGGGGTATCCATACGTGGTGCCGAGGCGCGTCATACGTTGATTCTAGTGGATGGGCAACCGGTACTGGGTGATTTTGATAAGTACTCCGGAGCTGCTGATGAAGTACAGCGTCTGGGAACGGAAAATGTAGAGAGAATCGAGGTTATTCAGGGGGCGGCGAGCGCTAAATACGGTTCCGATGCGGTGGGCGGTGTTGTTAACATCATCACAAAGAAGGCGCAGAAGAAACCTACATTACAACTTAATGCGGAAGGGATGCGTCGGAAGAGTGATGGTGATGCTTTTCCGTATCAAAACTTCTTTATTCGGGCCGATTCGGGTCAAATGGGTAAATTGAAGGTGGGCTTGTCCGGCAGTAAACGGGATCTTATGCCGGTACTAGCATCTGTTAAGCGTCGTCAGTCCGGGATGGCTTTTGATTATGCAAAACATAACTTTAAGCCGAACGTGCTTCGTTATTATGGGGATGCGGCGGATATCGGTCTCGTTGCGACCTATGAGGCCAGTGACAGAAATAGGTTTGAAATGCGTCTCAACCGATATACGGAGGATCTTGTACGTGATGTGAAACATTCTGATTCAGATTTGGAACCGCAACAACACTTTAAACGAACCGCTGATCGGAATACGGCGAATTTATCGTGGTCCTCGAAGGCCGGCAAAAGTGATTGGACGGTAGAGACCAACTATTCGCGCATCAAGGAAAATGATGTGGCTCTCATCAGTTATACGGGGCGGTCCGCATATGAAGGATCCAACGAATTGCGGTATATCGATAATATCGATCATCGTCAATTGGATATTCGTGCGAATGCGAACACACAGGTCCATAAAAATCACTTGCTCAGTTACGGCGTAAGTTATGCTCGTGAAGAAGGCTCCGGCAGTCGCCTTAAGAGCTCGCCGAATACGAGCACTATGTATATCGATCCGTGGAATTATGACAAGAGTCTGCTCGTAGATAAATTAGACCGTCTGGTGCGGCGTAAAGGTGATAACAGCGTTAAGGTGTATTCTCATATTCATGACTATAAATTCATTAATTCCGGCGGTGGAATGCCGCAGTGGGATATGGATTATGAATACTATGGCGCTGAAACAAATGCCCAGAAACCGGGGATTACATATGATGACTATGTGAATTACGGCTTATCTGAAAGCCGTCTCAGTGAATGGTCCAGCACATCACCGAATAATCAACCTGTAACCGATGAGTTTAAAAAGCGGTATTATGCTTTAGAGGATCGCTTAAAAGCGGAGAATCCTGAAATGGCGGCGCATCGTGCGAACATTGTTGGCGATTACTTTAAATACGGTGAATCCAATGATGCGGAAATGCGTAAGAAAGCACCTAAATTAAATGGTAAGGCATTTCTTGAAGAATATCGTAATCGAGATCAACGGTTGACTACCGGTAGCGGAACGATTAGAAAGGTAAACGCTTATATTTCCGATACATGGCAGGTTAATAAGAATTTGACATTGGTACCGATTGTACGATTTGATAACAGCAGTCTGTTCGGTTCCAATATATCCGCGTCTATGGGGATGACTTATAACGTCAAAGGTAATACACACCGTCGATTCAAGGCTAATGTAGGTACCGGTTATACGGAACCGGGCATGGGCGAGTTGTGGTACAACTGGGAAATGTATGCATCGAATCCTGTGGGCATCGGTGTTGCCAAGCTCGGTTGGTACTGGGCGGGCAACCCGAACCTGAAACCGGAAAAATCACTCAACTTTGATATGAGTTTAGAAGGTGAAAACAAAAATACCTATGCTCGTATCGGGGTATTCAATAATCGCATTAAAAACTATATGTCCGTGTATTTTACTGGCGATTTTATGGATTTTGCACCGTACTTGCGGGGCGATGCAAAATACCAACGCGCACCGGATATGATTTACAGCTTTAAAAATATCGGCAAAGCCGAAATTACCGGTTTTCAAGCGGAAGTGCAGCAGAAGTTCGGCAAGTACTGGTCTGCGAAATTGGGTTATACCTATTTGCATGCCATTAACAAGAGCGATCCGAGCATGCCGCGTCAGCTCTTAGATAAACCGATGCACAAAGTGGATATAGGTATCACATATGATAATCCGAAATCCGGCTGGAACGGCTCTATTTGGGGTGATTATTATATCAACATGCTCGACAGCAACACATTGAATAATGGCGGTAACTATTGGCCTGATATCCTGTCCGGTGATGCCGGTGTATATAAGAAACAGGTTTATGAAAAGAAGACGTTCGGTATTTGGAATGTTATGGTGCAGAAGCGGTTTAATAAAAATGCCATGATGTACTTCGGCATCAATAACATCTTTAATCATCGTGATGATGATCGGGCTACACAGGAACGCGTATACCGAGTAGGTGTCAATCTTAAATTCGGCGGTGGTGAAAGTAAGACCGCGGCCATTGGTAAAGCCAATGGCACAACCGGTAAAGTCAGTTCCGTAGATTTTAATGCAGCTAATGGTAAGTCTGTAAACATCGAATCCGCAGTACAAAATGTATCCGATGTAGTTCGTCTAACCGATTTTATTCGCTCTGATTTCGACACCTCTAAAGAACGTGGTATTACGATGGTCGGCGATTACCGTACACGTTGGATGGCTCATGACGGTACTAACCGCCCTCAATCGCCGTTTAGAGAAAATTCTGCTATCGGATCTGCAAAGGCCAATATGTACGATGCAAATCGTCATAGCTTTGAACAACGACTGCGTCTCGGCTTTGATGCACGTCTCAATGAGTTTACTAATCTCACCGTTATCGGCAGTGCGACAGGTATGCGTGGCGTAGATACGAGTTGGACGATGTCTAATTCGAAGGGCTTTAATCATCAACGGCTCGATACGGTTGATCTTACAAGGCGTGTTAAGAAGTGGGACGTATCCGTAGGACGATTGACTGAGCCTATGGGGGCAAGCGGCTATTGGTTCGGACAGTCTTATGATGGAGCACGTGCCGTGTGGACCGGTAATGATACACAAGTACGCATTGGCGTAGGTACATTTAAGCACAGTACAGGAATCAGTGATTCCGCTTATACACATGCGGAACATAAGGTGATCTACAGACCGCCTACTGCGGCCGAGCTGATAGGTATTAATCGAGATGAATATCCGTATGATATCAACAGCGCAACCAAGTCCGGATCTGATGGAGAACGAAAGACGACGGAAGATGCGGCGGCTCCGGACAGTCCAAATGGTATCTACGACTCCACGTATAAAGGTAAAACGGATAATCTCTACTTCTATCAACAGCTAAAGGATTTACAGGATGAATATGAGACTTTCAAAAAGAATGCGGATCTAAGCTGGAGTGATCCTAATCGTGATCAGGAAATCGCGAAGGTTGATGCAAAACTGGCTGAAACGCAGAAGAAACAGGCTCAAATAATGGGGCGCTTACAGGATATTCTTACAAAGGCCTATCCGGAAGAAATGGCGAAAGCCAAGTTCTCCCTTGATATTCCGTCCGGTGGTTATGCAATGTATGAAATCACTAATAAGAAAACAGGGGAAAAACTCTATATGACTGGCGGCATCATGTATAACGTGAATTCGCCGTTATATCCTGAGTACTTAAAAGAGTCGGCCAAAGGGCTTATCGTTTCGTCAGATAATAAGGATGCTTTGTTGAATCCTAAAGCTTATATGGATAAACATGGGGCGGATATCGATAAAGCTATGAACTCTATCGCTAAATACAATGCATCCGATAATTGGTCCAACTATAAGAATGGTGAACTTGAAGCTGTTTGGGTTAAACAGGCGGACGGTACGTTCCGTCAATCGTATGATTATTATGGTCAATCTGCAAATGACTACGAATTTTCCGGATTCTTAGGTGCCAAGACCTACAAATACGACAGCGGTAAATATGTATTTAGCGATTATGATGCTAAATCGACTCTTTATAATAAGAACTTTACACTTTCCTCAAGTGATTGGGGTGAAGGTAGCTCCGATTATGGTTGGGGTCTTACTCCTGCGATGTATAACTATCTATATAATTTGGAAAAGGTTGTACATGATGCTGAGTCTGAAAATAAATTGCCTCGGGAGGCTATCGGTAAGATTATCGGTAATCTTATCAGGACGGAAGGTGTTGTTCTTGAAAAGGATACAATTCCACCGCTTGAAACGGCCGCTTTTGTACAGGTGAAGAAACAGATCGGTTCACGTCTCGGCTTGCAAGCATGGTATTTACGTTCCTTTAACGGCAGTAAGCATACCTTCCTGAATGCTAACGGCAACAAAAATGATGAATACAGTTTCTCGAATGTAGCGCATATATTCGGTATCGGCGCTAAATATCAGCTAGGCGTTAATGCATCCGTAACCGTTGATTACGGGCAGAACAGATCGAACTTCGGCAGATATATGAACGGTAATACCGTTTATGAACATGAACGGGGCACCGCGGATTTTACTATTAAAGGGCACCAAATGGGCGGTACGCCGCACTTCTGGATGGCTCGACTCGATATCGGCCGTGCGGATTTGGATGTTCCGAAGTCGTGGAATGCGTTTATTGATTATAAATACTTCCAGCACGGTTCATTCTTCGGCGGCAACGGTACAGGTGCTGTTCCGGACCGTTATCTGGACGGAATCCGCAGCTTCACATTTGGCGCCGGTTATGTACCGCGTAAGGATCTGCTCATTGAGGCGTTCTATACATTTGATGCCAAGGGTACTAATAAACGGGATACTTTATATGGTAGTGAAAGCTTTAAGTTAGGCGATTATACAAGAATTCAAGGGACCTATCGGTTCTGATATGCGGTCTGTGAATAGACAGAAAGGTAACTAGTATGGAAAATCTAAATTATGTAATTCATTTATTTCATAGCGGCGGATATGTCATGTATCCATTGTTATTCTTGTCCCTTATGGTTATCGCCATAGCGGTGGAACGAGCTTTCTATTATCGTAAATATGCAGGTAAGACCTTTGTTGTGTGTCATGCTGTTAATGAACTTTCCAGATTGCAGAGATGGGATGAAATTGAAAAAGTGATTCAGGAAAACCCGTCTATTGCAAGTCGAGTTGCGCAAGCGGGATTGATGAATGATAAGGACGAAGCGGGAATGAAAACGGCTTTCGGCGACCAGATGGGCGTTGATGCGGTAGGATTCAAAAAATATATGGATTACTTAAGTGCAACCGTAACAATTTCTCCATTATTGGGCTTGTTGGGGACGGTTACGGGGATGATCGGTTCTTTCAGTATTCTCGACTCCGGTGCAGGTGCATCCGCCATTACCGGAGGGGTAGGTGAAGCCCTCATCGCGACGGCATCCGGTCTATGCGTGGCGATTATGGCATTTATCGTTTATACATTTTTTAGTCATCGTTTGGACTCCATTATTAATCAAATTGAAACGATGTGTGTTAATATAATTACAGCAAAACGGGAAGGGTGGAAATAGTATGAATTTACAAAGTTTTCGTATGAAATCCAAGCCTGAATTCATGATTATCCCAATGATTGATATTATATTCTTCTTATTGGTGTTCTTCATGATGAATAGTTTGCAGACCATTGCACAGAAGGCTTTATCCGTACAGTTGCCGCAAGCTTCATCCGCATCGGCACCGGCTCAATTACCGGTGGTCCTCACGCTGGATGCGGAGGGACACATCACGATTGATAATAATCCGATGAGCATCGATGCGGCAGAGGCCATGGTAAAAGAACGTATAGCCCAGAATCCGAATGCCAGCGTTATTTTACAGGCCGATAAGCGTGCAGCACATGGTCAGGTGGTAGCTATCATGGATATGCTTAAACAATCCGGTGTTAAGCGTCTGGCTATTGCTGCAGAACAGAAAGGATAACTATGGGAATAGGCATATCATGGAAAAAGGCAGCCATCATATCCGCCATAGTGCATCTGATTATTCTATTTATTGCCGTCATTTTCTTTGTAGTAGTGCCCGCTATCCAGGAGCAGGACACATATGAAATCGATCTCACTCAGAGTGTGCTTGATGATGGCGGTAGCGGCCATGCCGGCGGCGGAGGCGGGGACAGGGCATCCCTATTCCCGAAACCGCTGTCCGCTGATGAAGTGGCGGCAAGGACAAAGGCTGTTGTAACAAATGTGGAACCATCTACGGCAACAGATATTCCTGATGCTGTAAATGTACCAAGTAAGGGTAATGAAGCTCAATCGAACACATCCGGTGAAAATGGCGGAGTCGGTAACGGTCCGGGATCCGGAGGCGGCACCGGTGGTGGTCATGGAACCGGTGACGGTACAGGTGTTGGCGATGGTCGTGGTACCGGTTATGGCAAGGGCGATGGCAAGGGTGAAGGAGACGGTCATGGCAAAGTGAAAGCGGCATTTGACAGTGAAGGCTTCCGTGAAAAAGTACAGAATTATGCACAAAGTCCGGCTATGGCGTTGAAACGGCGCCTGGAAGGTGACGTACTTGTACAGGTGACATTAAATACGGATGGTGCTCTTATCGGGCAGCAAATTTTATCGACCACAAATGAAATCTTTAATGATGCAGCTATGTCTGCAGTTGTATCCGCAACACCATATAATAATCCGACCGGAGAAGATATAAATGTAAATGTACCGGTTGAATTTAGAGGACAAGAATCATCTGATGAAGATGACGAATAATCTATATAAGTAATAGAGGAGATAGCAATGAAGAACATTATTTTATATTCATCCCTTACAGGGAATACAAAACGTGTAGCGGAAGCCATGGCTTCCATTATGCCGCCGGGGACACCTTGCGTTTCCGTTAAGGACGCACCGGAAAATTTGAGTGATTACGACACTGTATTTGTAGGTTTCTGGGTTGATCGCGGTACGGCTAATAAAGAAGCCGCTAAATTGATTGAAACGCTTACAAATCCTCATGTCGTATTATTTGCGACGTTGGGTATGTATGCCGATTCCGACCATGCTCGTGAAAGCATTGAAAAAGCATCCGCATTATTACCGAACAAGGAGCAACTGGTAGATGGATTCGTATGTCAAGGAAAAATCGATCCGAAGGTCATCGAAATGATGTATAAGATGTTCCCTCCGGGATCTGCACATGGTCAAAGTCCTGAACGTGATGCATTACATAAGTCTGCAGAAACGCATCCGGATGAACAGGACTTTGCAAATGCCAAGGAATTTGCAAAATCGGTTCTTGCCAAGTTGCAAGCTTGATATAAGGGGGATTGTAGTATGACGTTAGCAGCGTTTTTTGAATCACTTCCCGAGAAGCAGAGAAATTTGCAATTGGGTATGATTTGTGATGATCCTATCAGCGGGGCATTCCCTCATAAGCGCGTCGTTCATGCGGGGTTAAACGGTACACTCGTATCTCCGAAGGAAACTCAACATGTCTGGCAGACCGTGATGAACGGAGAGGCCTCTAAAGGACAGATGCAGTCCGCATATATCCATATTCCATTCTGTAAGACGAAATGCACCTATTGCGGCTTCTTTCAGAACGGGACCAGTCAGAATGTGGAAGATACATATATCGACGGCCTCATCGGTGAATTGCAGGCCGCTAGTGAATGCAAGCGATTGAAAGACGGTCTAATTCATGCGCTGTTTATCGGTGGCGGTACGCCTACATCGTTATCTCCGGAGAACTCGAAACGCCTGTTGCAGGCGATTCGCGACTACTTGCCGTTGGCGAATGATTATGAACTGACCTTGGAAGGTCGTATTCACGATTTGATTCCGGAAAATTTGGACGTTTGGATGAGTCACGGTGTAAATCGTATGTCTATCGGGGTGCAGTCCTTTAATACCGAGGTACGCCAAATGGTAGGGCGTTTAGACGATCGGGAGACGGTGCTTAAAAGACTGGCGGATGTGAAAGCTTACGGTCAGTGTTCTCTGGTTATTGACCTTATCTATGGTTTACCGGGTCAAACGATGGAGGTATGGGAGGACGACCTGGCTCAACTCGTAAGTTCCGGAGTGGATGGAGCCGACTTATACCAGCTTAATGTGTTTGACGGCAGCGACCTTAATAGGGATATTGCGAGCGGTAAAGTGCCGCCGGCAGCGACGACGGCAATGCAAAGTGATATGTTTACGTTCGGTCGGGACTATTTGGAGAAACGCGCGTATCGTAGATTGAGTGCAGCCCATTGGAGTGCCAATAATCGGGAACGCAGCCTGTATAATATTCTCGCTAAAGCCGGTGTGCCGATGTTTCCGTTCGGAAGCGGTGCCGGTGGTAATATAGACGGTTACGGTATGATGTTGCATCGCGCGTTAAAGCCTTATGAAGACATGGTCAGCCGCGGTGAGAAACCGTTTATGGCGCTTATGAAGCAGAGCGAACTGCAGCCGATTGTCAATGTCGTGGTGAGTCAACTGGAACAGGGCTTCCTGAATATTGATGATTTAGTGGCGATGGATTCCCGCTTGAAAGAGCTTTGCTGGCTCTATGATATCTGGAGGGAACGAGGACTTGTAACCTATAACGGGATCCTTTACCGTTTGACGACGGCCGGTGAGTTTTGGACCGTTAATATCACTCAAAGTACACTGGAAGTCGTCGAGTACATCATGACCGGTCGCAATTCATTCGCGTTGGAATCGGTAGCTGCACAGGATACAAAGACTCGTTCTAAAACGGCGCCGGCTCAAGAGGTGCGCGGCATCGGTCAAGGCAAGGAGAATGTTTCCGTCCCCACCGGTGAAAACGAAGAAGCTAAGCGTAAGGATGCTCTCATTGCAAAGGCTAAAGCGGAAATCGCGAAAAGCGGTGCCTCCGGTGAATCTGCGGAACGTATGGTCCAGGCTATGTATAATCTCAGCGCTGATGAAATAGAATATATGATGGAACGTATGATGTCCTAACCTTTACACTACTTACACCAACTAAATAACCTCAGTATACATTGTATATACTATTTCATCACATGATCGATAAAAACCCCGGGATTCGTTCCGGGGTTTACTTTTACCATGTATACGGGTATGCTAGACGTAGAATTGTATTAAAATTAAGGTCAGCATGTAAGATGATTAGTATAATGAGGAAGTAATATGCAGGTTACTATTGCAAGTGTTACGGCGACACCTGAACGGCCGAGAGATATTGTATATGATACACATCCTTTTGATATTGTCGGTATCGGGGCCAGTACATTGGATCGATTTGTCATGGTTAAATCATTCCCTACGGGACGTGAGGTGCAGGAGGCGGTAATGACTGCCGTTGACGGAGGCGGCCCTGTAGCGACTGCCCTTGCTACGGCGGGGAAGTACGGACTCGATACGGTTATGATTGACGTTATCGGAGATGATATAGGGGGAACTCATATTCTCGATGATTTTGATTACTATAATGTTGAAACCAGTCATATCGAATCTGCGCGGGACTCCAAGTCGGCGAGTGCTACTATTTTAGTTAATGAAAAGACCGGCGATCGGGCTATTTTCTTTGAACGGTCCACGGCACCCGAACTGGAGTCTCTGGATAAGCATAAGGCGTGTGTTGAAGGCGGTCATATCCTACATATCAACGGCCGTCATCGTAAATGCCTGATTGAGGCCATGACTATCTGTAAGCAGTCCGGGAACCTTGTCTCTCTTGATGGCGGTGCGAACCGGTATGATGAAGGCTTGAAGGACATTACACGGGCCAGTGATATTGTTATCGTCGCCCGGGATTACGCCGAAAAATATACGGGAACTACGGACCTGGAGGAGGCCTGCCGCATTATTCATGAGCGTGGCGCCTATATTGCGGGCGTTACGGATGGGGCTGAGGGCAGCTATTTTGTATGGCCTGACGGGACATTTTATCGGTGCCCCGCATTTCCTCAAGATGCCGTTTTAGATACTACCGGGGCGGGTGACAGCTTTCACGGTGCCTTTTTGACGGTTATCGCCAAGACGATTCGCAATATGCGCGTTGAGTGCGAGGGGCGTCGAAGTGCGCGTGAGGTCCTGTTGGACTGCTCTAATACAATTTTTGAAAGTGCCGCTGATTTTGCTTCCGCCGTCGCATCTTTAAATACACAGAGGCTCGGTGGCCGCAGCGGATTACCCTCATTAGAGGATGCGGTGGCATTGGCAAACTCCCGTTAAGGTGGACATTATGTGGCACGATATTTCACATCATCCTGTACAAAAATATATTCAAGATAACCCTTATCGATTATTGGCACTCAGTTTTTTCAGTGTCATGGCGTTAGGTACATTACTGTTGATGCTGCCCATGTCGAGTGCCGATGGTTACGGTACGAATCTCGTGGATGCGGCTTTTACGGCGGTATCCTGTGTGTCCGTTACGGGGCTTGCGACTGTGGATACCTATTACCATTGGTCTCTTTTGGGAAAAATAATCATGGTCCTTCTCATTCAGTTGGGCGGACTCGGTATCGTATCGTTTACGACGATTATTGCATTACTGTTAGGGCGGCGCATCGGTCTCAGAAATCGAGTTCTCTTGTCGGAGGATGTAGGGCAGGAGGGGATGAGCGGACTCTTACATATCACAAAACTGATAACACTGTATACCATAGTTATGGAGATTATAGGCGGCATCATTTATACGATTCAACTATACCCCTATATCGGCTCTGAAGCTCTATATACCGGGTTTATGCAGGCTGTTTCGACCTTCTGTAATGCGGGCTTTGTATTTTTCGATAATAATCTGCCCTATGCTATGGTAGGGGATGTGCTGTTTAATATTAATACGATGGTTCTTATCATTGTCGGCGGCTTCGGATATTTAGCGACCTTTGATATATGGGCGAATCGCGGTGCAAGACGGTTTACAAATCTTAAACTGCATACGAAAATCATGCTGATAGGAACGGTGACTCTCATTGCAATCGGAGCCATCATCATTTTAGGAGTCGAGTGGGGAAATCCAAAGACTTTGGGGCCTTTACCGGTATGGGAAAAGGTCATGGCTTCGCTTTTCCAATCTGTTACGCCGCGTACGGCGGGGATTGCGACGATTGATTATAGTTCATTACATCCCATTACATTGTTCGTGTCGATTATTCTCATGTTTATAGGGGCCGGACCGAACTCGACGGGCGGCGGTGTCAAAATAAGCACCGTAGCTGTTGCATTTTTGTCTGCACGTACACTGTTTAATAACAGACCTGATGTGGAGGTCTTTGAACGTCGCTTATCCATAGTTACCGTAATGAAAGCGAACGGTATCATTTTCTTGTCGTTACTGATAGTGCTATTGGCGACCTGTTATCTTGCATGGGATGAACCGTATGACTTTATACGGATTCTGTTTGAAGTTATGTCCGCATTCGGTACGGTCGGGCTCACGACGGGGATTACCCCGGACTTATCGGATAGCAGCAAATGGGTGCTGATGCTCGTCATGTTTACGGGGCGCGTCGGTGTTATGACGGTTATCGGTACATGGGCCTTAAAAACTGCGCCTATGAAACCTATCGGATATGCGGAGGAGAATGTGCTGCTCTAACTGTTATTTCGCATGAACCTCTCGATATTTTTATTTTGAGTATTGAGTATTAGCGTATTGAGTTCCATGAGGTAATGAGAGGTGTTTGTATGAAACATAAAACTATAGCTGTAATTGGTCTCGGTCAATTCGGTACGACCATTGCTAAAATGCTGGCATCCATGAAACATGAAGTGCTCGGTGTTGATATCGATCCGGATATTGTGCAGAAAATATCTCCTTATGTGACACATGCCATCGTAGCGGATACCACTGACGAAACGGCGATCAAGTCATTGGCACTTAGCCAATTCGATCTGGTTATCGTCGCTATCGGCGACAATGTGCAGGCGAATTTGATGACATCCATGCTGTTAAAAGAAATGAATATGCCCTATGTGGTGGCGAAGGCGGAAAACAGCTTGCAAGGCAAGATGCTCAAAAAAATGGGCGTAGATATGGTAATTTATCCTGAATATGACGTAGCGTTACGTTTGGCACAGTCCTTGACGCGCGATCATGTGATGGATTATTTACAGTTATCTGAAAGTATCGGTCTTATCGAGGTGGATATGCCGGCGTTTATGGTAGGGTCCTGTTTAAAGGACTCCAGGTTGCGTGAGCAATATAATCTGAATGCCATCGGTATTCGGCGCGGCTCGGAATTGGAGGTTCCGCCGGACCCTGTAACCATACTTTCACAAGAGGATAAACTATTGGTTATCGGGAATAATTCCGATTTGGATGCATTAACGATGTAGCAAGTATGTAAAAGATATATAACTATATCGAAAAAAGATGATATAATAGAATGGAATTCAGTATAGGTCATACGTATTCGTATGGCCTTTTTATATAGAAGTGAAGGGTATTATGACAGAGGAACAATACATAACGGCATTGGCTAATAATCCGCATGGCATACGGAATATTCCAAATCCTACGGAGGGAATGCAGCTCGTCTGCGTTTCGCAAAACGGCATGTTGTTACAATATATTAAACAACCTACGCAATCGGTTATTGAAAAAGCCCTTGAAGTATCTCCGCGAGCGATTCAGTTTGTGGAGGATCCGGATGAAGCCTTGTTGATGCGATTGATTGAAAAGGATTGGGCCGTATTGGAGTTTATAGAGAATCCGTCCGATGCATTAATTGAGAAGGCACTTGAACAGTCGGGCTGGGCTATTCGATACATCGAGAATCCGTCGGAAGCATTGCAACTTACCGCGGTGCGGAAAAACTTTGATGCGTTGCAATATATTAAACATCCTACGGAAGCGGTGCAACTGGCAGCTGTACGGGAAAATTATTTAGCGCTTCGCTATATTCCGGAGCCTTCGATGATCGTATTGGAGACCGCCGTATTACAAGATCCGCAAGCAATGAGACAGATCGGTAGTCTGACGAAGGAAATGGCGTTACATCTTTTTTCTGTTTCTGCACGGGTTTTAGGCTATATTCCGAATACATTGGGAATTTCGGTGGAGGATATACGGTGGAGTATTATAGATACATTGTCCGGTGAGAACGTAAACGAAGTATATATTCGTGAGCTTATTAACAATACCTCTATCGGCGGACGTCAATCAAAATGGCCAATCGATGTATTGGCGCTAATCGATACGTATGGAACAAGAGATGTAAAGAAAATCGCGGTAGATGAATATTTAATATATTGATGCTGCAAGGGCATTGCGTATTGATAGGGTGAGGAATATGACTTTCACAAAAAGGTTGATACATTATGAAAGCCCTGTTTCTTGAAATATAAGTCATTAAAGGAGTTATAATGAATTTTACAGATACAATGGCCAGTGTTGAATTGGTGCTGGCCGCGAATCAGGTACCTTTGCTCGTCGGTGAAACGGGTATCGGTAAAACATCATTAGCGGCGCGCGTGGCGACGCTTCACGATTGGGAATTGGTGACGATTGACGGTAATCTTTTGAAAGAAGGGGAAATCGGCGGCTTACCGACCGTGGAAACCGTGTCGCATACGGACGGATATGGCACCGTACACCAAGTGAAGACCACTGTATATGCGGTTCATCATACGCTGGAACATGTGGCGCAGGCGGTCGACAAGGGACGGCATGTATTGCTGTTCATCGATGAAATCAATCGCGCTGAACATGCGGTACAGCAGGAGTTGATGAATCTCATTCTGAATCGTGAAATCAATGGGTTTTCCTTGAGTGACAACGTGCGAATTGTGGCGGCCATGAATCCGGAGGATTCCTTTGACTATCAAACTATCGATATGGATCCGGCGCAACAGAACCGTTTTGTCTGGCTGTATATGCATGCGGATTACATGCAGTGGATTGACTGGGCTATCGGTGCCGGTATTGAAAGCAAGGTAATCGAGTTTATTTCATCGTATCCGGAATACTTGAATCAGCGGCATGAGGATGATATCGATGCGACGCCGCGTTCCTTTGAGCGGGTATCCGGCCTATACAGTATTTATAAGAATCAAGAGGACAATAGTTACAGTCGCGACGTGTTTTTGAATGTCATACGCGGCAATGTGGGAAAACTGATTGCCGAGGCGTTTATAAACTTTATCGAGTCCGATCAGGAACCGTTGATTACCTTTGACGATGTGCTCGCAGCCGTTCAAAAACCGGGGGCCATCATGTCTATGGCTGAACAGGTTCAAGGTGAAAGCCCTACTCGTCTTTACGTGGCGGCAAAGAATATGCTTCATCGCCTGAACGGTAACAGCAATGCGGAAGAGGTACATCACTTTGTAAAATTTTTAACACTCTATCCCGGTGATTTACGCATTGCGGTTATGAAGGATCTGCGTAATATGTACGAACGCGTTTATGCCTATGCTATCGAAGATGAACTGTTTGTGGATACATTTTTTGAGGCGCAGAAATAGCTGTTAAAAATGTGTCATTTTAAATTTATATGCCCTTACATTGATAACTATACGGCTATGTGAGATTTAGTCGTGTTGTGATTCAGGTGAATGTTATGTTTTATCGTTATTAACTTGAAGGAGGTGGAATAGATGCAACGTAATTTGGATAAGGATGACATCCGTGACGCCTCAGATCTGTTGACGCATATCGACGGCTGGGAAAAGACCGGTGATTATGATGCGGATGCGGCCGAGTCACTAGATAGATGGTATGCCAAACGGGAACGAATCCATCGTGAGGCGGAGGCGTTATTTACGCAGATTTATGCGACCTATGAGGCCTATGTGGATAGCTATGAAGCTCAACATCACAGCCTTGAACCGGAGCGCATCGCCGCTGATTTGATGAATCACAATATGTCAGACAGTCATATCGGCACTATCGGTCGCGCATTAGAGGATATGCCGTTAGAAGGAACGGATTTGGCGATCATGCAACAGGCTGTTATGAATACTTCGTATGAGCAGCGATTGTGGGCGATTTTGCATGACGTGAACAGTCTGCTTTTGGAAGAAGACCAATTTTTCGGATACTTTTACCTGCAGATGGCACATCGTATCAGATTTGATATGACCAGTGCGTTCGGCATAAATTTGAAACAGGGCGGCTATGTGCTGTATGTGAATCCGTTTATCTTGCTCAGACAGCCGCCGGACGTCATGAAAGACGGCATCAAACGCGAGGTGCTCCATATTATTTCCGCCCATTTGATGCGTGTGAAACAGTTGAGCCAAAGCTTTAATAAAACTGCGGTACACATGGCTATGGATATGGTGGTGAATGATTATTTGGAGCATGTGGACCGAGATGCGGTGACGGTAGCGAATGTGAATGAGCGGTTCGGTTTGTTACTTAAGCGATTCCGTACCATTGAATACTATGCAAAGGCCATTGATAAGGTGATGACGGAAAAACCGGACCTCTTTGTGCCGATTGATGATGCGGATACGGCGGTAGCGATGGAATTTAATCCTGAAACAAGTCATGATATTTGGGATGAGTCGGATTCTATCGATACGGATACGATGGATCAGATCACAGAGCGCTATATCAATGAAGCCTCTAAAGGTGACATGGAAGGGTATGTGAAAAGTCTCATCGATACCTTTCAGAAAACCCGTCGTACATTGCCGTGGTACTTTTATCTTAAAAAACTGATGGGCAAGGTTTCAAGCGGATATAAGAAGACGACGATGCGCCGTAATCGCCGTCAGCCGGAGCGCCTTGAATTATCGGGCACATTGCGCCAGCATAAGGCGAATGTGTGGGTGGCTCTTGATATGAGCGGCAGTATTACCGATGATGAATTTATGAATGCATTGGAGCAGGTATTGCAGATCGTACATGCCTATAACCATCGCATTACGGTCGTGGAGTGCGATAATGAGGTGCGCTGCATATATACGATGGAGTCCGTACGGGATGTAAAACCGCGTCTAGATGTGCGCGGTGCTACGGCGTTCAGTCCTGTATTTTCGTTGGCCAATCAACATCGCGTAGATTTACTGGTTTATTTTACGGACGGCAAGGGCGAGGAGCGTTTGCGGGATGTGCCGAAAGGATACAAAGTTCTATGGGTTCTCACGGGAGAACAGCCGAAGCTTTCCTTGCATAATCCTCATGGGCTCGTTCGTGAATTAGGCTATGTGGGTGTCGATGAACGGCAAGACATTGATGAATTCGTGCGCATGAGTAATCGCGGCGGATTCTCCATGGCGAATCAGGAAATATAAGCTGGTCTAGGATTATAGATTCACTAGGAAATACAAAGTATACATTCAGTCCCATATTTGAAACTGCATGCCGACGTTTGCAGAAATAATAAAGGCTGTCACAGCGTAAGAGACCGTATTCCCCTTGTTTGAGGAATGTTGTCGTATGCTGTGACAGCCTTTTGTCGTTTTTGTAAATGCAGTTGTTTGTGAAATTTGATTAACTATTCAGTTCAATGGAAGAACCGGGATCGATAATGAGGCCGGTCTGGTTGTATTTACCTTCTACGAGGCTCGTAAACACACCGGGCTCGCGATCGATAACTGGCCATGTTTTATAGTGAATCGGAATGGAAATGCGCGCTTTCACATAGGAAGCGGCAAGTGCTGCGTCCTCAACGCCCATGGTATAATTATCGCCGATAGGCAAGAGGGCATAGTCGATATCACCGAAGCGGTTTAACAGTTTCATATCGCTGAAGAGCGCCGTATCACCTGCAAAGTAGACGATATCGCCATAGAAATCTATAAGGCAACCGGCGGCGTGACCGCCCGGAACACCGGCACCGTGAAAGGCGGGAACTAAACGAACGGATCCGAATTCAAAGTCGAATTTACCGCCCAAATGCATGGCATGCGTGCGGCATCCGGCTTCAGCCGCTCTGCCGGCTACTTCGGCTGTGGAAATAACGAGGGCATCGTTAGCCTTGGCGATATAATCTGTATCGCCGTAGTGATCGTCATGTCCGTGGCTGACAAAGATATATTGACATTTAATATCTTCTTTCTTTGCAATATTCCATGTATTACCCGTTAAGAATGGATCAAAAATCATGGATACATTATCACGGGTAAGCATAAAGCAAGCGTGACCGAAATAGGTTAATTTTGTTTTCATGGGAACACTTCCTTTCATATATATAATTCTTAATTCTATTGTATAATATAATATATGAAAATAAAACTATAGATAGTGAATTTATACATTCAGATTGGAAATATACACATGGATTTGACACATTTTGATGAACAAGGTAATGCGTGGATGGTGGATGTGTCCGATAAGGACGTGACATCGCGTACCGCTATTGCAGAGGGATTTATAGCTGTTAATGATACAATTTACGATCGCATCGCAGCGGGGACAATGAAAAAGGGGGACGTGTTGAGTGTGGCCCAGTTGGCCGCTATCATGGGGGCGAAACAGACGAGTCAGCTCATACCGCTTTGCCATTCTTTGAGTTTGACAAAGGTCGAGGTGCATTGCACTTTAGTTGATGGTGAAAGTCCGGCCTGTACGGATGCGACACATAATCGCGCCGTCAAGGTTCGTGCTATCGTAAAAACGACAGGGAAAACAGGTGTTGAAATGGAGGCGCTTACAGCCGTTCAGGTGGGATTGTTAACCGTATATGATATGTGTAAAGCCATCGATAAGGGCATGATTATGGGCCCTACATACCTCGTTGAAAAAGAGGGCGGTAAAAGCGGGTATTTTGTACGGTAAATCTAAATTTTTAATCTGTAGTTTACATATAATGGTATAATTATATATTAGAGGAGACTTTTTCTTCATCTAAGTAATAATATAAGAGGCATACAGTGGAAATTGTGTTATATGAACCGGAAATTCCCGGTAATACAGGAAATATTGCACGCTTATGTGCGGCGAATCATATGACTTTGCATCTCATCAAGCCGTTAGGCTTTTCTATCGATGATAAGCATGTAAAGCGGGCCGGACTCGACTACTGGCATCTGGTGGATGTACAGGTGCATGAAAATATTCAAGAACTTTATGATAAATACCCTGATCGCAGGTTTTTCTATGCGACGACGAAGGCGAAACATACCCATTCCGAGGTGAAGTATGAAATAGGGGACATGCTCGTTTTCGGTCCGGAGACGCGAGGTTTACCTGAATCATTATTGGCGGGAAAGGATGAATCCTGTATTCGTGTTCCTATGGTTGAAGAGGCGCGATCCTTGAATTTATCCAATGCGGTGGCCGTTATCGCATATGAGGCCATGCGGCAGTTGGACTATCCCGATTTGAAGGCGAAAGGCAACTGGATTCAATCTAAATGAATGGCAGTTATATAGTGTTGTTTTAGGAGGTAAGTATGAATTACGATAAGGCTCATGATTTAGCGCATGCTATGCGTGAATCCGAAGAGTACAAAGAGTTGATGAAAGCGCAGGAGGCGGTGCAGGCTGATGCGACTGCGGCTGCGCTGGTGAGAACTTTCATGGCCCAGCAAATGCAATGGGAATATGCGAAAATCTCCGGTGCACCGGAAGAAGCGGAATTATTGAAAAAGCAGGAAGAACTGATGCCGCAGATTCAAGCGAATACAGCGGCACAGGCTTATCTGCAAGCTCATGTCCGTTGGAGCCAAGTATCCAACGATATCTATAAAATCATTAGCGAGCCAATCACTGAGGGGATGAAGGTTTTAGATCATGGGCAACAACAGCAACATTAAGTCATTACAGGCTGCATTATTAGAGAGACTTCCTGGCACACGTGTGCGTGAACGGGAATTATTATGTGAGCATACGACCTTTAAAATCGGTGGGCCTGCCGATCTCTTTATCGAACCTACGTCGATGACGGAGTTGAGTTTCGTACTGCGTACGATTCATGAACAGCGGGTTCCTGTTACCGTTATCGGCTGCGGTTCCAATATTCTGGTGAAAGATGGTGGCATCCGTGGTGCCGTTGTATCCGTGCGTCAGATGATGCAAATCATGGACTGTAATGATAATACATTGTGCATCGGCTCCGGTTTTATGCTGAAAGATGCATCCGAGTTCGCCTGGAAAAACAGTTTGACAGGCCTTGAATTTGCCATCGGGATTCCGGGAACATTGGGCGGGGCCGTCTTTATGAATGCCGGAGCCTACGACGGTGAAATGAGTAATGTCGTGACGATGGTACGGGCCGTGGACTTTGAAGGTCATATCAAGGAATATGATGCTTCTCATTTGGATTTTGCTTATCGTCATAGCATTTTTCATGATAATCATGAAGTAATCGGTGAAGTGGTTATGACCTTGGAATACGGTGATAAGGCTCTTATCAAGGCACGTATGGATGAATTGACTGCAAAGCGCGAATCAAAACAACCGCTAGAGTTTGCCAGTGCCGGATCCACATTTAAGCGCCCGCCCGGATATTTTGCGGGAACCCTGATTGAACAGACGGGGTTAAAAGGACTATCCGTCGGTGATGCGCAGGTGTCGCATAAGCATGCCGGCTTTGTTATCAATACGGGGAGAGCTACCGCCAAGGACGTACTTAATCTGATTCAGGAGGTACAGCGCCGTGTATACGATGAACATGGTGTACATCTTGAGCCGGAAGTGCGCATGATTGGGGAAGACTAATTAAATAATAATAAAAAGATTTCTTATGAGTTTTTATATCTTTGCAATGGTTTTGATAGGAGACTCGTAGGAAGTCTTTTTTCAATAGTATCTATGATTGTAATTATTGATATCTATGACCGTAATTGTTTGTAAATGGATACTCAGTTCAGTAGGAGGCGAGGATATGACGACCTTAACAGCAAAACAGGTTCATGACAAAGCGTTGAAATGCTGCTTTCATTTAACGGATGAGCAAATACCGTTATTACGTAAATCCGCGAAGCGAGCTATGCAGGAGACATAATGTCTGTCGTTATACGATGATTTAAATGTATAATCAAATGTAGAAATTGTGATGGCTACAACGAACGAGCTTCTTTGACTTTCATAGATATAGTGAGTTATAATTAACTGTTGCCAATTTTTGGGAATATACCTACATGGCTACTTTCATAGAGGCTATGTGATATAGAATATACTGAAGGAATTAAAGGGAGGATCTTATGATTCGCGAAAATCTTCGTAATGTAGCGATTATC
>ERZ773038.241-NODE-241-length-37997-cov-83.995177_pt1 | contig 37997 bp, 36 predicted proteins | sample MGYA00511665_ERZ773038 | MGnify/ENA primary metagenome ERZ773038 (study PRJEB29015, sample SAMEA2737966) | human oral metagenome | biome: human oral; feature: human-associated habitat; material: dental | place: China | collected 2028 ... | reverse complement strand
TTCTATTACAGAATTACAATATATATATATATATTACTAGGGGGAGGCACTTTAAACTTTCAAAACACCTCCATCTCTATAAAGGTCCTCACCTCAGGAAAGTGTAATCGGCAAACTCCTCTACTTTTCGTTGCAATCACAGGGAAAAACCATTACAGCAGCACACCCCCATAACTGTATTCGCACCCGCCCGAAACGCCACTTTTCCCCGCTATCGCCGCAAAAACCCCGCCCTGGGACAGGATTACCGCCGACAACCCCTCTCTCCGCACGCAACCACACTTGTATAAGCGCGCACGCGACCACGCTTGCATAGACACCCCTAAAGGCGCCCCACACCGCAGCCTCCCCCGCCGTCCACCACTAGAGGCATGCGCAAGGCTCTTCTCACCGGTAGCTGGCGGCATCCGCTTGTCGTCATGAGACTCCCCGGCGGCGACCGGCAGGGCCTGGCGGCCATCAAGGACCTGCCCGGACGCGTCTGGGACGCCGACCGGCGCACCTGGGTGGTCGACGGTCTGGGCAACGACCCCGCCGGATGGCTGCGCCGACACCGCTTCGCCCTGGAGCGCGACAACAGCAGCGAGGCCGCCGACTACGATCTCGACGAGCTGGTAGACCCCTACGCCCACCTGTTCGCCGATTCCGTTCTGGTACGGCCCAGACTGGCGGGCGTGGAGAATATCCTCGCTCTACTGCCCGGGGGCACCTGGGACGCCGACCGGCGACTCATGCGGGTACGCATCCAGGACTTCGTCGAATCGGACGGCGCCCTACTGTCATCCGGCATCGTCCTTGGCCCAGGGCTGCGCCGTGCACTCGAGGCGCACCGCTTCAGACGCCCGGCTGTCGATCGCGACCTGGTCAAGGCGGCCCTGGCTGACGGACGCAACCCCGCCGAATGGCGGGCTGTGCGCGACCGCGTCGGGGACGTGCCCGACTGGTTCACAGTGCTACCCGATGGCCTGCACGGCTACCAGGTCGCCGGTGCACTCGCCCTGGCCGCCGGACGCTCCTACATCGCCGACACCATGGGACTGGGCAAGCAGCAGCCGATCAGCGAGCCAGTCCTGACCCCCAGCGGATGGAGACCGATCGGGACGCTGGAAGCCGGCGATCGCGTGATCGCCCCCGACGGAACCGCCGCGCCCGTGACCGGGGTGTTTCCCCAGACTGAGCGCACGACCTACCACATCACCTTCAGTGATGACTCATGGACGCTGGCCGGCCCCGACCACCTGTGGCGGGCGCGCACAAACCCCAGCAGCCACGACTGGCGCACCGTCACCACGCTGGACATGGCCAGCTCGCCACACCAGCGCTGGGAGATCCCGATGACCGCGCCCGTCAACGGCCCCGACGTCGAGCTGCCATGTCCCCCCTACTCCATGGGCACCGCTCTGGGGCGCTCGCAGGACGGAGGAACGATCCCGGCACGGCTCCTACTGGGGTCGGCCGCCCAGCGCCTGGAACTCTTGCAGGGCCTGATGGATGCCGGTGCCTCGCCTCTGCCCGGCGGCGGGGCCGACTTCTCCTCGACCAGTCGTCCCCTGGTGGACGGTCTCGTCGAGATCGTCGAGTCCCTGGGAGGCACAGCTCGACTGCACCACCACACCAGACATTGGACAGTCGAAGTCCGAATGCCGCCCCACATGCCGCCATTCCGGCTGCAGCGCAAACTCGAGCAATGGACGCCGCAGGCGCCTCCGCGGCGCGTCGTGCAGAGCATCGAGCGCGTGGCGGACGCCGACAGCGTCTGCATCACTGTGGACCATCCCGACCACCTCTACCTCACCCGCCACCACATCGTGACCCACAACACCTACCAACTTCTGGCAGCCGCCGCGGTGCGGAATGTGCGCCGTCTAGTGGTGGCCGTTCCAGCCTCCGCCGTCAGCGTCTGGCAGCGCCATGTGGACTCCTGCCGCCTGGCCGAACACTGCGGCGACGGCGGAGGCCTGATCACCATCATCGCCGGACGCAAGGAGCCCGCATTGACCGGGGACGGTGTCCTCGTGGTGTCCATGGACCTACTAGCCAGACGCAAGGGGTTGCTGGAGCGCGTGCTGGCCTGGGGACCCGACTCCTGCATCGTCGACGAAGCTCACCAGATCTCCTCCTGGAGCTCGCAGCGTTCCAGAGCGCTGCGAGCTCTCGCCAAGGCGATCGGCGATGGTCCGCGCTGGGCCGCTTCAGGCACCCCCATGAGCGACGGTCCCGGCCAGCTCGCCAGCCAACTGGCCTACACCGGGGATCTCGAACGCATCTTCGGCGGCTATTCAGGCTTCATGCGCCGCTACTGCTACCGCACACCTTTCGGAGGATGGAAGGGGCGCAAGAAGCGCCTCGCCGAGCTGAGCAGAATCCTCAATCAGCACGTGTGGGTGCGGCGAGACAAAATGGCGGTGCTCGTGGACGAGGCGGGACAGCCCCTCCTCCCCTCGCGCACGCTGCGTGGCGAGATCGTCGACGTCCCCCTGTCCGACTACCGGGCAGCTCACCGCCAGGTGACTCAAGCCATCGACGACTGGCTCGATGAAGTCGGCACCGACCTGTCCGACACCGACATCACCAAGTACACGCGCGCCAATCTGCCCCTGGTGACAATGCTGGACACGGCCGCGGGCCTGGCCAAGCGCACTGTTGCAGCACGCGTGATTCGCGATTGGGTCGCCGATCACCCCGCTCGCGCCGACGGCACCTGGCCACGACCTCTGATCGTATGGGTACATCATCGGCAGGTCGGCGTCGCCCTCGCCAACGCCGTGCGCAACGACGTGGACGCCCTTGAGATCTACAGCGGCTCGACAACCGGGCTTGAGCGCAGCCGTATCGCCGATGCCTTCCAGGCCGGGCGTGTGGCAGTCCTGCTCGCCTCCAAGGCCGCCTACGCCTCAATCACGCTGACCGCCGGCAGCGACATGCTTTTCGTCGAGCAGTTCTGGAATCCCGGCGTCATGGCGCAGGCGATCGGACGCTGCTGGCGCCTGGGCCAGACACGCCCCGTGCTCGCCACGGTCATGGTGGCCGCAGGCACCCTCGACGAGCACAAGGCGATGGTGCTGTCCCGAAAGGGAAAAGTCCTCGACGCCATCGCAGCCGGCCCCGACAACGCCATGGGAGTCCTCCCCCAGGGGCAAGGGGTCGAGAAGCGCGAACTGCTGGCCCGAATGGTCCGCGAGCGCCTGGCCCGACGACGACCGCACATCGGACCTGACAGGGGCGGCAACACGCTAGTAGAAACATGAAGACGATCATCGAGAAGAATCCCGATGCCCCCGGCCTGGCCCGCGCCAGCTCAATAGCCTCCGCACTGCTGCGCTACCACCGCGCAGACCGCTTCGCCGATCTGCCCACCTCAGACGAGGTCGAACTCACCAAGGAGCAGTGGAGTCTGCTGCGCCGTTCTCGTCGCCACCTGGGACGGCTGACCCGCAAGCCCGAGGTCACCCTGGCCGTGTGCGCGCAGTGCGGAGCCGCCTACACACGCGTGCCCGGAGCCTCCATGCCCAAACGCTGCACCCTCAGCCCGGGCTGTACCGGCCGGGTCGTATGGGCCGGACGCGCCGCGGTGCGACAGGCCGACACCCCATGAGCGGGCGGATGCTGCCCGTCCGCCTGCCCGTCGGCTTCGACCCGAGGCGGGATCGGGGAAAACTGGAGGCCAAGGTCCGTGAACTCAAGGGTGAAGAGTGGAGTTTGACCAGTGTCGATGTTGAGGCGGGTAAAGCCTATTTCGTCAGCGCCGATGCGGTGACCTCCATTATCGAGCGGGATGGGCGCAAGGGCGCCCAGCTGCCTGCTGACGTCAAGCCGTCCGACGGCGCCAAGCAGGCGGTCCTGCTCGCCGAGGCATTCGACCTGCGCTACCCGGGACAGGGGTGGGTGATGACCGTCTTCGATCCCCATCTTCGACAGGCCGTCATGGAACGCCTGAGTCCAAGTGAGTTGCGTGCTCGCGAAGCCCTGGCTACAGCTCTGGGGGTCAAACCCTGGCAGGTGCAGGTGCATGAGGTCGATGGAGGCTTCGACGTGCGCCTGCCGGCCACCTACTCACCCTCCAGGCACGACACCAGGATCAACGAAGCGGTCACCACCGCTATCGGTGTCCCGGGCTGGTACGTGGAAACCGATGTTCGAGCGCTGACCATGCGCATACGCGCCGGAGAGCTGCCCGACTTTCCCGCTGTAGAGCCCTACCCGTTCGACGTTCCGCCAAGCGATGTCTGGTCCCTTCCTATCGGAATTGGCTTGGGCGCACCCGGCAGTCCTAACCATCCGGTATCGATCGATCTGGGGGGCGTGCCAGGCATCCTGTCCACGGGGACCTCGGGCTCCGGCAAGAGTGTTGGGATCAACAACATCATTACTAGTGCGCTTCTGCGCGGTTGGGAACTTGCCATCGCCAATGTTCCGCACAAAGTCGTCGATTTCTCATGGTGCAAAGAGTTTTGCCGTCCCGGTGGTTGGGGGTTCGACTCCAGGAGACACGCCCTGACCGTCATCGAGCTGGTCTATCAGCGTGGCCAGGAGATCGCTCGACTACTGAAAAGCCACGACGTCCAGAAAGTCAACGACCTTCCCGCCGCCGTACGCCCCAGGCCCGTGCTGCTCGTCATCGATGAGGCCACCGCACTGTTCGCACTCGAGCCGTTGCCCAAGGGCATTCCCCACGACCACCCACTCGTCCAAGAGGCGGTCGCCGCCAACCTGGTCACCCAGACACTGATCAAGCGTCTGTCCGCCGTCCTTGCCGAGATGCGCTTCACCGGCGTGCGCGTCATGGTGTCCACGCAGATGGCACAGGCCAAGACGGGTTTCGACGGCCCGCTGAAGGCCAACCTTTCCCATCGGATCCTATGGGGAGCCACTCCATCGCAGGCGGCCAGAGGCTTCGCCCTGGCCAATCCCCAAAACGTGCCGCACGTCCCCGAATGGATCCAGACCGATGAGAAGTCCTCCCGGGGCACAGGCGTTGTCGAACTCGACGGCAGCGCTTCGGATGTCATCAAGGGTTACTTCTCCCGGACTGAGGAGATGCGTAAGCACTTGCTCTCCGCCGGGGTCCCCCGCTGCGAGCGCCCCGAGCCCACCGAGGCGCAGGTGGCCACCTACACCCCGAGCCTTCAAGACACGACCGATTGCGAACCGGCCCCCTCGCGCCTTGCGACCGAGAGCGGATTCGGCGGCACCGGCGGGAAGCCCAAGGAGCTGAAAGGCGCCGCACGAGCAGCCCACGAACTGGCGATGAGCGCAGCCGCGAAAAAGGCCGCACCGCGACGCACATCAGGAGAGGAGAAACAGCCATGAACAACCCGCAGACCCTGGAGGCGTGCGTGATCTACGCGCTTGGGCGAAAATCCTACGTCGCGCACTGGGTGGCCTCCACAGTGCGCGCACAGTGGCCGGCCCTGCCGCCAGACTGCCGCAGCAGCATCCTGAACCTGGTGGAGAAGGCACTCGCGGCGCGGCCCACGAGCAGGGGACGCGACACCGACGACTGGACGCACCTGGTCTCCTGGGGCAGGAGCAACCTCGACGCTCCGGTGACCGACACTCTGAAGCTCGAGGGCGGCCTCATACCGTCAGCCGTACGCGCAGCACTATCGGGTAAGGCAGACGAGCAGTCCAGGCACGTGTGGGCCGATCTGGCTGAGATGTGGCCGCACCTGATGACCGCCACCCGCCAAGTGGTGATCACCGACCTGTCCGACCACGACGACCCCCATCTCGCCATCTACGCCCCCGCTGACCAGAAGGCCTCTGTCCGGGTCGCACGGCTACTGATGCGCACCGGTCGCGCGCGGCAGGCCAGCAGGCTTCACGTCCTGATGCACCACGGTCAGAACGTCTAGACAGGCTCCACACACGGGCGTCAGCGCCGTCCACCACTGAGAGCGACAGCCCCCTCTCGCCGACCAGGAGACCCCCGTGATCATGTTCATGACGCCCACCACGGTATCCGCGCTTCTCAAGCAGGCGCCTACCGGAGCATCGCGGTATCTGATCCAGATACTCGATCTTCCAGTGCCCACCAACGACCCGGTTCAAGAGGCCCAAGCGACTGGCGACACCCGTGATCTGGCGCCCATGCTCAAGATCCTTCTGAACCCCGACGCCGTGGTGGGTGTCGCAGGCGCCGCTGTGGCGATAGGAGCAGACGGCGACAGCGTCACGGTTACCAGGAACGGCTCCACTATCCGCGTGAACCTCAACAAGCGCCTCACCGCCTTTCAGGCGGTTGCACGAGCACTCATCGATCAGCTGGGGAGGCGAGACGAAATCCGGATGCTCTCAGGGCGCTGGACCTCTCAAGGGAAGGCGGAGCATCAGATCCTCGTGCGCGCCGACGACGTCGAAGAGATCGCGTCCGACCTGCTCGGCGCTCGCGGCCCCCGCCTCGGTGTCCGGAGCTAGAAGGCGGGCCGAGTTCTGTCCCGTGCCGGCGAATCCCGCGCACCACTGGCCTCGACAAGAACAGCCCCTAGGAAGGACGCCTGTCATGGCAGTCACCATCCGCGTCGGGGAAAGGATCCCCGACACCAGCTTCTATATCGCTCTGCGAAATCAGGACGACTCCAGTCTCACACTGTTCGCCACCCCACAGGAGGTGATCAGCACGCTCAGCCCCGGCTACCTGTCGGAGGGAGCAGCGGACGACCGTCGAGCATTCGCAGCCAGGCGCAATCTGGCGATCGCCTTCATCGCATCCGCTCACGACCAGATGGACATCAACGTCGCGTCCATGAGTGAAGCCGAGCGCATGGCCCTGTCGGCGCGCGGAGCTCGTGCCGTCACTGAAGTGGAGACATGGTCCAACCGGGCGCCCCTCTATGTACTGGCCACCTTGTACACGCCCTATACCGACGCCCCCCTGCCCGCAGGTGAAGAGGTGTGGGCTATCGACCCCTACACGGAGGCCGGCCTCGTAGCCTCTCTGGCTGACGCCGGACTCCTGGACGCCTGGCCGGTGCACGAAGGCCAGACCTGGGATGGCGGCGCCCGATGAAGGAAGTCGGCCTGCACGAGACAGCCGCCGTCGATGCAACCATGAGGCGAGCAGCATGAGTCCTCTACCGGCCGCTTGCGCCGTGACCATCTGGTGCGCCGGCGCCATCGTCCTGGGACGCACAGGACTCGCTGACGGCCCCCTGTGGAAGATCACGTGCCGCCTGACCAATCGTGTGGCCAAAGGGACGCTTGTCTACCCAGCTATTGCCATGCTCGTCGATCTGACTTGCCGGGGCTGCACCGATATCCCCCGGCGCCTGATATTCGCGCTGACCTGTGCCGCAGGGGGCGTCGCGCTCGGTATAGCGGTCGCCGTTTTGCTCACGGTCCTATGGGCACTCCTGCGGTCACCGACTGGAGCTCCATCTTCAGAGCAAGAGCTGCAGTAGTCACGCTTCAGCCCCGATGCTCGCCATCCAGCGTCATCACGCTCGCCCTGGCCGCCGGCATCCCCGAGCGGGAGGTCATGATCAGCGCCAGGCACACATCCAGTGCACAGACCGCCCGCTACGACCGCCTCCGCTACCAGGTCGAGCGCGCCGTGGGGCCACGCCTAGAGGCCTGGCTGCGGCTACCATCACACACGGACGTCCCGCAGGTGGGGCGGGATCAGGAGGAGGACTGATGAGTGAGAGGGACAGTGGAGGAGCCAGACTGGAGGCCTTCCCGTGCGGGAAAACTCCCCGGAGGCGAGGAGACACCATGCCAGACATAGACGGTGAGCCTCAGGTCCTGCTAGCCAGGGCCGTCGAGCTCACAAAGGCCGGGCGGCAAGCCCGCGACGAGGCCGACGCTGCCCTTGCCGCCCGCGACGAGGCCCTGGCTCGTGCGCATGCCGCCGGCGTGACCATGTACCGACTCTCGAAGGGGACGCACCTGTCCAAGACTGCGACACGGGTCGCTATCATGCGGGCGTCACCCGAGCTACAGAAGAAAGACCGCTAGAACAGCAAGAGTCCGCAACGTCCGGGAGTACCTCCGGATGCGCGCTGTCAGACTGCTTCCTCACCGGGCTCTCCGGCGCTGACCACCATCGCCCCGCACCCCTGGACACGAAGAAGACCACCACCGTCGACGACCTGGACCTCTCCGACCTGTCACTGCCACCCACACCGCACGCCTCTGATGTAGATGCTCCACCCGACTGGGCGCCAGTATTCGGAGCGGGCCGCGGCCGGCCTCGACCTCCTGGCGCTGCTGCCTGTCCGCCTCATCGATTCCCGTCGGGCCGGTACCCCGACCACACACTCCCGCCCGCCGCCACCTCCGGCAGCCGGTGCAGTACATGATCACAATCAGGGCTTTGTGAACGAGAGGGGCTCATGTCGGGGCCTTCTGAATCGTCGTTATCTATATCTATCAAGATCTTTCGGACCGTTACTGGCGAGGGTACTGAAAGGTGATGAGCGTTTAATGTCCGTGCTGCCATCGGGGCAGTCTTACCGTCTCCAGGGTTTCTACATGTCGATTCTTCAGCCACTTCTCAACATCGCTTATCCGGTAGCGCACTGTGCCCTCGATGCGAAAATAGGCGGGTCCTCTCGAGGCGGAGCGCCAGTTGGCGAGAGTCGTGGGACGCAGCCGCAAGATCTCAGCGAGCTCGCCGGATGTGAGAAGGTCTTCTACGTGAGCTGTCGGTACCCCCGGAGTCGTTCCAGGCGTTTCAGCGGCGACCACGAGTCATCCTCGTCGCCATCAGGTAGAGGCCGAGTGCGGCGCCAACCACATAGATGGGGTGCTCAATCAGCCAGTCTTCAATTTCCCCCCAAAGACGGCGTATCGGCTGAGGAAGTGTAAGCAGATCTGCAGTGCCAGATGCGGGTGCAGCCTCGTTGGGAGGAGATGGTTGGGGCTTGTCCTCCGTTGTGGCGCATTGGGTCAGGATCTTGGACAGTGCGACGGAGTCGGTTTTGCCGAGGCCTAGCTCGTATTTGAGGGCTACGCGCGCAAAGCGAGCCGCATAACGACAGGTGTAGTCGCTATTGTCGGGCAGCCATCCGCCACCTCCGTTTACAATATAATCGGCACCTGTTCCTTTCGGACTGGTGGCGGGGCCAGCATCCGATTTCGAGCTGTTGGCACGGCCATCTACGGCCAACAGGTTCAGTGGATCATTGGCAATCGCTAGACGCGTATCGGCATCCCACTTCCAGCCACCGTGAGCGTAGACGAACCCGAGCGGAATGACGTGATCGATCTGCACGTCCTGGCTCGTCTCTTTGCCGCGCTTGAAGCGGATTGTCGCGCCCGTGTAGGGATCCTCCAGGGTCCCGGCAGCAACCACGCATGCGGAACGGTCCTTGTAGACGCTACCGACCAGGTCCCGTTTGAGAATGTCGTTGCGGGTGTCGCAGCCGTTGCCGTCGAGATCGTACCAAGACTGGCCGAACCAGCCGGTGCGGCTGCCGCTCGCCGCAAAAGCGTCGAGGTGGGATGCAGAGTCGTTGTCGGGGGTGTGCGTTGTCCAGTCAGTCGGCGCCGGGTCGTCGTCAGCCAATGCAGCAACGGCGACGGACAGAGAAGAGTAAGAGACATCGTCAGGAGTCTCCGCAGTTGCCACGCCTCCGGTGGAGGCGATTGCGACTGCGGAAAGGGCGGCAGCGAGAATGCGCTTCATACCCCCACTGGTGCGCGGAGGCGCCACTCAGCCCCCTCTTGACCTCTCCTGTGCGCATCATCAGCCAGCTCGATCCGGCCAACGCTATGAGAATGAATGCAGCAAGCCCTATCGCGATCAACGCCGAATCGGAAGCAGGTTGCTCTCTTAACGGCCGCTTGTTCGTCGTGGAGGAATCTTCAGTAGAGGGCCTGTCAGTCGTCTCTGGTACAGGCATTGAGGCTTCAGGAGAAAACGCTGCTACCGGTGATGGAGATGGTGCTGCAGGTGGTGGCGAGGCCGGTTGAGAAACAATCTGCGTCACTCTTTGCCCTTCTGGAGTGGTCCAGGAACGGGTGACCACTTCGGAGCCGTCTGTCAACGTGGTGATTGTGGTTGGCGTGAGCTCGGGAATCGAAGAGGCCGCCTCGGGCACAGAGACGTCTACGACCGGCACCTCCTGCTGCGTTACCGTGTCGGGAACCACTCGAACTTCAGCCCCAACGGGAACAGATGCGATGCCTACATCCTCTACGGCGGGCATAGCCGGCTCGGATGGGGGCGGCATGTTGGTCGCGCCAGACTCGGTGGGACGGGGCGAACTGGGCGGCGATTGTGGAGACGTCGACACTTCGGGGGGCGCAAGCGCCGGGATACTTGCGGAGTTCACGATAAGTGTTGCGGCGGAGGGATCATCGATTGCATACACAGCTAGATCAGTCCACATGACGCCGTCATCATCCATACGCCTGGACGCCACCAGTACGGCAGGGTCGGTGGACATGGCCAGATTGTCCGCATCCCAGGTGACGGCGGACGGGTCGAGGCCGACGGATACCGTACCGATCAGGGTGCGTGAGGCTCCGTCGGAGGCGGCCACGGTGACTCGCCCCGCATCCAGGCGAGAACGAACAAGTGCCGTGTAGACGTCCTGTGCGGCAGCATCAATGGTTCCCGCGGCATCGTCGATCGACACCGCCTGTAGAGCGTCGGCGACGGTGTCGGTCGTAGGCTGCGTAGCGTCAGCCTCCGCACCGAACAAGACCCCTGTTGTGGGAGCGACGAGCGTCAGGGCAACGGCGATCAAAGGCTTCATAAGCACGATGCGCCCCTTTCATTTCGGCTCTTCGCCTCCTACTAGCGCTTCCGACATTGAGTCAGGCCACTGCAGGGCGTCCACGAGCCGAGCGCGGACCTTCGAGACCACCTCTATGCCCCCGAGCCGACTCAACCCGATGAGCGCCATAGCGGCAGCATCTGCTACATCCGAGGTCTTCAGTTCCGCGTCTGGAAGAAACCTGCGGATTCTGGCTGTGACCAACGCTTTACCTGCTGCCCCATCGCCGGTCGCCCACTTCTTGACAACTGTCGGCGGAACCATCAGCCAGGGGCTAGCCAGCCGTTCGGCAATCGCGCACGTGAGCATCGCCCGGTCGTAGAAGCCCGGCTCCAAGGCGTGACCGTAGCTGGGCGCCTCCATGACTACCAGATCAGTCTGCTGCACCTGTTCTGAGACCTGCTCGGCCACACTCACCACCCGCCCAACGCGCTGGGGCCAGGTGTCGGTCCGACGTCCCCGCGAGCGCACCAGGACCTCTGAAACAATCTCAGGTCCTTGCGTAAGGACAGCAACCCCCGTGCCTGTCAGTGATGGGTCAATTCCGGCTACCCTCAACCGTCGGCGACTCATATTTTCACCCCCAGTTCCATCAAACGTTTGACGGCGAGCCGGCGTCCTAGATCAATCGCGGATTCCACCCTGGTGCAAGCAGTCCCCAGTTTGCGGGCCAAAGAGCTAGCGGTGGTGCTCTCATCCCCTGCCCACGCAGTGAACAGCCATTCGTGAACCACCCGCGCAGCGTCGGCGTCGACCTTTGCGACATCAGCGGTGACGTCCTCAACGAAGGCGCGCCCCTCGAAGGGGGCGATCATGTAACCGGCCTGAGGTTCCGCCATCAACTCGGCCATCTCTCCGCAGTCGAGTTGGGCGGTTACGCGCACAGACGGCTCATTCACATCCCTGGTGCTCAATTCTATCGACAGATCGGAGACGCTATAGATACCGTCGCGCTGCCGGGTCGCGTTCAAGACATCGACCGCCTCCTCGGGGCTCATGCCACGATCAGCAAGTGACAAGATGGCCCGGCGACGTCTTAGCAGAGAGCTCATGCGCGCCGCCGGCGCACGACCGGCTTCCGAATCCATCCACGACTTGACGGCGTTGCGCAGGCGCATCACCAAATGCGCGTCGAAGCGGTAAGAGACTCGAGCCATGCCGCTGCGCTCCTCCGCCACCATTTTGGCAACTTCCTCCCAGGCGAGAGATTCGACTTCCTCGATTTCATGAGCGCGCACGGCCCCAACGCGTCGGGCCGCCGCTACAGCTGCGGCCCGCACATCCGACTTCCACGACGACAGCAGAGTGTCCAGGTCCCCGTCGCCAGTTAGGACGGCACGCAGTCTGTCGGTTTTGCTCATCGGCGCCACCCCTCGGGCGCCGGGGTGAACGGGAAACCGGACCAGGTGGTGGGATTGCGAGCCAGGGCATCGGCATAGGCGGCGAGACGGCGACCATGGCTGCGCGGATCGGTGACCCATCGCAGCGTCGGATCAAGGCATCCCCCGTGCGTATGCCGCGCACGGCGCATCACCGCCCTGTGATCACGCACGCCGCCCACACGCAACAGCTCCGAGACGTGCAGGTCACCCGCCGCATCCATAGACGCGGCGGAGCGAATCACATCGGAGATATCGAGCAGACCGGCATCGACGGCGGCCAGCAGTTCGGCGCGCTCGCGGGCGCTCACACCGACACCCCCAGGCAGACGTCCTCGGCGCTCGGAGCGTGCGGTAAGGCATCTGCCAGGCGTTCATCGTCGATGTGCTCCGGGGCGGTTCGCCCAATCAGAAGAGCGCAGGCCGCACGAGCCGGCGCAATTCGATTGGAGCGGGAGACGCCGCGGTTGTAGAGCTCGACAATCTCATCCAGGGACCCGCCAGGGTGCTTAGAAGCTAGACGGCGTACTCGCGGACCGGGCAGAACATCGCCGACCGCGCGCCCAACGGCCTGATCGGCATCACGGCGCAGCATGGTGCGCATCCACCGCTCCGGATCAACTTTGTCGAAGCAGGTCTGACGCACAATCAGGGGAAGCATTCGGCTGAAGAAGCCGCGATCACCGACCATGAGCTCGTCGGCGACCGCTTCCAGGGCGGGAGAGTCGAGAAGCGGAACATCTCGGATATTGCGACTGGAGGCAATTTCGGCACTCCGCACTGCGTGAGCGGCCACAACCGCCTTGGACACCCAGGAGTTCAGTTCTGAAAACAGTCTCCAGCGAGCCGCTTCGGCCTCATGTCGGAGCTGACCGACCGCTACCGGTTCAGGTTCAGCCGTCACATCAAACGACGCTCCGGGACCGACCGCTGTACTCGTACGGGGAGCCGGACTATCGGACAAGACATTCCAGTGGATGCGGAACGGCATCAGTCTTCCCTTGCCCTTGCGCCCCTGGATGCTGGTCCCCGGCGCCCAGGTGAAGGCCGGCACTCGCCACATCTCAACTTCATCCGGGGTATCCGGATTCAATTCGGAGGCGGCCACCCGCGCATCCACATCCGGCACGAAACGGGCCAGCCACGGATGTCGGAGCATCATGCGATCCCCAGGTGCGCGAGGATCTTGTCCGCGGCCAGGCAAGGGAGCCGGTGAATGGGTTGACCTTTAGCTGCGCGCACCTGGACCGATTCGTCGTAAGGGACGACGGCCAGACAAGGCACCGGTTTGAAAAGCTTGGAGGCTGACGCCTCATCGGGAACGGCGGAGACGGGCGCCATGTTGAGCAAACCGGTCACCCGACCAGGCGCCAGACGCGTCGCCCATTTCGCGAGCCGGCGTACCCCCTCCATTCCTTCCAGAGAGGCGTCGGACACGATCAGGGCGCTGGCTCCGGCACGCAGCCCCGGGGCCACCAGGTTCGACGCGATGCCGGTGGGATCCTTCTGCCAAGACACGCAGGTGTCGACGACCACCAGGTCAGACACCGACGCGAGTGAATCGACGACCTGCCGGTAGTGCTGCGGTGAAGAAGCTTCAGGAGTGGCCTGGTCAGGGTCTGGAGCCAGAACGCTTGCAAAGTTGACGGCAGCGCCACCTGAGGCGCGCACAGCCTTGGGGCCGGCCACCGCCTGCTGAGTGCTCGCACCAGCGACCAGATCCGCGATCGTCGGTAACGTGCTGGGGGCGCCGTCGCGGGCGACGCGCAGGTTGGTAGCTAGTCCCCCTTGCCCGATATTGGCGTCGACAAGGACGACGTCGCGTCCCAAACGGCCTGCGGCCTGCTCGGCGATGCTGATGGCCATGGTGGAACGGCCCACACCGCCACGCCCGGAGATGAGGAAGACGACATTGCCCCAGTCGGAGTCGATCCGCCCCTCGCGCGCCTGCGTTGCACCACCCCAGGGGAGGACAACCGGCGGCAGACTGTCCACCGTCTCGGCATCGAGCGCGCTGGCCGCCTCTCGAGCGGGCACATCGACAGGAGCCGGGTCGCGATGCCGACCCCACGATGTCTGCTCAACCGGGGCCGGAGAGGACCCCCAGGCGGAAGACGTTCCAGGATGCTGGGGCTGCTCCCGATCGAACCGCGACGCGGAAGAGGCGAGGGAGCTCTCGCGCTCCGAAGACTCAACATGAGGCCGGGTGAGCTCGCCGGCGACAGAGACAGTTACTCGCTCATCGCCCTTTGCGGCATCAAGACTGAGCTCGTTGAGCAGTCGAGTGAGATCGCACCCCGGCTTCAGATTGACCTGAGCCGCTTCCCAGTCGCCGACGCCAACGAAGCGAGTGCTGACGAACGACGCCATAGAGCGCGCCCAGATGTTGATCGTGCCCCTTGCCGACTCGTCTGGACAGATGAGAAGAACGGCATCGACCGTGCCGTCGCGCAACTTGGGGGTGATAGCACTGATAGCAGACTGGACACTGTCTCCAGTCACGACTTCTGCGCCTCGGGCGGTGAGTACCTGAGTCAGCTCGGACAGTGCAGTTGATGCGATTATTGGCTTCATGCCCGCTACTGGCGGTACCGGGTGAGAGTCAGGTGCGAAAAGCGTCCCCGCGCCATGCGGCGCGAGGACGCTTCGTCTTCGAGATCCCGAGTATCAAAGGAGGCTCGCGGGCTCTACCGTCATCCGGATGCCGGCAGGACGATCGTGAACGGCGCTTTATTGATCGCGCCTACCCAATGACGGTGATACTCACCCCCGCATTCGTCGCACCCCGGAACGTCGCAATGAATGGTGGGGCGGGTCAGCCTCATGACGACCTCGTCAATCAGAACCGCTTCTGCACCCGAGAAGCGGTCGCGGAAGTCGGCTTCGACGAGGGTGTTATCCAAGTTATGACCGCGGCGGATACGCCCCCTCCCATTGGCCTGTGGCACTATCCCGACAATCGGATGGCTCTCTCACCGTCAATCCCACCACAGCCATACGCTGAGAGGACCACGATCGCCGTAACGTGGCAGCTTCCGGATCTCGTCGGGCATCGCCTGGGCGTCGAGCGCATAGCGCTCGCAGACTGTCCTCCACAAAACGGAGCACGCGCAGTGCTCATCATGAAAATCGCTGATCTCAAGGGCAAGCAGGTCCGGATCTTCGATCCACAGGGCCTCAACGGTGATCCGTTCGTCGAGGCGTTGGGGACCGATGACATATCCAGACAGGCGCACACTCCCTTCGGCGCGTACGCAGGCGCGCAGCAGCGCCCGAAGACTGGGTGCAAGATTCTGGCGATCTTCGAGTTGATCGTCTGAAAGGAGGTTGAGAAGTTTCTGGGCGGTGTTTGGCCCGAGGTCACGGAAGACGGTGTATTCGTTCTGCACAAGATAGGGGGCGAGCTCGCGCCATACCCCCGTTCTCATGATCCAGCCTCGAGGGCCGTACAAGCCGTTGCCCCCAGAGTCACCATCAGCACGAAAAGAAGAAGTTGCAATGTTCATGTCACCGGTGGTGCGCGGAATGAGGGGCACGACGCTCACACCGGGGAGGGCAGAACACTGTAATGGTCAGTAGCGTGCGAGCCAGTGGGGTGGGCGCTCTGGTGGGAGGCGGTCTTCCGGCGGCGCAACCTTCCACCCGGCATCGCGGAGCACCTGGGCGGCAGTCTCTGGGTCTGCACCGATGATGGCGCGCGCCTGACCACGCCGCCATGAAGCGCGAGCGTCCGCGAGCGCGTCCAAGGCGCCATCAGGGTGGTCGATGCCCAAGTCGTGAATGAGCATCTCAAGAAAATCCTCAAGAGTAGGGCGAAGTCTGGGGCCGCCGACGGGGAAGTGGATATCCGAGATCTGAGGAGTCTTCTCAACCGTGCTCCGACGGTTGACTGCACGCCGCCCACTGCCCTCCCCGTTCCTGCACATGAGAAAAGTCCAGGCGTCGCGGTGAGCATGAATCTGAAGGTGGGAGCACGGGATTCCAGAACGGGGGCGACGGATGTACTCCAAGCGGACGAGCATCTCGCCGCCCCCGTGAGGGCGCAGGTGGAATCTAGACTGCTCAATCGCCATGCAAGCATGATGATCCGACATGATGCACTGATAGGTGACCAACAGATCCAACAGATGCACCCCGCCGATCGTCAGAGGGATCGCACAGCCGTTCTCGGTCCTCACCATTGCATTAAAGCGCCCCTTGCGATCAGCAATATCAACCTGGAACTCCGGGGCATCATGACACACTGCACGAACCGTGCTCGTCAGATCCGCTGCGAAACGACGTGTTTGATCCTCGATATCCTCCATCATTCCTCTAGAAGGAATCGGACCGCATGATACTCCGAGAAGAGGTAGAGATCCTCGGACGGATAGGAGCCCGTGTACTCCTGGTCAAGAGCCGCCTCCAGGCTGCCGAACCTGTGTTCGAGCTCGGCAACCACGGCCCGCTCCCGTTCCCGGAGCTGCTCCTCGGTGAAGAACTCGACCGTGTCCCGGGATGACGTCAGTGTCGTTTCCACAGTGACCGCCTCCTTCTCGCTGAGTCTGCCTCCATACGGAGGTCGACTCCACCGTACACCGCACCCGTGCCATGAATCTGCACGATGCGCTGCCACAGATCGAGAACTTGCACCGCGCACTCACAGCGGCACCATGCCACGCAACACTGAAAACACGATTTGCCAGTCAGACTTCCAGCTGATCGACGATCTCGCCACCTTCGACCGCCGTCGCCACGGCAAGAGCACCCGCACAGTCATCGACACCTTCGACGGCGCACTCCTGGTAAGCCGGCTCGGCACCTACGTGCATCTCGTCAGTTCCTCCGACTCGGGCGCGTGGGACCCCCGCAGCGGCAGAAGACTTCATCGTCATCATCAACGGTGACCACACCCCCAACTGGCGCCCTCGACCCCACAGTTGGACGCATCCTTGCCGCACTATTCGGCATCCCGGACATGGACGCCGTCGATCTGCACTCCGCAGTGCATGCCCGCACAAGTCGGTGAGTCCCGCCCCACCTGGATGCGCGAGCGCAAAGGGGACCGCCTCGCTGCGCTCGGCGGCGATGTACGGTGCGCTAGCCCGCCCGACCCCCGGCGGCTTCGCCGCCCGCTTCGCGTCTCCACCACGAGACACGCATCGAGGTCACCAAAGCGTATACACCCATCACACTAGACAACTTTCCCACCATCGCGGACGCCCCTAATCAGCAGCGCGAAACAGTAGTGAATATCGACGTCGATTGAGGGGGGGGCGGCAAGCAAATCTCCCCGTCATCCATCACGACAACCGCCAACGACAAGACAGTACTACGAGTCAAACCCTGCACATATCACTCCCCCACTCTTCAACAGTTAAGGTCGAGCAATGATTGCGCCTGCGGCGCCCGCTGCGCGACATCCATCTCCGCTCAAACACCGGCGGGAAGATCCTCGAACCGGTCGCCATAACGCGGACCGCCGCACCCCGGCGCCCCAGGGCTCCACCGCGCAGCGGGCGCCGCAGGCGCAAGGCCACTTGCACCGGTCAACACCTTCACAATTGTGCCAAGCAATGCGGCGAAGCCGCGAGCGCCCCGCCCACGAGGCGGGTTCGAGGCGAAGCCGAGAACCCCTGAGAAGCACTATCCACACAACAGCCCAACAGTGCAGTACAAGGGGCGGAGCGCACAGCGACCAGACACCGGCTCCGCCCGGGGAACCTTGATGAGAAAACGGAAATGTCCGACTAGAAGGAGCCTCGGAGCACTATCTCGAACCTGAATCGTTGATATTCCGCCATTTTGTGGGTGTCACAAACGGGCAGCTCAACAACTTTTATTCGCCCCGTACAGGTGGGGGCATGAGAAGCTTCAAGCCCGCTGGCGCCTGGCGCCTGACCCGCACGTCCGCCATCGCCGAGTTGAGTGACTACACCGCTCAGTCGGAGTCGTTCGCCGCCACTTTGAAAGGCCCCTGCGCGCTCCTAATCCGCCGTGAGGGAGACGAGCTCGTCGACTATCTGCTGACTCGGCAGAGCGATCGGGTTCCTGCTGACGCGCTCGCGGTGGCGACCGGTGCCGCTGCTGTTCAAGTCGATATCCCTCAGCCTTTGCTCGGGGTACGGGCTGTGGCGGTGGTTCACGGTGACGGTGTGACCGGGAGGTCAACTTTGGCCGGCGTGGATCCCGCCAACGCGTCTCGCGTCCTTGACCGCGTCATGGGCGATGACGAAGAGGTCATGGTGGTACTGGCGCGTATGACCCCTCGCCAGCGACGTCGATGGGCCGACTACGCCCATGACATGGAGGGCAACACCGAGCATCATTCAACCAAGAGTCATGTCCCGTTGTGGGCAACCGTGGTGACCACTGCTGCGAACGAGGAGCGCGCCACGGATCTGCGCGCGCACGTGGTCGATGCACTGCCCGGCTGGGATACGGCAACACGCGCCGATACCGGAGATCGGAGTCGCACAGTTCAGGCGTTGGGCGGTTTGGCCTTCGGAGCCGTGGTCGTCTCCTTTCTTCTACCAGTGACCTGGCCTTCACTGCTGGTTGCCGTGTTGCGCTGGTTGGCGACCGGACTCGCGCTGGCCGCTGCAGTACGACACCTGGTTCCCAGTGCGGCGATGCGCGCCGCCCGCACCTGCGCACGCGGTCTCATACCCGTACCCAATCCAGCCAAGCGCCGATTCACCGATCGCACAACATGGCCGGCAGGACGCTTGGTGATCCCCATGAGCGCTCCCGTCGTATGCTCTCTGGCAGCTCCCCAAGCGGGCGCTGCCACCGGATCGACATCAACCCGTGAGCGGACGGTGCCGCCTCAACTGATGACCACACGCGGGCCGTGCATCGGCACCGATCCTGCCGACCGCACAGTGCGTTTGGATCAACGACATCTGTGGGGCGGTGTTGCTGCAGTAGGCGCAGCAGGCACCGGCAAATCGGTACTGCTGCGCGCGCTGTTCGGTTGGCTGCTTGTGCACCGCGAACACCACTCCACTACTGCCGCCTTAGTAGTCGAAACCAAACCCGATGGACTGGCCAGCTACGAGGCCGTCGCCCAGGCTGCCGAACATCTTGATGAGGTTCTCATCATCGAAGCAGCAGACCCGAACTCGCCCGCAATCGACATATTCGCCCGCCCCGGCGACGACCCGATCAGGCGAGCGGCATTCGTAGCCGATACGTGGGCAGCGGCCTTCGGCGATGGCGCCATCATGGGCCGCTCGCGCGAGGTGATCTCCGCCGTCGTCGCCGCCGGCCTGGTGCTCGACACTCAAGCCTTCGACGACTACGACCGCGCGCGCGCCGAGGGCAACGATGTCGAGCCTCTGCCAGAGCGCTCGTGGTTCTGGGCGGGAGCCGTGCTGACCGGACGCATGGGGGAAACCAGCGGCCAAACGCTCGCAGCCTGCTTGCACGAGCAGGCAGTACGTCAAGGTGAGGATTCATGGGCGGCACGCGTCTATGCGGGGCTGGGTATCATCTGGGGTCCGCAGGTGACTCCGGCGGGGCGTCGTACTCTGACCGAGGCGGCACGCAACAAGTTCGATCAGCTCGGAGAGATGGCGAGCTTCCTAGCTCCAGTGGGCCGCGGGGCCGTCACCTGGGATGAATCGATCAGCGGTTTCCATGTCACAATCCTGGGCACAGGACCCTCCCGCAGCAGCGGCAGGCAGTTGACGGGGGCAATGACTCGATGGCTGACCGCCATGGCCGGCTACACGATGCGCTCGGCGGTGGAGCGAACATGCTTCGGCTGGGGTGCCGCCGGACGCGAAGTGGCGGTGATGTGTGATGAGTTCAAGTCCTTCGCAGGCTGGGCCCCCGACGTAGCACGGTGGTGGAAGGATGACGGGCGCTCCTACGGCGTGCTTCCATGGTTCGCCACCCAGTACCTGGAGCAGCTGCGGGCCATCGATCCGGCACTGCTGAGCAGCTTCCTGTCGTATCAGACCTTCATCTCATTGCGTCAGGACGATGTGACGGCCGCCGAGGCGATCGCACGTCAGATGGGGCGCGATGGCGCCCAATGGTCAGCAACCGATGTCACAACGCTCGCCCAGTTCGTTGCAGCGGTCACAACCATGAGTGAGGGGCGTCCCCTTCCCGCTTTCACAATGTCGACTCTCGACGTCGAGGGCGACCCGGAGGCGTTCATCACCGCAGTACGAGGTACTGCATGATCAGATTCGCGGAAATGACCGCACCCGCCGGCGTGATGGTGCCCGAACAGAGGTCCGACATGTTCTGGGAAGGCATGTGGCGTGCCAGTGCGACGACGAGCTGGCTCACAGTCCCGAGCATACGTAAGGCTGTATCAGCAGGAGCGCTGCGCATGCCCGCCGACATGACCCCGTCCAACGAACGCCCATTGCGCAACGCGGGATCAGCGCAACGCCGATGCGCCCTATTGGCAGCAGCGCGCATGTGGGGATCGCTCACTCTCGAACAGGCGTCCACCATCACCGGCTGGCCGGTGTCGACATTGACGCGAGACGCCAAGTGCCTGCTGCGGGCGGGGCTGATCGATGTCGGTGCACCTGAGGTGACATCCGTTCGCGGCTGGTCCTGGAAGCCCACCACTCTGGTGACTGCGGGCAGGGAGAGTGATGTGCGGGAGCATGTGGCTGACTTGACGTGGCCGATGCGCTTGGCCGTCACCGCTGATCGTCCATGGGAGAAAGCGAGTGCATCGGCCCGTCACAATGCTCTGACCACTGAACTATGTTTGCGCGCCGCCACTTGGCTGGAGGTTCCATTCGTGGCCGGCGAAATGCTGTCTGGCGCAGATGATCTATTCGGGACCGGTGTGGGCGAAACGGCTGTAGCGTGGACGAAATGCGCTGATGCCACCATCATGCGCGCCGACGGCGTAAGGATCGCGGTCGAGACGACTGCCTCGGCCGGCCCGTCGCTGGATCGCAAGGCTAGCGGATGGGCTCAGCTGCTCGCTTCTCGCCCGACTGCCGGGGTCATCGTGCTGTTCCTGGTCGCACAGCCGGTGGACGCCTCGACAACCGGCCTGATCCGCAAAGTTCGCAGAGCGGTCTCTGAAGCAGTACGCACCCACCCCGGCCCGATCAGCGCCCCTGTCGCCAACCGCATGACTGTGGCCAACTGGACTGACTGGTTCCCACAGCGTTGCACGCTCTCTCGGGACATCCTCGCGCTGCGCGCTATGCGCTGGAGTTATGGTGCACAGCGGTGGACACCGGTCGATCTCATGACCATGCAGTGCCGTGGAGGCTGCACGTCCGCAATCGAGGCTTCTGGCCTGTTAGCGGGCGTGCCATGGTGGCTGCGTCGCGATTGGCTCGATCCGATGGCTCCATTGATGCGGTCCTATGGAGCGAGTCTGGAGCATGCTGAGACGAGGTTCGGAACGTCCGACTATCCAGAGCTCTTGCGCACTGCGGCTAGCGCATTCGCCTCCCGCCGGCTCTCGCGGTCTGAGCAGCGTGCCGCACACCACTGAAGGCATGAACCCACTCTCATCATGTACCGACGCCGCGATGGAGCTTGCCCGTTTAATCGGGCGCTATGGCACCGATGTCGACGACGACACGGTTGAGGCCGAACTATGTCTTCCACGTAGAGAGCGCGCCCGCTGCACCTACACGTCTGGAGCCATGAGTCTGCGTCACACAGCCTGGACGAAGCTGATTGGTTGTTGTGATCGGGTGAAAATACTCTTGTATGATTCTCGTGATATCGACTGTGGAACGATTGTGGTGAACACCGACTACATCACGGTCGTCAACATCCTCACCTGGACCGCAAGAGGGCGCTGGTGCCTAGCGATCAAAATGCCCGAAGAGGTAGTGTCATGATCCTCTTCGATCTTCTGTGCCAGGCATTCGACGCCAACACTCCCGCCCGATCGGGCAATTCAGTGATCCTGAGCGTCCAGGACGGCGGATTTGTGCGGCTCACCCCTAGACCTGGAGGCTTCATCGCACTGGAGGTCAATACTCCGGATGAGCAGTGGTCTGAGACGGCGGACGGCTTATACGACGCGGTCGTGTTTCTTCAGTTGGCCGGCGTCGCTCCCAAAACGGGCAGCGGTTGGGCGCCGGCATTCATTGCGATCGAGGGTTCTGTCGTTGAGCTGAAGCGACGTGGATACGACGTGACAGCCACCCATGCCGTCACTTCATCGGCCATAGCCCGTCGAGGCGGTGCAGTCATCGAAATCCTGGTTGATGACGTTAGGCATGTGATGGCCCGATGCGGAGAGACGGTCGAGTGTGGCGCTGATGCGCTCGACGCAGTCATGCGTATTGAGGAGCGTCTAACGGAACAGACCTGAAGCGTGACAGAAAGGGAGATTTTGCGCACCTGACCGGTTTCTAGCGCCGCCAGTAGCGGGCATGAGCAACAACGACGCGAAGCCCAGTGAACATCTTCAACGAATCAGGTCCCTGTTGGAGTCCCCTGGAGGATCTCTGTTCGCAGGACTCCTCACAGCGGCCTCTGTCATCGGTGGAGCCCTCCTCATCATCAGGGGGCTCCTGTGAGCGGTGGGGCCAGTTACGGGCAGGCGGGTCGAAGCCTAGGGGGCTTCGTCGGTCACGCGGGCCGCATCGGTCAAGCCCACGGCCTCAAAGCCGAACGGGCGACCGCCGAGCTACTAGACAGGCTGACGACCCACGGATTCACGGTTTTTCACTCCGTCAGCGTTCGGGGTGGTGCCGCCGACATCGACCACGTTCTGGTCGGTTCCACGGGCGTCGTTCTGATCGACACCAAGAGCTGGAAAGCAGGCACCTACGTGCGCCTCGGCTCCCGAACCTACCGACGATGCGGTTCCGAGCTGCTTCCCAGACGCTTCGCTCCTGGTGAATCGTCCTCGTTGGCGCGTTCGGTGACGCAAATGCGTCAGGCGGGGATTCCGGTGGCGGGTGCAGTTGTCGCCGTCTGGCCGTCCGGAAGCGGAGGAAGAATCGGCCTGAAGCTAATGAGGTACACGGGCGCCAGGCGAATCGCGCATGCTCGCAGAGCCGTGCGCGCTGCGAGGCGCATGGCCGGCTCACGAGGGGCAGATCCGAGCGTGGTGACTCAGGTAGCTCGTTGGGTGCAGAGCAACCAGGAGCGTCACTAATGCCAGTGCGCCAGCAACAGGCGGGCCCGAGCCGCCTGCCATTCAATCTCGCGCTGCTTGTGGCCTTCGTCGGCGGGCCGGTCGCTCTGTGGGCGCACCTGCCCGGCCTGGGGCTCACAGCGGTCGCGCTCACGATCGCCGGAGCGGTGCACCCCTCCCCCCTGCTCACCGGCAGCCAGGGGACGGGAGCTTCCCGCAAGGCCGTGCCCGCCACGCCCGCAGAGAAACGCGCCCTGTCCAGGCACACCCGTTTGAAAGCCCTTCGGACGATCCCTCTGCCCATCGGACTGTGGCCCGTACGCGTCTGCGCGCTCGCGGGCGCGGGCGCGGGACTAGCGACCCACGGTTTGGCCGTGGTACCGCCGAACGGCTGGCCCACCTGGTTGGCTTCGTGGGGCCCATGGGTCAACGCGGTTGGCACGGCCATGCTGGTGACCGGCGTCGGGCGCATATGGCGAACGACGCTCAGTGCTGATGAACCGGGTCCCGGCATCCTCCTGATCCGTATGGGCGAGGCTCCACGCTGGGGGTTCGGGCTGGTGTTGCTGGGGAGCGCAGCCGGCTGGGTAGCGGCCTCGGCCATCGCATCTGCTGCCCGGTCCTGGATAGCGGGATTCGCCCAGGTCTACTTCGGTGGAGCCCTGATGGGCGCCGCGTTCGCCATATGGGCACTGTGCCGCCGATCCTCGTGGGAAGGCTGGTATCAACGCGAAAGGGGCCGTCGTCAGTGGGAGCCGCGGTGGGTCATGATGCCCAAGGAGGAACAGCCACCAGCGCTAGTGGACCGCCTGGTCGATGGACCGTTGACGGTTGACACCTTCCGCCCTCGTCCGGGCAGGGATCTGGCCTACTACGTCAAGACATCCGGACAGCTGGCAAGTGCCGTTGGCAACAGCTCAACCGTACGGGTTTTGCCGGCACCGGACACGGATAGTGCTGGTGCGCCAATACCCGGCACCAGCAGTTCGTCATTGTTCCGCGTGGCCGTTCTGAGCGCGAATGCTGACATTGATGAGGTGACCGACACCAATCTACTGGCCACCTTCCAATGGGCGGGACGTTGGGCACAGGTGCCGAAGATGACCCCGGCTCCCGTGCTCGTGGAACGCAAGAACATCGGCCCTTACACAGTCGATCTCTTTGATGCGCCGGGCAGACCGACCACTGAGATGTTGCGGATGAGCGACAAGATCGCCGTCGGCGTCGGAGCCGGGACATCCGCCGTGGTGATCCCCGAACATGAAGACGGTGCTCCTGGCAGCATCCATCCCACACGCTTCCGCGTCGCCGCATGCGATCCCGAGACTCATGTGGATGTTGCCACCGCGAGTGCGGAGGAGGTGGCGGTGTGTCTGGAGCGATTCCTCACCGAGGCCGCCGACTACCTGCATCAGGATGTGGCTACTTTGTGCGGTCTCGAGCTTCTTACCACACAAGGACCGCAGGTATGGCGCATCAACATTACCGGCGATGTCGGTCAGCTTGCCGGCCTCATGGAGCAGATCGCTCCAACGCTACTGGATGGCACCGCGGTAATTCTCGGACGTACCGAGGACGCCCTCTGGAAAGACGCGCTCATGATAGAGCGCGTCCACACCCTGAAGATGGCAAGCGAGTGGGACGCTCATTTCAGAGAGGTCATCAAGATGGGTGACACTCCACCCGTGCCTCAGCTGGCCCACCTTGATGAACTCGATGCGGGCGGAGTGGTGCTACACCGCTTGCCGTTCGCCTCTCCCCAGGGCAAAGACATTGCCCGCGATTACCTCCCTCTGGGGCAGCGATTACGCACTACTATGCCGCAGGCCCCGTTCCTGCTGGTGACGGCCATTGCGCCGACTGAAGGCGCCAGCGCGCCTGGAGCTCGATCAGACAAGTTCTTCGAAGTTGTCTGGTCCGAGTATCCGGTTGCACCTGGGCCTGCCGAGTTGCCTCCTTCGCGCAACAACCCCTCGCGCAGCCGGATTGATTCGCGAGACGGTCCCGCGCTTGTTCTAGCGGGCATGGTGGACCACGCATTCCGATCCGTGTTCAAGGGCGACAGGGTTCCTCAAACAGTAGAAGCCGAATGTCTGACCGTTTCGGCGCCGTGGATCTGGCGTGTGAGACTCCGCCTGTACGGAGGGCTCAGCCTCATTGATCTGCGCGCGAAAACCGACAAGCTCTCCGCCCTCATGCGCGCCGAGTGGATTCGTCTGCGCAGTAAGGGGGAGCTGGTCGATATTTTCGTTGGTGCGCATCCCGTTTCGGCGACAGTAGCGGAGGAGCATCGGCGCACGGTTGCTGAACTTGATTTTGAGCAGGCGTGGGTGAGCGCGCGAACAGTCACCTCCGCTGGTGAGGTGCCGACGATGGTGTCGCTGGAGCCCCTGGAGACGGGCAGTGCGGTGACTGTCTACACTTTCGCCCTTCCCGCTGGGTTGAGTAGCGCAGATGTTAAAGAGGGGCTTGACAAGGTTGCTTCAACGACCCGGGCGGGCTTCCTGCGAATAGTGTCGCAGCCAGACCCCTCCAGGGTGGTTCTCATGTCGGCTCGAGAGAATCCGATCCCCACGCGTGCGGCCTATGACTTCGCGACTGCTGATTCTCTGGTGGCTAAGACTGAGGGTTCGGGCACGGCGCTGCGCATCCCGTGGGGCACCGGTGTGGATGGGCGTCCCGTGGTCTGGGAGGTTGGAGGCACCCCGCACGTCTTGGTTCTGGGTATCACCGGAACCGGGAAGTCGGTGGCCCTGTTGACTGCCATTTACGCGACTTTGCTGGCCGGGTGGGATGTCGCCGTCATCGATCCGGTCAAGGACGGTGCCGACTTCGCCGCCTTGGCCCCGTGGCTGCGAGGCCTGGGTGGACGGCATATCGCTCAGGCGGAGGCGATGATGCGAAGCGTTTATGCCGAAGTCGATCGCCGCAAAGCGTTGGCCGCCGACCATGGCGTGTCCGGCATCGACCAGCTGCCACCTGAGGTGCGCCCACCGCACATGCTGGTCGTCATAGATGAGTTCACTTCACTGATGCTGGTCGAGACCGTTCGCAAGACCAAGACAACCGACCCGGACGTGCTGGCCGGTTACGAGCGCACAGAGCGCGAAAATGCTCAACGGGCTTCTATTGGCTCACTAGTGAGTCGCGTTGCACGAGAGGCCCGCAGTGCCGGGGTTCATCTGATGCTCGGTACCCAGGTGCTCAAGGCGGACACGATCGCCAAGATTCCTGGCGGCGACCTGAAGAACAACCTGGGGCGAATGCTGCTCGGCATGTCCACTCCGGGTGAGCGGATGAGCGGCTTGCGTCAGCCTGAGCTTGCGCCCGCTCTGGTGCAGGCGCCGATCGGGCGCGGCGTCTGGGAAGCGCAGACCAGCTCTGCCATCGAGGTGCAGACGTGGTTTGCCACAGCGGACGAGTACGCTGCGCAGCTCGCCGGCCGCGACATACTGCCCCGGGACGACTGGGATGTGAACGCCTTCATGCCGAAGGAGGAGTCGGCCGCCTATGCCGAGGTAGAGATCGTCGAGACCAACGATGTCGAGATGCTCGACGAAATCGTGCTGGACGACTTGGGCGAGTCTGAGCAGCCGCCGGTCTGCCCTCCGCAAAACGGGGCGCCCGCCGGGCCGGCGGTCACGCAGGAAGTCGTCACCCCCACCGGCACCGTCTTGTGGGAGGCCGAGGAGTTCTAAGCCTCTTCGTATGCATCTGCCCTCAGTGAGAGGGCCCGACCCACGGGCCCGGTCTGACTGGGGGCAGACATGGAGCACACCCTTTCACTCGACCCTTCACCGGGCACCGGGCTGTTCATGCCTGGCCTGTGGGCAGCGACGGGCGGTGAAGAGTCCTCGCTGCTGGCCGTCGGTGAACGCCATCGCAGGCTCGTCGCGGCAACTAGTCTGCCTATAGGCGCTGTCGCCTGCCCTCTATGGGCGTCATGCGCCATCCCCCTGGTAGGTCCTGAACGCGCCCGTGTGATCCCTGTTGACGACTCCCTTATTGGTCATCCCCTGTTCTGGATGCCGCAGCGGCTCCTGGGCCGATTCGAGCTGGTCTCCTCCGATGGGACCACGCAGCAGGAGGGGCAGGACGTATGGGTGGCCCGCGTGCTCCTGGAGGCGATTGCCGCGGGCTGGTACGAGCGAAGTACCGGCAAGTGGATCGACGTCCTCAGCGAGGCGGATAGGGAGCCTGACCATGTCCGCTCCTGGATGACCGGGATCCTTGAGGACCCGGTACTCGACACCCTAGAAGCGCCGGTCTCCGCAGATGCCCAGTGGGCGATTGAGGCCGCCCAGGGGTTGGTCGGTCATCTGCGTTCGGCTTCTGACGCTCTTGCCGCCGCCGAAATTGCCGCAGCCGTACGCAGCGGTGATCCCGAAACGGTGCGCTCCGGCGCGCTGGCCGCTGGGGTGATCGGTGTTGTTGACGGGGCCGGCTGCCACCCATTCGGCGGGTGGGAGCGTCTAGCGTCCGCTCCGGACGATACGGAGCTGGTTGCAAGCGCCCTCGACCGCCTCGACGAGCTGCGCGAGGCCGGCGAGGAATCTCTCGAACAGCTCGCGCAGGTGTTCCTCGGCCCCGGCGGCATCGACTCATGAGGACGGCGACGCCGGCCACTAGAGGGGGCATGAATCCCCCTCTCCCACAGACCCCCGTATCGGTACGAGATAAAGTCGATTTTCAAGCGGCTGAGCTCTGTTCTGATACGGGGGTCTTGGACGCTGATCTCCCGCAGAAACTTGTGCCACTGATCCTCACTGCGAACTTGGCCAACGATCTGGCCGGCCTGTGGAGCGCTCGTCATCATCGAGATCGATCCTTGCAGGGAGACTACGCCTCCGCGATGCTCATAGAGCTCATCGGTCACCTTCATCAGGTTGATCGACGGCGGATCGCTGACGGCGCCTCCTTCTGCGGATGGATGCGCAACTGGGGCATAGCCGTCCTCCACAAAGTAGAGCGCGAGATCGACAACACTACTAGGCGCTCGTCCGTGCCGATCAGTGGTTGTGTCAGCCTGGACGCCTTGGCGGAGGAAGCGGGCGTAACCGATGTCGGCAACCTGGAGCACGTGCGCCGGAACGCCCCACCGCTGTCCAATACTGAACCAGATCTGGTGGAATCGGCACAGGTTCGGGCTGCGCTGGCGCGCAAACGCGGGGCAGGACGTCAAGAGGCGGTTTCGCGAATCGTGCGCGACACCCTGGCGATCACTCCGTTGATCCGCCCCCCGGATCCGGTCGAGACTCAGCTGGTGCGATCGCTGATCGCGACCGAGCCGCGTCTGGCTCGTCTCAGCCTGGACTCCTTTTGCGCCCTAGTGGACAACGACCGGCGCCCGGTGAGCAGAGAGCTTGTTCCCGAGGCCATGATCGCCATGTGGGACTCCACCACCGCTCAGGACCGCCTGCGCCTGAACGACATGCCCGACCGGATTCCGGCCCTTCTCGTCGAAGACGCCGTACGTCTCGCACCCCGGCCTCGCCCTCGCGTGCGACGTACCGTGCGCAATGCTCTGCGTGTGGCCGCCTCGCAGGCGCCCACCGATTTACTCGATGAGCTGACGGACTCCTTCTGGGATGAATCCACCGAGGCCGTCTCTGATCATCGGACCGACATCTCTGAAACCGAACGTCAGCAGATTCGCCACCGGGCGGCCCTGAAAGCCAGACGATTCCCCGATCTTGCCCGTGCGCTGGCCAGAATTCCGCAGGCTCATGCAGGGCGGGACGTCGCAGAGGTGAGGACTTTTCTGTGCCAGGCGTGGGCGATGGCGGAAGCGGCGCTGCCACCGCTCAAGCGTCGGCGCCGCGCACCAGCGGAGTCATGAGGCTTACCGACGAGCAGAAAGCCGTGATTACCGCATTCGCGGTCAGTGACGATCAGGCAGTCACCGCCGGCGCGGGTACAGGGAAAACCTCCACACTCCGGGCGTGCGCAGCCTCCCAGCGCGAATTGACGGGGCTGTACGTCACCTATTCACGTGCTCTGGCCAATGAGGCTCGTCGGGCTTTTCGTGGGCTGCCGGTGAAGGTGGCAACTGCTCACTCTCTGGCCTGGAAGCAGACTCCCGGCAGTTTCCGGCAGCGCGCCACTGCAACTGGACGCGTGCCCTATCGGAAGATCGCCTCGCATCTCGGCCTGCCGGGGCGGAGCGTTATGGCGGGAGGCCGCAAGTTGACGGCATCCGCCTTGGCGTGGATGACGCGTCAAACGGTCGGGCGCTGGAACCTGTCGATGGATAGTCAAGTTGGTCCTCAGCATCTTGAAGCCCGCTACCGCAATACCGAGGTCGAACCGCTGCTGCTGGAAGCGGCGACCGTGTGGGCTCGTGACTTGGCCGACCCGCACGGGGTGCTGCCCTACACCCATGACGACTATCTGGCGGCCTGGGCGCGCACCCGTCCGCAGCTGGATGCCGACTATGTGATGCTGGACGAGGCTCAGGATGCCGACCCGGCAATAGCCTCGGTGTTCGCATGCCAGCAGATCCCCCGTATCGCCGTCGGCGACACCTGTCAGGCGATCTACTCCTGGCGCGGAGCCGTGGACGCCATGAGCATGATGGATGGGGCCGTGGAGTTGCCCCTGTCCGAGTCGTTCCGTTTTGGTCCCGCCGTTGCTGATGTTGCCAACCGCTACCTGTCTGCCCTGGGCTCCTCACTGACCTTGAGCGGCGTGGGGCCGCAATCGCTAGTGTTGCGCTCCTCGCGACTCGACGGCGTTGACGCGATCCTGACCCGCAGCAATGTCGGCGCCGTCGAAGTCGCCATCGAGTCGATGAATGCCGGCAGATCCGTACACATGGTGGGAGGGGCCAGCGACGTCAGCTCCCTGGTGGAGGCGGGCTGGCGTATGGCTCAGGGCATGCACGCCAGGCACCGGGCGTTCGCCGGATTCGATGCCTGGCAGAACGTGGTCGACTACGCCTTGACCGACCCCGATCCCGGGGATCTGGGCATCGTCGTGCGCCTGGACAGAAAGTTTGGTCTGCCCCGGGTCGTCGAAGCGCTGTCGCATCTGGTGGATGCCACAAGCGCCGACGTTGTCGTTTCCACCGCACATAAGGCCAAGGGGCGTCAGTGGGATCGGGTCGCTGTCGCCCACGACTTCCCGCCTGTGCACCTGAACGCCGACGGGCGCGTGTGCGAGGCCGATCGTGAGGAGGCGATGCTCGCCTACGTCACCGCCACCCGGGCCCGCACCGAGCTGCGCGACGCCGGACTGGTCCTTACGAATGCGAAAAGGGGATCAGCGATGAGCGGCGACGGGCAGCTCCTAAGCTTCAGTGAACGACGCCCCGTACAGATCGTGTCATGAGTGAAAACGAGGCAGCGCGCAAGGCCGAAGAGGCCCACCAGAACGGCGAAGCGATACGCGAGATCGCTGAGGGCGCCATGACAGGAGGCGTCAAGGGCGCCGCGGTGGCAGGCGGCAAGGCTCTGCTGAAGAACAAGAAGGCACGACGTCTAGGGCGCAGGGCCGTTGCCGTGGTGACGGCCCTGGCCGCGGTCGGAATGCTGCTGGTCGCGGGTACGTTCGGCTCTTCTCCCACCACGTCCGGTGTCTCCCACGTCAATGATGTGGCGCTCAAAGGCTCGAACACGTCCGGCTTCGAGGGCGCGGCTCAGGCTTCCGGCCTGAATGACGAGGCCTCGAGAATCGCCGAGGACGCCGATTCCCAGGGGGTACCTGCCGAGATCGTTTTGGCGCTGGTGGACAAATCGACCGGCCCGTGGCGCGCCACCGGTGATGATGTCACGGAAAATGCCCGTACGGTGGCCTCCGCCCTGGCAACGGCCAAGGACGCCATCACGGCGCAGGCGGGCTGGGACATGCTGGCAGGCACAATGGCCTGTAACGGAGACGTCTTGGTCGTCCAGGGGCAGAGCTGCCCAGACGGGACCGAGACCGAACAGGGTGATGGCGCCCGTCAGGCGCGTCTGGTCCGTGAAGCCTGGGTGGCCGCCCTGATGACCATGGAGGGGCCGAACGCTCCGAACGCCTCCACGGGGTCGGCCGGCGGCTCCGAAACCGCTCAGGCGGCTCCGGATGAGCTGACGGGCGAGCCGTCCGAGATGATTGCGACACTGGCGACCTCCACGTACGGACTCGCAGACTCCACAGTGAGTGCCGACAGCGCTCCCATCACGGTCTCCACCTCTGATCCCCTGCCGCTGGCGACGACGATCACCACTCGCTACGAGCAGATCCGAGTCTCCCGCCTCGAGGCTGCCGGTCAGTCATGGGACCCTGTCAACGGCTGGCAGGCTATCCAGCCCGAAGCGGACGCCACCACTGAGGATCCTACCGCGGCCAGTCATGTGCGCGTATGGACTTGCGACTCGGGTACCGGCCCCGACTGCACCACGGAGACGGCCCAGGCTTCGACCACCCATCTCACCCGGGAGCAGGCGGACCGGGTCTACTCCACCGCGCTGTCCTGGCGACTGGGCAGGAAGACTTCCACGTGCTCCACGGCGAAGGCGACATCAGCGTCGTCAGCATCTGCCTCCTCCTCGGTTGAGTCCGTATCCTCCTCCACCTCTGGGGAGACGATCGAGATCACCCCCGCTCGAGCAGGCTATGTCAGTGATGTCATTACCAAGGGCAAGCAGGCGGGCATCAACGATGACGGCATCCTTGCCGCGCTCATGACCATTCTTCAAGAGTCGCGATTGAACATGTATGCCAACTCGGGCAACCCCGAGTCCCTGGAGCTGCCGCACGACGCCGTCGGCTCCGACCACGACTCGGTCGGGTTGTTCCAGCAGCGCGATTTCTGGGGGTCCACCGTAGACCGAATGAACGCCCAGACAAGTGCCGGAATGTTCTTCGACCGGTTGGGCCCCTGGATGGCGGATCACCCCGGCGCCTCCCTCGGCGAGGCGGCGCAAGGGGTGCAGGGCAGCAATTTTCCTGATGCCTACGACCAGTGGGAGGAGGCGGCCCGGCAGCTGGCCGGAGGCGTGAGCGGCACCTCCGGCGCCGCCGGCCCGGCGGCCTGCACCCAGGCTGTGAACGGGGCGGGGTGGAAGTACCCGATTGTATCGGTGGGCACCATCACCTCCGACTGGGATCCACAGCGCATGCACCCGGTACTGGGCTACGCGCGCCCCCACTGGGGGACAGATATCGGTGGTCTGCCGATCGGCACCGAGTTGGTCGCAGTGGCAGCCGGCACCGTCAGCTATGCGGACTGCGACTCCGAGGGCCTGTGCCAGGTCGACTACGACACCGATGACGGCTGGCGCATCCGCTACCTGCACATCGTCTCCGGGTCGTGGACCGTAGCCAAGGGGGACCGCGTCGAGGCCGGTCAGGTGATTGCTCAGCTCGGTAACACCGGCGTGGGCACCGGCGCACACCTGCATGTGGAAACCAGCCCTTTGGACAAGATCGGGAGCGATCAGTGGTGCGCCTTCGATCCCTCCTGGGCGGATCGGTGCACCAACCCCGTGGAGACGTTCAAGGCCCACGGCGTCGATCTGGCTACCGGAGAGGTCACTGCTGTGGCCGATTCTGCAGGCGGCTTGAGCGGCGTCGTGGACTTCGCCCGCTCCAAGATCGGCGGCCCCTACGTGTGGGGCGGCGAGGGGCCCACGGGCTACGACTGCTCCGGCTTAGTGCAGGCCGCCTACCAGACCATCCAGGTCTCCCTGGAGCACTCGGCGGCCGCCCAATGCTCGGCGGGCACGGCGGTCAACCAGGACCAGGCCAAGGCCGGGGACATCGTGTGCTGGGGCTCCCCCGCCTACCACGTGGCCATCTACAACGGCGACGGCGGGATCATCGGCGCTCAGACCTATTCGGTCGGAATCGTGGAGACCCCGCTGTACGGCGACTACTACCTGCGCAAACTGTCTGATTGAAAGGAAACCATCATGATCGCATGGTCTACCCGTGCAACCCTGCTGACCGCATCTGCCGCCCTGTGTCTTGCCGCATCCGGGTGCGGGGGCGCGCCGGACGCGACCTCGACACCGAGCGGATACGCCTCGTCCGGCCCTGAATCAGCCGACGAATCGCCCACGCCGACACCCACGGCCTCCCCGAGCGCCACGGCGCCGACAACCGATATCGAGGTTGATATGGCCCCGGCTCGCGTCGTCGCCACGGCTTTGGCCACTGGCAACTTCTCGGACGTCGATATCGATCAGTACCTGACGGGCGAGGCTGTGAACAGGGCCGACGAGATCATCGCCTCCGGGGCAGATGCCAACGCCAGCAGCATCGCCCGCTTCGGTACCGTCCACCACGCCACCACTTTGAATTCCTTCGAGAAGGCGGAGTACTCCCGGGAAAACGGGCGAACCATGCTGACCGTCATCACGTTCGGCTGGGATGCGCCGCCCGACTCCTCCGATCTGCCGGAATTCACCGGGGCCAGTATGGTCCCGGGGTCTCCGGGCACACTGGCCTGGTACATGACCATCGACGATACAGGCCTGATCGACGGTATCTGGACCGAGAGCGAAGTCGGCGACTACGACTAAGGGGCTTTACTTGCGCCTCTTTGTTGATGAGGTCAGGGCTGAATCCCACAAGTCGTCCGCCAACTCGGGGTGGGTTGACAGCATGCGGCACACCGAGTCGCGTCCGTCTTCATCGACATCTCCGAACGGGGCGAACAAAGCGATCGTCCCCTCATCCTCCTGGGCCTGATTCCACCTGTCGACCGCCCCCATGACCCCGCCGGGGTAATCGTCGAGGGTGGCTCGGCACCAGGCCGCCGCCTGAGAGGAGTGAGTGGGGGCCAGCACCCTGGGGACGCGCTCGTTGCCCTCGGCCTCGCGCAGTTCAGCTAGGGCGTCCCAGGCGCGGCGGCGAGCCAGGCGGGTTTTGCGCGCGTTGATCGCCTCCTCGGCCTGGCCCACCGCCGTGTTCGGAGCTGCTGAGTGGGATTCGCTGCTCTCCCAGGGGTTGATGCCCTCCACGATGGAGCCGTCCTCCCGGTAGATCTTGCCGGTACGGGCCAGGCGTGCCCGCTGAAGGAAGTTGGTCGAGGGCCGATGGCGCTTGTCGGGCCAGGTGGCCCGCACCTCCTGGGCGAGAGCGTCCTCCTCCCGCTGGCTCAAGGGTCTGCCCAGTTTCTCTTCGCGGTCCTCGCGCAGGTCGGCGAAGGCTCTCATGGCTCGCCGGTCGGTGGAGCCGAGGTTGGCGTGCCCCTGGGCTTTGGAGATGGTGGTGGACACGACCTGTCGGATCGGCGCCAAGGGGATGCGGTCGGTGCCGTAGGTCTTGCAGATCTCCAGGCACGCGTTCTGGACGATGTCGTCGAACCGGTCCTCGCCGCTGATGCGGATTCGCCCCTGTTGGCGGCCGACCATGGCGGAGACCACCTTGATCAGGTCCTGACCGCTGATCGTCTTGAATTTTTCTGGCTCCTCCAGGGCGGCGGCTGGAGCGCCGGATGCTTTGAAGTCGAAGCGCCCGTCGCTGGCCCGGTTGATCTGTGTTTCATCGAAGCTGCTCATGGCTGGTTCTGTACGGGGCCCCGTACAGGACCAGCCATGAGTAGCTTCAGCCAGTCTTGTCCCGATGACAGATCGGCCAGACGCCGCGGACACCCGGATGCGGTCTCCAGGGCGCTGCGCCTGGCCGAGCGGTGCCCGCAGGCGGCCATGAGCGACCCGGACGTGATCGCCCTTGTGCGCGCCCTCAGGGCCCCCGCGCAGGCGTCCGTACAGAGGCGAGTGAAAGGCCTCAATCGGAGGCCCCTGTCTGAGGAGGAGCCCCATGATCCCCATTGCCAGTGACGTCAATTTCAAAGGCGGATGGGACACGCTGATCGCCGCGATCGAGGCGTCGGCCGGCTCAACCGCGCTGTTCACCGTCCTCGCCGTCGCCGGGGCTGTCCTCGTCATCGGGGCGGTGGCGGCTCATCTGATCGCCAAACGCCGCGGAGGCAACCTTTTCGGCGGCCAAGACACCACCAAGGTCGGTGGCGCTATCATCGCCGGGTCTCTCCTGGCGGCGCCGAAGGTCGTCATCCCCGGTGTCCTGTGGCTCGTGGATCTGATCGCCAACGCCGTCATCCAGGTTCTGCGTAACGGCGGGGTGTCGATCTGATGGCCGCCATGTTCGACCTGACGGAGCTGACCGGGGTGAGGGCCGATCGAGCCAGGAGCTCGACGGTGGGCGTGTGGCAGGTGCCCGCCTCGTGGATGTGGCCCGGTTTGTGGGGGCTGGTCGCGGGGCTGTTCTCGACCCTGCCGCTCGTGCCCCTGGTGGGGCCCGGGGTGTTGGCCGCCACTTTTCTGGGGGCCCCCATCTCGATCGCCCTGACCGTCGGAGGCGACGAGGCGCCGTGGAAGAAGGCGGCTCACAAGGTGCGATCGGCCGACCGCACCTTCATGTTCTGCGGGCGTCCTTTGCAAATGTGCCCCGACATCTTCTACCAGTGTGTGCCCTCGGCGATGCCGGTCGATGGGGGTGAAGCCAGTGATGACTAAGCTCGGAAGGCTCGTACTGGCCGGAGTCCTCGTCCTGATGGCGATGATGGGGTCGACGGCCTATGCGGTTCCCGGCATCCCCGGGGCTGATGACGACGGCGGCGAAACGGCGGCGACGAGCACGTGCGGCACCTCCGCCACGGACAGGTCCTCCGACTACCTGCCGGTCAACCGGTGGGCGGAATCCACCACCTTCTTCCATTCGCGTCTGGACGCCGATACCTGGAACGACATGGCGGAGAAGGTGGACCGCAACGGCCGGGACGCGACGTTCATGCAGATCGGCAACGCGAGCTGGCGGCTCAGCACTGATGCGCTGTACGCCTCCTCGACGTTCTGTCCGATAGACGTGCTGGGATATCCGCTGGACAACCTGGTGGGCACCATCGGCAAGGCCTTGACCTCCACGGGTCTGCTGGCGGGGCTGGCGGTGGTTACGCTCGGTGCGGCGTTGTTGGCCATGCGCCGGGGGCGCGATCTCGCCTACGTGCTCAAGGAGGCTTTCAAGACCGGGGCGATCCTGGGGCTGTTGACCGCGATGATCCTGGGGGGAGCCGCCTCGACCCAGGACAAGCCGGGCGCGGGCAGCCCCTGGTGGTGGGTGACTCAGGCCAACACAGTGGTCAACACGGTCTCGGGGGCGATCGCCTCTACGGCCGTCAAGAGTTCTGAGAACCTGATGGGTTACCAGAATCTGTCTTCTGACGCGGGCACCGCCGAGGATTGGCCGATCACCTGCACCACTACGGGGGATGCGACGGGCTACGTGGACTATCTGCACAAGTCCTACAACGAGTCCTACACCCAGGACGGGTCGGCCAATGCTCGGGCGGCCGGCTTGCCGGAGATGGTCTCCACCATATGGGAGGCGGAGGTGTTGCCGGTGTACGCCTCGGCCCAGTTCGGGTCGTCCAATCCGTACACCGATCACGTCTACTGCTTCTTCCTGGAGGCGAAGTCGCATTCGGTGGTGTCGTCCAACTCGCAGATGACGAGCTATCTGACTGATCGGCTGGGCGCCAGCGCCGATGAGTCCTGGGCGTGGGGGGATGCGACGAATTCGATGATCTCCTCGGGCGGTAATGCTGAGGATCAGTCTTTGTTGGGGTGGGCCGCCTGTACTCCGGCGGACGTGTCTTCGGCCACGGTGCGCGGCGACTGGGCGAACGTCTCCAAAGCGCCCGCTGAACAAGACTGCACCACATGGTGGGCCGGCGGCAACGCTCTGGACGGAACCAATCTGGACTGGGACGAGAAGTCCGTGGGCGATAACGCCAAGGGCTCCGAGGCGGTCTACAACTACGTGGCCTCCGTCCACGGCAAAGGCGGCACCCGGGTGGGGTCGATCTTGTTCGCCTACCTGGTCGGCTCCCTGGTCGATGGCGCGATCCTGGTGCTGCTGTCCCTGCTCCAGCTGGGCTCCAAACTGGTGGTGGCCTTCATGGTCGCGGGCCTGTTCGCCGCCCTGGCCCGGGCCCTGGTGCCCGGCGACGATTGGAGGCTGTTCAAGAGGACGGGCCTGCAGCTGATCGGCGCCTCGTTCGTCTCCTCATGCGCAGGACTGATGATCGCCATCATCATGATGGTGGCCGGGGCCGTCACCAAGGTCGGGGCCGAGACCTTCTCCCCCGGCACCACCGGAGCGGTCCTGGCCACCTGCCTGGGGCCGGTCGTGGGGGTCTTCCTGCTGCACTGGCTGTTCACCTCCGTACTGCATGTTCCCAGCCCCTTCACCCTCAAGGGCGCTATGGCGTGGGGCCGGGGCATCACCTCCGGGGTCGTCGGCGGCGGCGCCCTGGCGGGCGTGGCGGGCCTGGCCTCCAATGCGCGCGAGACCGCCCGAGGGGCGTTGGGCCGCCCGGGTGTCCGTCCCCGTCCCGGGGACGGCAGGCGCCGTCCCGGCGAGATCGATCGGAACAAGGTGTCCAAGGGCGAGGGCCGTCACGTCTTCACCCACCGCTCCGCCACCGAGCAGCTGCGCGCCTCCAAGCGCAACAAGCGCAACAAGGAGCAGGAGGACTCCCCCAGCGTGCTCGAGCAGGCCCGCGCCGAGCGCGACGAGCGCAGGAAGAAGGTCAAGAAGGAGGCCGAGCGCCTGGCAACCAATGACGGGCACCTGGGCTCCGACGACGCCTGGAAGGGCTACACCCGCAAGGCCCGCGCCAATCTGGCCAAGGCCCGGGCCGGCGAGATTAAGGACGCTTTCACCAGTGCGGCCGCGTCCGTGCCCGGCCGGGTGCGCGCCGGGGTCAGCGGTCTGGGGGCCCGCGGCGTCCAGGGGGCGCGTCACGCCGCGACCAGTCTCCGCGCCGGGGTCGTCGAAGGCGCGGACGCGGCGCACGCCCTGGCCGGCTGGGCC